>ERZ791934.483-NODE-483-length-53611-cov-4.016730_pt1 | contig 53611 bp, 46 predicted proteins | sample MGYA00510125_ERZ791934 | MGnify/ENA primary metagenome ERZ791934 (study PRJEB30046, sample SAMN00993240) | human gut metagenome | study: EMG produced TPA metagenomics assembly of the A metagenome-wide association study of gut microbiota in type 2...
ATGATTCAATGATTCCTACTTTGCGGCAACGCCGTGAGATTTTGGAATCATTATACCATGACAATTCCTTTGGAAATAGAATCGAACGTCATGATTCAATGATTCCTACTTTGCGGCAACGCCGTGAGATTTTGGAATCATTATAGCACAATTAAATACGAGGTTCCAGTCGTAAATCGGTTTGTCACACGGCAAAGGCATGAAAGTAAAATAGCGCACCTGCATCTTCCAAAACATTACAATAAATGCGAAAAATCTGTTCATGTCTTTGCCGTGACGTCCGCCATCACTCTTGTCTCTTTCTGTATTTAATGCCATAGTCGTTCAGCTTCTTATATAAATTTTTCCTGGCAATGCACATCTCCTCCGCCGCTTTTGCCACATTTCCATTATGCTTGTTTATCATCTCTGTGATATATTCTTTCTCAAAGGCCTTGGTCATATTCTTTAAGTCTGCCGGTACGGTCTCTATCTCTGCTGCTCCTCTAATTTCATCCGGCAAGTCTTCGATGTCTACTTCTCCGTCTACGGATAATACCACCAGCCGCTCAATAATATTGCGGAGCTCCCTCACATTGCCTGGCCAGTCGTAGTTTTCCAGCATTTTAATCAATTGGGAACCAAAGGGATTGATTTTTTTATTCATTTCTTTTGCATATTGTAACAAAAAACTTTCGCAGAGTACCGAAATATCTTGTCGACGCTCTCGCAGAGGAGGGATCTCAATGGGTATGATGTTAATCCTGTAATACAGATCTGCCCGAAATCGATTTGCCTCTACCTCTTTCTTTAAATCTCTATTGGTAGCCGTTATTAATCGAAAGTCACTCTTAATCGATTCGGATCCCCCCACTCGTTCAAAAGATTTCTCCTGCAGCACCCTGAGTAATTTTACTTGCATGTTCATACTCAGTTCCCCAATTTCATCAAAAAAGATTGTACCGCCATCTGCCGTTTCAAAGCGGCCTTTTCGCTGTTTTTCGGCTCCAGTATACGCTCCCCTCTCACTGCCGAACAGCTCGCTTTCAATTAGATTTTCATTCAGCGCCCCGCAGTTGACGCAGACAAAGGGTTTCCCCACCCTTTTGCTGTTCTTGTGAATCATATTGGCCAGGACTTCTTTGCCAGTGCCGGTCTCTCCCGTTATCAAGACTGCCGAGTCAGTTCTTCCAATTACCTCTGCTTTCTGACGCAGGTTTTCTGCAATGTGAGAAACGCCAATAAAATCCTTGCTGTCAGACAAACTGGCAATATGCTCTTTTAGGGTGTCGTTCTCCTCTTTTATATTGGCCAGCTCCTCCGCCTTTTTTACGCTGGATATCAGTTCTTCAATATCCGCCGGCTTGACAAAGTAGGAGAATGCACCTCTCTTTACAGCCTCTACCGCTCCCGAAATAGAGCCCTCAGCCGTAAGCATGATAACTTCTACTGCAGGACGTATTCTTTTGATGGCATGGAGAAGTTCCATTCCGTCCATTCTGGGCATAATGATATCTGAAATGACCACAGACACGTTATGTTCCTGCAGTATTGTCAATGCCGCTTCACTGTTATCACAGGACAGTACCTGGAAACCCTTCAGTCTGAATATTTTTTCGTATACCTCCAGAAGTTCTCTGTCATCATCTACTAGTAAAATGGGTATTTTGGTCATACTTACTCACTCCTGTTCTTTGGAATGGAGATTACAAACTCCGTCTCTCCATTTGTCGGTTCTGTGACTGCTATTTCGCCCTCCAGTGAGTCGACGAGCCTCTTCGTAATCCAAAGACCGATGCCGGTGCCTCGTTCTTTTGTCGTCATAAATGGTTCAAAGACTCGTTCTTTCGGCTCGATTCTAATCCCGCCTCCATTGTCTCTAATTCGGATTAACACCCTGCTGTCAATTTCGTGACAGCTGATTTCAATCCACCCGTCACAAGAAACTGCCTGAATTGCGTTAATAATAATATTTTGCAAAATTACCTTCAAAGCTTCTCTGCCGGAAGAATAAATATAGCAGCTGACGTCAACATCTAACCTTACATCGATATTTTTGCCGATGGTTTCCTTTTTAGATAGAAGTAAAATCTGATTGACCAGGGTCCCGATATGAATCATCTCACTGCCGCTGGAATCCCGTCTCGAAAAGTCCAGCAGAGTCGTTATCACATTTTCTGCCTCCTCCACGGCTTTCATGATGGTGGCAATTTCCTTCGCACCCGTCTTCTTTTCGTCCAAAAGGTCCAGAATATAGGCCGCTCCCTTTATCAGCGCCAAGACGTTTTTCAGCTCATGAACTATGGCGGCGGACAACTGCCCTACGCCTGCCATCTTCTCGAGCTGCTGCATTTCTTTCTCCAATAAAATGCTCTTTGTAATGCATTCGCTGGATATAACAACCTGATCGACCAGGCCGGTTTCCTTCATGATTGGGTAATATACGTTCTTGTAAACTTCCCCGTCCACAATCAGCTGTTCGGTAAAATACTGTTTTTGTTCATTGACTTGTGCAATTGCCCGGGTAATATTCTCCTGCGTGATACCAGACGAAACTTTGGACTGAATCTTTATCATACCATCAATATCCACAATCATCAAAGTCCCTTCAATGGTATCCAGTATGGTATTAATCTGACGATTTTTATCCAGCAGCGTTTCAGTGTAGCTTTCGATACTGTCGTTCATGGCCATAAAGGCCTGATTTAGCTGTGAAATTTCATAATAAGTGTCCTCACAGTCCTCCTGCTTTGCTTGAATGGAACTGTAATCCCCTTTAGAAATTCGGTTGGCGCTGTTGACTAGATCCTTCATGGGCCGAGAGAACTTATCATACAGCAAAAGTCCGAAGACCGCAGCCAAAAACAGGTCAATGACGATAAGAATGCCTGCCTTTTTCAGATCGAATTCGTTGGTAGTCTTATATTCCTTCATATCTATTTCGATGATTAGAGCAGAGTCGGTTCCCGGGACTTGAGAATGGACCATCATTTTCTGGCTATGATCTTCACCAAAGACTTCAATGCCGCTGTCCTCATCTAACGCTGCCTTCAGAGCATTTACTCTTTCAGACGACATTCTTCCTTCTGTAAAGATATTTTTCTCATATACCTGCCCCTGATCTGCTTTGACGCGGCTGAAATCTGTATGGTATAGGATATTGCCTTCATGATCCAGCCAATAGACTTTTCCTGATTCACCCAAAGAAAAGCCCTCAAAATACTTTTCTTTTATATTGTCAATAGCCAGATCGAGACAGATGACGCCGTATAACTGGTCATTCGCATCATAAACTGGCTGTGAGCAGGTCATGGTCCATCCCGTTCCCAGGTAATCGGTATAAGGCGGCGTCCAGACCGGCTTACGCTGGGGATTGTTTTCTTCGTTAGCCATTGTATAGAAAATATCTTTAATTTGGCTATGGTCGCTGGTGAAGTCATCCTGCAGCTTTCTATAAGGACTGCACCTTAATAAATTATCCTTTGTAGCAATATACGCCCATGTCACGTCTTCTTTCTCCAGAATCTGTGCAAATGCTTCATCTAATTCCTCGGTCAAATTGATTTCCTTCATTAGTTCAGCCGTTTTCACCGTTGTTTTTGGCACCATGATGTTGCTCTGTGCCGTAATAGACACAGATTCATCCCGTTTTCGTACGATGGTGCCATCCTTTCGAAGCACATATTCTGTTGATAAATCCTGGGAGATCGTCTCGTCCTGCAGCAGCTTTTCCGTCCATATGCCCAGCAGCCCGACCTGGGTCTTAATTCGATCAAAGGTAATTGCAATCAGTTCGCTCTTTTCGTCAACGATTTCCTGCATGCTCTTTTTCGCATATTCTGTTGATTTGCTCTCTTCTTTTATCGTCACATAATATGTAAACAGAACAATAGAAAGGATGTTAAAAACCATAAAGATCACGATTATATTTGTCGCTAGTGATTTTCTAAATTTCACTTTTTTCATGCTGTTCCTTTCTATATCGTTCCTATTATTTTAACATCAGCCCAGGGAATTGTCCCTAGGCTGAAAAAAGTGGTATCTACATATTATGCGTCTCGTTGATTTGTATCACCGGAATCAACGGTGTCTGGAGACAGTTCTACCGGCGCCCAGCCAATTGGATCTATCTTCTGATGATACTTTGCATAACCCCAGAGAACGACTCCCAGTGCTCCATAGATCGCCAGAACAATCCAGGCGCCTATATCCATGGCAGTAATTGACGAATATAGAACCCATAAGCAAAAGATGATGCCTATAACGCCCATTAAAGTTCCCGCTTTTACCTTATATGGTCTCGGCCAGTCTGGATGTAGTTTTCTCGTCCTCAGGAACGACAGTGTCACCATCATGTATACCGCCCCTGCAGCGACGCCGTAAATGGTATAGATGTAGTTAATCCAAGCGTCTGGCGCAAAGACAGTAAAGTAAACGGATAGGATTCCCACGATTACATTTGCAAACTGTGGCTGTCCCTGCTTATTTAATTTGCCGAATCTCGGCGACATCTGGTGCTGCTTTGCCGCACCGTACAGAATTCTGGATGCGCTGAGCCAGAAAGAGGACAGCGTCGTAATACAGGTCAAGGATCCCATAATTACAATAATCAGTCCCAGCCAATGCATACCGAGGATGTCAGCGACCCTCGGGTCTACAATGTCCGTCTCTGCAACCCATTGATTTGAAACAATGCCGCCAACCGCAACTACCGCTAAGCCATAGATTAGGACCGTACAGCCAAGGGAACCCACAAAGGCTTTCCACAGGTCCTTCTTAGGAAATTTTGCTTCTTCAGATAGCTGTGGAATCAGATCAAATCCTACAAACTTCATAATCAATAATCCTATTGCAGCGGTGTAACCGGCAGTGCCATTGGAGAACCACGGGGTTATATTAGAATAATGCCACTTGCCGCTGAGAATAAAGATTGACGAGGCGACGACGCTAATGACCAGCGTACTCCAAAACAGGATATTTTGTAATCGTGCCAACACCTTTAATTCCCTGTTGGTTAAGAAAAACCACAGCACCAGGATGACGGCTGCAATAATTTTCACCTGCAATGCCGTAACTGGAAAAATGTACCCCAGCATACTAGCAATGCCGTAGGCTACTGTCGGCATGGCCATGACATAAAGCAGCATAATCAGCCAGCAGGATGCAAACCCGGTATTCCAGCCAAAAGCGTTGGTAATCCAAATGTTTTGCCCTCCCGCATACGGCATCATACTCGTCATTTCTGAATAAATAAAACATAAAGGTAAAATTAAAATTGCACATGTAATTAGGGAAAATACCGCGCCTGGCCCACTGAGTTCGAACCAGTATTTGATTTCGACCATCCAGGCTGCGATCATGCCGCCAGCGGCCATAGCTATCATGCCAGATAGCTTCAGTTCCTTTCTTAAACCGTTTTCCATGTCGTCCTCCTCTTATAAATTCTTTTTAATTAACGCAATTGTTTCGTCAGTGGACAGGACATCACAATAGATGACACTCATAATTTTCAGCTCTGCATCGTGAAGTTCCTGACTGCCGGCAGCACAGGCATCTTCTACACAGATGACTTTTAAGCCTGCGTCTGCCAAACCTCTGACAGTGCTTGCTACGCATTGATCGGTTACAATTCCTGTTACGACAACTGTCTCAATGCCCATAAACTGCAGCAGTGTCAGGTAGTTCGTACCTGTGGTCACACTGTCTGTCGTCTTGTTTACGACAATCTCATTTTCCAGTGGAGCCAGTTCCTCTATCATCTGTGCGGCGTAGCTATTGACCGGAATCAGCATGCCGTTCCAGCCTTCTGACTTCTGCACCGGGGATCGATCCTCCCCGTCCTCTCGCAAACAGGCAATTCTTCCGTAAGTTACCATCAAATTATTTGATCTGAAGAAATTCAAAAGCTTTTTGTTATTGGGGATTACAATATCGTCCAGTCTGTCGTGAAATGGAATCCATCGCTCCCACTCTCCTGCTTCTTTAAACTGTAGAGCCTCTCCAAAATCTCTGAGTACAAACTCATTTTGCAGATCGACTAGCAAAAGGGCCGTCTTTCTCGGATCTATCTTGGGCTCTTCAACCTGACCAATCGTCTCATAATAGAAATTCAAATATTTCTCTTTCACTTGCATGTATCTAACCTCCTGTATTTTGGTACTGACATAATTGCGATTCTCATGCCAAAGTTTTGTATTTTTCAAATAATTTTGTCACATTTCCTCTATCCTTTGAAATTTCAATGTTTTAAAAAATAATGTACGTTACAAAATTCATTGATAATTGCTAGCTCAATCTAAGGTTGTTACCTTTTCGTAACGAAACACCAAGGAAAGATTACCTTTTCGTAACAATCGGCGAATATATTATTAACCACAAAATTTTCCAATCTTTGTTGTACTTTCCGGTAAAATAAGGCATAATATATATGTTAAAAATTTCAACAAAGGGGAAAAAGATGACGATTTTGAGAATTTATACAGATGGAGCCTGTTCAGGTAATCAGAGCAGCGAAAATGTCGGCGGATGGGGATCTATTTTAGAATTTGGCGAACACAAAAGAGAAATGTTCGGCGGAGAAGCCAATACGACTAACAACCGCATGGAACTGACTGCAGTAATAGAAGCTTTTAAGGCATTGAATCAAGGGGGACAGACTGTAGAGGTGTTTACGGACAGCGCCTATGTCGCCAATTGTTTCAGAGAAAAGTGGTATGAGAGCTGGGAGAAGAACAAATGGAAAAACGCTGCCAGGAAATCTGTGGAAAATCAAGAACTTTGGCGAGAATTACTTGCATTAGTGAGGCAACATGATGTAAAATTCTATAGGGTAAAAGGCCATGTCAATCTGAAAAGCAAATCTACAGATTTTGATAAGCTTTACGAGAAGTTTGTAAGCTGGAACGGAAGCCGTTTCACTTTTGAAGATTTTGAATATATAACAACCATGAATAATCGTGCCGATGAATTGGCGAACATGGGCATAGATCGAATAAAAGGAGAGATGTAACATGGAAAGAAAAGTAGGAACTGTATCAAGAGGACTGAGAGCTCCTATCATAAAAGAAGGCGAGGATCTTTCACAGATTGTCATCGACACTGTTTTGGATGCCGCCAATTCTGGAGAGTTTACAATTCAGGATAGAGATGTTTTGGCAGTTACAGAATCGATATTGGCCAGATCGCAGGCGAATTACGCTACCAAAGAACAGATTGCGGCTGATGTGAAAGCAAAACTTGGCGGAGAGACCATCGGTGTCATCTTCCCAATTCTCAGCAGAAACAGATTTGCCATTTGCCTTCGCGGTATTGCAAAGGGCGCAAAGAAGGTCATTCTGATGCTCAGCTATCCGGCAGACGAGGTAGGAAATCACTTGGTAGACTTAGATTTATTAGATGCCAAGAACATCAATCCATATTCAGATGTTTTGTCTCAGGAAACGTTCGAAGAACTCTTCGGTAAATCAAACCATACTTTTACTGGCATGGATTACGTGAATTACTACAAGGGCATTATCGAAGAAGAAGGGGCTGAAGCAGAGGTCATCTTCTCCAACAACCCTAGAACCATTTTGAATTATACGAAGAGAGTTCTGACTTGTGATATTCATACGAGAGTGAGAACAAAGAGATTGCTCAAGGAAGCTGGTGCTGAAATTGTCTGCGGCATGGACGACATATTAACAGCAAGCGTAGACGGCAGTGGCTATAACGACAAATATGGACTTCTGGGCTCCAATAAATCTACGGAAGACTCCATCAAGCTGTTTCCGATTCACTGCCAGGAGTTTGTCGACGGGATCCAGAAGAAGATCAATATACTGACAGGAAAAACCATCGAAGTCATGGTCTATGGAGACGGTGCATTCAAGGACCCTGTAGGTAAGATCTGGGAGTTAGCTGACCCTGTGGTTTCCCCAGGCTATACAAAAGGTCTGGAGGGAACTCCAAATGAAGTAAAGCTCAAATACCTGGCAGACAACGAATTCGCAGATCTTAAAGGAGAAGAACTGCAGGCTGCAATCAGCGAGTACATAAAACACAAGGACGAAGAGCTTGGTGATTCTATGGTCGCGCAGGGGACGACACCGAGAAGACTTACCGACCTGATCGGCTCCTTATGCGACTTGACCAGCGGCAGCGGCGACAAAGGAACACCGTTCATCTATATCCAAGGATATTTCGACAACTATACAAAATAAGCAAAGATCCTGCAGCAGTGGCAATCATCCACGCTGCAGGATTTTTTTCATTCATATTTGAAAGTTCATAAATGGTGTCGGCTCTGTGGAGACATCATAGAAATGCCACCATTCATTCTTGTAAGCTTGAAATCCTACACGTTCCATTACCGCTTTCATGTATGCCGCATTTTTTCTGCCCTGTTCCGAGGTTTCCTGGCACAGCAGGCTGGCTTTCTCAGAAAAGTCATCAAAAGCTGACGGCATCTCGAGTTCTTTTCCAGTCATATCTGTTAACGTAACGTCAACGCATAGCCCATTAAGGTGTGTAGGCCGAAAGACTTTCAGCTTCGCCATGTCCGGAGGTCTGGCCACAAAGTTATCGTCGGGCAGAATCTGCCAAAACTTCTCCTGAGCGCTGATTGGCCGGTAGGCATCCATCACTTTAACACGATAGCCGTCCTTAGCGAAAATATTTTTCGCACGTATCAAAATCTCCGCCGTGTGCCGGTCCATATAACAGTCGTTGGAGTTATAGATCTTCTGTCCTGTAAAATTATCTGCTGTCGCATATTTTAAATCGATGATAAAATCATCGTCCAAATCCAAGAGTCTTACTAAATTACCTTTTTCGTTCATTTTTCGCCTCCTTCGCTCTATTATCCTATGATTTCGCCAGTTTCCCCTTCTGCCACGATGACGGCGGGACCGCTTAAATACAGATCAGTAATGCGGCCTTTGTCCTTTACTACGTCAATCAGCAAATCTCCCCCTGTCATGGAAACTTTGACGTTTTTGCCGCTGCATAGGCCTTTTTCTGTTAAAACCGCAACGACAGACCCAGTACCCGTTCCACAGGCATAGGTAAAGTCTTCTACTCCTCTTTCAAAGGTACGCTCAAAGATTTGATCCGGCCCAACAATCTCGAAGAAGTTGACGTTGGCCCCCTTCGGCAGTGCCGGATGGCTGCGCAGCGTGCTGCCCAAAGTCCAGAGCTGCGCAGGTGCAAGGGTTCTCAGGCCTTTCATTTCCAATGCCAGATGGGGAATCCCCGGGTCTCCCAGTTCCACATAGGCACATGAGTATACCTGGCCGCAGGCCTCTAATTCCATATTCAATTCCAATCTGCTCACATCGTTCAGCCTAACTTTATAGTTGATCCGGTCTAGCTTCCAAGCTTTGACCATTCCGGCAGTCGTTTCAATATTGATCGTCTGGCCAGCCAGATGATTTTCAAATCCATATTTGGCGATACATCTGGCGCCGTTCCCACACATTTCTCCCAGACTGCCATCAGCATTGTAAAAAAGCATCTTAAAGTCTCCGCCTTCGACTGGTTTTTCCACAACCATCAGGCCATCGGCGCCAATTGCCATGCGACGTTGGCAAAGTTTCTTCGCCAATCCGCTAAAATCCTCTGTTGACAACTCCTCCTCTATATTGTTAATCACGATAAAATCGTTTCCTGCTCCCTGCATCTTTGTAAATTTCATTCTCGTCACTCCTATTTATGTTTCGCGCCTGCTTATTTCCATTGATATTGTATGTCATCTCTCTGCCCTTTTTCAAGGGTTTGAAGAAGAAAGCACAACTCATTTATAAAGTTGTGCTTTCTTCTCTGCTATATGATTTCGTTCCGTAACAAGTCTTCATATGTCTGAGGTTTCACAATTAAGCGGTCCTCTCCTTTGCTGACCATAACCACTGCCGGTATCAGGTTTTTATTATAGTTGCTGGCCATGCTGTAACCATATGCACCAGTGGAAAAGATAGCAAAGATATCCTCCCTTTCTGGATGGGCGATTTTAAGATCCTTAATTAAAATATCACCTGACTCACAGCATTTCCCGCAGATCGTCACCGTTTCTGTTTTCTCCTCATTAGCCTTATTTGCAATCAAGCCCGTGTACTCTGCTTGATACAATGCCGGTCTGATATTATCCGTCATGCCGCCGTCTACAGAGACGTATTTCCTAATATCTTTGATGTCTTTGATACTGCCTATAGTATAAAGAGAAATGCCCGCCTCCGCAATAATACTTCTTCCTGGCTCAATGACCACATTCGGTCTTTGCAGATTCTTTTCGTCATAGTAATTATCAATTTTTTTCATAATTGGGTCCAGGTAATAACTAAATGGCGGTCTCTTTTCCTCCACATACGTGACGCCAAAGCCGCCGCCAACGTTAAGCTCCTTCACATCGCAGTCAAACTCGACTTTGATCTTTGTGACCAGGTCGAGCATAACATCAAGGGCCTGCAGATGAGAATCATTGTTCAAAATCTGTGATCCTACGTGAAAGTGCAGTCCATAAAATTCAACGAACTCAGAGTCAATGGCCGCTTTAACCTGCGGCAGAATCACCTCATCGTCCAGGGGAATGCCAAATTTTGAGTCCTTCTTCCCCGTGACAATGTAGTCATGGCTGCTGCTTTTTACGCCCGGTGTGATTCTAAAAAGAATTTTCATCTTCTTTCCCTTTTCACGGCATACATCTTCTATCAAAGTCAATTCCTGCAGACTGTCGACAATGATTCTGCCGATTCCATATTCCACAGCCATCGTGATCTCCGCCCTCTGTTTATTATTGCCGTTAAATTCAATTTTCTCTGCGGGGAAACCGGCTTTGATAGCCGTATACAGTTCGCCGCCAGATACGACGTCCACGCACATTCCCTCTCTAGCTACCAGTTTGGCCATGGCTACTGGAAAAAACGCTTTGGCGGCATAAGCGACTCGCGTACAGGGATATTTCTCAAGAAAGCACGTCTTTAATTCGTTAAATCTTCCTATGATATCTCTTTCCGAATAAACGTATAGGGGCGTGCCATATTTTCTCGCAAGCTCTACAGTATTACATCCGTCAAAATACAACGTATTGTCTCTTACTTCTCTAAACATTTTTTAATCTCCTAATTCGTATTCTTCTTTTGCATGAATTTATATTTGATGCCCAAAGGGCTGCTTATTTTCGTTCTTATTGGGCGGTAAGAGAATTTACCGCCCTAAATGATTCTTATCGTTCTACTTCAAAAGTAATCTTCTTTGAAGCAGTGTCCATGCTGCAGACTGCACCCATGGGCAGAGTCATCATTGGATTTCCATGTCCCGACTGTATATTATACATGACTGGTATATCCAAGCCCTCAAAAATATCTGTTAAGCATTTTATTACGTCATATTCTGGACACTCTTTGTTTTCACAATGAGTAAACTGCCCTAAAATAATGCCGCTGCATTCTCTCAATTTGCCAGAATTCCTCAAGTGGTAAGTCCACTTCTCTATTTTGCTCATCTGTTCTAAGACTTCTTCAATGAAAAGGATATTCCCCTTCGTATCCACTTCGTATGGCGTCCCTATGCTTGCTGAAAGCAGCGATAAGTTGCCGCCAATCAGTTTGCCAGAGGCCCTGCCTTCATGAAGGACTTCTAAAGCAAAGCCCTTTGGGTTTTTAAACTCGTAGGCGCCGTCAGCGTTGATTGCCTCGTATAGGGATTTTTTAGTGTCATCGTCAAAATCGTCTACGATATTAGATGACACCATGGGGCCGTGAAAAGTGACAAATCCACAGTTCTGCGTAATTGCCAGGTGCATACTGGTTACATCGCTATAGCCGACAAAGATTTTGGGGTTATTCTTTATTACCTCATAATCCAGATATTCCATAGCGCGGCTGCCGCCGTCTCCTCCTCTGATACAGAAGATCGCCTTTACTTCTGGATCGGCAAACATCTTATTAATCCATTCTCCGCGTACTTTTCCGCTGCCGGCCATATATCCGGCATAATCCGTGTCCAGATTATCCGCGGTTTTCACTATGTATCCCAGGTCTTCCATCGCTTTGACGCACTGCCCAATTCTCTCAGTCTTAATTGCAGAGCAGGGACAGATCAAGCCTACGGTATCGCCCTTATTTAGTTTGTTTGGATATTTCATTTCTAGTTTCCTATCTGTTAAAACCACATGACGTTTACAATTACCGTAGCCGCAATCAGGGATGCTAGGTCTCCCAACAGCCCAGCTGCTACAGACTGTCTTGCATTTGTAATGCCGACTGCGCCATAGTACACTGCTACGATATAGAAGGTGGTTTCTGTGGATCCCAGCGCTACAGACGCGATTCTGCCGATCTGTGACTGGGTGCCATAAGTTTTCAATAATTCAGCCATCATGCCCTCTGCTCCGCCGCCGGAGAAGGATCTCATAATCCCCATTGGCAGCACCTCTGCCGGCATGTTGATTAAGTTTGTCAGCGGCTGCAGCAGACTGCACAGCCAGTCCATAGCGCCTGACGCTCTGAACATACCGATCGCACAGAGCATGGCTACCAGATAAGGAATAATCATAATTGCTGTAGAAAATCCTTCCTTCGCCCCTTCCGTAAATACTGCATAGACGGGAACCTTCTTGCAGATTGCATATAAACAAACTGCTGCTACGACCACTGGTATGGCCCATACGGATATTGTTTCTAATGCTGCTGTCATGACCTTACCTCCTTACCATGCGACTTTTTCTTCTTCAGCGTTAACGGATTTATAACTTTCTGGCAGTACGATCGGATCGTCTCCAATGTAGTCTTCATTGATTTCTAAAGTTCCTGCCGCAATTTCTTTTTCAATAATAGCGTCGTATTTAAATCTCTTCATCTTGCCAAATACAATTGTAAAGAAAATTCCCGTAACTGTAGAAATTGTCGTTGCGATGATAACTGGTGCAATAATTTCAGCAGCGCCTGCAGTCTGTACACTAGCGCGCAGTCCAATAGCAGTTACAGGTATCAGCGTAATGGAAGTTGTAGCTACTGCTAACAGCATGACCTGGGCATCTGTCGCTATGTTCTTCGTCTTGTTCAAGGTCTGCAATTCCTGCATCGCTTTAATTCCGAACGGGGTTGCGGCATTGCCGATTCCCAGGATATTGGCTGCAAAGTACAGCGCCATGGCTGAGTTTGCCGGATGGTCTTTCGGTACGCCGGGAAACAGAAGCCGCATAACTGGAGAAATCGCCTTACCCAGCTTTTCGCAGAGACCGGCTTTTTCCATGACCTTCATCAGTCCGCAGAAAAACGCCATAATACCAATCAGTCCTATCGCCAGGGTTACTGCGGTTTCTGCAAATTCAAATAAATTGTCTAAAATGCCCTGCATATTACCAGTAACTCCGCCAGCGACTACTGCGATGACAACCAGTGCCACCCAAATATAATTCATCATATATCGTGTCCTCCTTAAAATATTTTCACCTATATAATTGCGTAAAAGTTAATTCCGACAATGCTATGTGGAATCTCTACCTCCTTTCCATAAATAATCTAAAAATTGTAAATTTATCAGGATAACATCTATAGAGCAATATCTATGCCAATTATAACTGTGTTTATTTTAGCGGATTTTGCCAGGCTTGAGGATTTTATCGTTAATTTCGTCCTATTTTACGGACCATTAATCCTGTTTTTAGGATTATATTGAACAATATGTACGAAAAATCCCCCTTGTAGAAAGGCATATTTCTTGCTTTAATAATTATATGTGCAATCATCTGGTAAAAGGAGAACATTCTATGAATAAAATACAATATCATTACACCAATCTAGCGAAACAAATATTTATACTTATTTGCTTTCTCTACATCCTGTTGAGATTCATCATCATGGTGGAAATCATAGTCTATAAAATTGAAGGATACTATGAAGCCACCAACATTCCCCTTACCTTACTGCTTTACGGCGTATTATTTACGTTTCTTATCTGTCTGTTCAGAGGACATAAGTTCTGCTACAGTACCTATGATGAAAGCAAACTAATTTATCACAACACTCTGCTGAGGACAAAAAAAACGTTGCATTTGGAGAATGCAAAGCTAGCGGTCTTAGATACCTTTGGCGTAAAGTTCTTCGCCTCACAGAACGCAGATCCAAAAACAGAACAGCCGATTTTTTTCCTCCCCTTTTTCCGAGACGGGATAGTAGAAGCCGTTCAGATTGATAAGTTCTATAAGATGCTGAAGGCAAACGAAGATATTAGGGTTGTTAAAAAGTTCAAGGTACTGCCTGGATACAGCAACAAATGGAAGTTCGTCACAATTGCCTACGGTTTTCTTGCTGTTATCTTTTTTATGAGCTGTGCTACACCAATTACAGTCATCATCGTCTTATTTCAAAATCACTAAAGTTATGAATCGCATAAAGCAGCCCTGTTGGTCTGAGCACCGACAGGGCCTGAAAAGATGGTTATTTATTTTGATTGGATTCATCTGTTTTTTCTTCTTGCTTCCCTTGTCTTCTTTTTGCCATCAGAGCATCCATAAGGCTTTGTTTTGGATTCTTCATGATATATATAAAAGACAGAATGATGATGAGAATGCCAGCAATTGTAATGATTGTCCTCATTCTTATGTTCCTTTCTTTTTTGCCATAGTCAGTTGGCAAGTTTTATGCAGTAAAATACTGCAGCTATCATTATGATGACTCCTGTTGCCAGCAAGGCTTTGTGCCATGTCTTAAGTTTTGCTGTCGGCACAGCTTTCAGATGGGTGGTGTCTTTCTGGTCTTCACTGATCAGCCCTTCTCGCCTTTGCCTGCGGTTTTCTTTTGCCACATATTCCGCGACCGATTCTTTTGTAGATGCCTTATAAGCACCGTATTTTTCCAGATAATCGCCTATGGCTTTCAATGAATCTTTGGACATTTCTTCCACCACTTTTCATCAGTTCCTAGCTTGCAATTTTCATGCACGCAAGAATCGCAATGACCACAATCGCAACAATGATGGCAATTCCCCAAGCGTTTATTTTGAGCCTGGCCTTCTTTGTTTCATCATCCGGTTTTTCTTTCAAATTGATTGAATGAAAATTGTCTTTATCTACGACACCGTCAGCTCTCTGCTGTTGGTTCTTCTGCTTTACATAAGACTCCATCTCCTCTTCTGACGATACACCGTAAAATTTTACCTTTTTTATATTATCCAATATTTCTTTGTTCGGGTCTTTTTCCATAGAAACTCACCTCTTATCCTAAGTTAAATACTAAGCTATCTTGTATAAACATATTATATAATATATTTACAGAAAATACAATTTATTTCCCAATTACATCTTTGATTACTCTCAAAGCATTGAGACTGCATATTTTATCAATTTCGTCATATGTAAAAGTTTTCTCCATCTCAGCCAGCAATCTGGAAAATCCGCTGTAATTGACTAGTTCGCCGTTGTCGTCGATGCCGTCAAAATCGGACCCAAAGCCGATTGCCTCAATGCCCGCTTTGTTTTTCATATATGCCAAATGCTGAATAATCTGCTCTATGGTCGCATGCTCCGAACCCTGCTTCAGGAAAGAGCACTCAAAGTTAATGCCCACCATCCCGCCTGTATTGCCCAGGGTTTTCAGCTGATCATCGGTCAAATTCCGCTTATTGTTGCATAGCGCCCTAGCACAGGAATGAGAAGCGACAAAAGGTTTTTTGCTGTATTTTGCTACGTCGTAAAAACCGCCTTCCGACATATGCGATACATCGATGATCATGCCCAGTTCATTCATGCGCTCCACCACCTCGATGCCAAATGGCTTGAGACCTTTTTGATGTATCTCGGGATCGTCGCTGCACGGATAGCCGACAGAATTTTCATAGCCCCAGAGAAGCGTCAGCAGTCTGACGCCCATATCGTACACCTCTTCCACTCGTTCCATTTTACCGTCAATAAAAACACCGTCTTCCACGGTCAAAAAAGCAGATAAAATACCAGCCTCTCTGTTTTTTTCAATATCCTGGACGCTAAACACTGGCTTGATTGCATCCCGGTTGTCCTCCATGACCTTTGTATAGTAAGCGTAAATACCTTTTAGTATATCATAAGGGTCCATCGTCGCCATCTCTTGCCTGGAAAGGTACATGGCAAAAAACTGCACCAGGGAATCGTTTTCTTTCAATAGCTTCAGGTTAATGGAGGTGTCTCCATCAACAAAACTCCGCTCTGGATGCCTCCACCCTTCGATCAATGTATCGCAGTGCATATCTATGATTCTCATATTCTCATCCTCCTCATTTTATATATAATTATATAAAAGCAATATTTATGCCAAGATATTCTGACTTCGGCATGGTAATTGCATTATAATATAGCAAAGATATCAAATCAACTAGATGGAGGTAACGATGACATATCATGTACAAGAACTAAAAAAGAAAGTAGATGAAATCTTTGAGCAGGTAGTCGCTTTCCGCAGGGAACTGCACATGTATCCTGAGCGCAGTGAGCAAGAGGAAAACACCAGCACCATGATTCAGGCTGAGCTGAACAGGCTTGGAATTCCATATCAAAGTAACATCGCCGGATACGGCGTCTGCGCCACGATCTATGGAAAAGACAGATCTCGCGGCGTCGGTGTCCGAGCGGACATGGACGCCTTACCTTTGACTGAAATGACAGACGTGCCTTTCAAGTCTAAGCATCCGGGTCTCATGCATGGCTGCGGACACGATATCCATACGGCGGTCCTCTTAGGCACTGCCCGCATTTTAAATGAGTTAAAAGAGGATTTATCCGGTTCCGTCCGCCTTTTATTTCAGCCTTCTGAGGAGACGATTGGCGGCGCAAAGCAGATGATTGATGCAGGCTGCCTGGAAAATCCCTTGATTTCCAGTGTCATCGGTCTGCATGTGGATACTGCTGTCGATGCAGGTTCCATTCAGTTCATTCCAGGCGCTATGAATGCGGCTTCCTGTGAGTTCTACGTTACAGTTACAGGAAAATCGTGCCACGGCGCCCATCCCTCTGACGGCATTGACTCCCTGCTGCCGGCCTGTGCCATGGTCGGCGCTCTGCAATCGATTATCACCAGGAAAATTGATCCGGCAGAGGCAGCTTTAATTACTGTAGGCCAGTTCCACAGCGGTACGAAAAATAACATTATTTCCGGTGAGACAAAGTTCTCCGGCATTATCCGCACGCTGAACATGGAACATCGCAGCTTTATCAAGGAACAGATAGAAGGGATCTGCCTGTCCACCGCTAAGGCCTATGGCGCTGCCTGCCGTGTAGAATTCCATGATAGCTACCCTTCGCTGGAAAACGACGAGCAGTTGCTTGCCTGGGTAAAACCTGTCTGCGAAGAAGCTTTAGGCAGCGACCACGTGCACCTTTGCACAAAACCCAGCTTGGGAGCCGACGACTTCGCTTACTTCTGCCACGGTACAAGAGGACTCTACTATAACATCGGTGCACGCAGACCAGGCGAACAAGCGGCCTACCCGATTCACAGCGATCGATTTAATCCGGACGAAGAATGCATCAGAGTGGGCATCTTAACGGAGGTGTTGGCAGTTTTAAAGATATTAGAGGAGGAGAACAGTTAATGACAGAACAACGAGAAGAGCTTCGCGACACACAGGTTATCGTGGACTTAGACAAAATTGAAGAAAATATGAAACTAATTAGCAGAATGGCGGGGACAGAAATTTCTGTCATGGCGGTAATCAAAGCTAACGGCTACGGCCATGGCGCCGTCTCCATTGCACCGACTCTGATGAAATGCGGCGTTAAATACCTGGCAGTAGCAACTTTGACTGAGGCTCTGGAGCTGAGAGAAATCTTCCCCAGCTACCCTCTCTTTATTCTGGGGTACACCCCTGACAGATTACTGCACCATGTGGTAGAAAAAAATATTACGCAAACGGTATTCTCCTTAGAACAGGCTCAGCTTCTGGGCTCTCTGGCCAAAGGACTGAACAAGCCTGCCCGAGTACATATCAAGGTGGATACAGGCTTTCATCGACTAGGTAAAGAGCCTTCCGCCGCCTATGCAGATGAAATCTGCAAAATCTGTGCTGTAGAACATGTAGAAGTGGAGGGTATTTTCAGTCACCTGGCTTTGGTCAATGAAGAAGAAAATGAGAAACAGTATCAGACTTTCTGCAATTTTATAGAAGTCCTGGAACACCGGGGCTGTGAATTCAAATACAAACATATCGCTGACAGCATTGCCACCGTAGATTATCCCCGTTATCGCATGAATATGGTGAGACCTGGCGCTCTGATTTACGGAATGCGCGGTTTTCACATCGGTTTCCTGCCAGTCCAGCAGGCCCTGACTTTCCGTACAGCAATCGCTCAGCTGCACACTGTTCCAAAAGGCGAAGGGGTCAGCTACGATTATCTATGGAAAGCCTCCCGTGACAGCATTGTCGCCACCCTGCCTTTCGGCTATGCCGACGGTTATCCCCGCAATCTGCGGGACAAGGGCTATGTAATCGTAAACGGCATCAAAGCCCCTATTGTCGGCGTCATCTGCATGGATCAGTGCATGGCCGATGTGACCGACGTACCCAATGTGGCGGTGGGAATGGAAGCAATCATTTACGGCAACGGGCAGGACGGTTCCATGACGATAGAAGAAGCGGCCAAATTGGCAGGAACCAATAAAAACGATATCATCGCTCGTATTCCTGCCCGGCCGCCAAGAAAATACATATCAAAGAATCGTTTTTAGAATAAAGGATTATAGAAGCCGGCGGCGGCGTTAAAAAGCACCTGTCTGACTGCCATCAGCTGTTCCATATTAGCAGCTTTGACAGCCACAGTCATGGCGTCAGCCCGCCTGGTGCCGGTCACTCTCATGGCTCCATCGGCAAGATTAACCTGCTGAAAGGTAATCTCCATTTCCAGAGAGTCCGGCACAGCTACAGGCTTCTTTTCTTTTGCCTGCCTTACTGCCTTCTCGGCCGTCTCCACCAGCATATCCTGGGTCTTGATTCTCGGCAGACATCTGGCGCAAAATCTTCCCTCCGCATATTTTACGACGACCGTTTCTACCTCCTGGTAAAAATCTTTCGCTTCTTTTTCTAAGGACTGGTCTCCTGTAGCCATAATCAAAGGAACACCTTTTTCTGCCGCAAACAGGGCGTTAAATCCCAACTCGCCGACGCTTACACCATTGACCCTCAAATCCCGAATCATAGACGGGCTGAAGGTGTGATCCAAGATAGCATTCTGCGTGCCGAACTTTGCATGATAGCCCAAAAGAATCAAACCGTCAAAGCTTTCATCGAGACCGTGAACCATGGAATTAGCACGGGTATCTCCTCGCAGCAGCTGGGCTCTGTCATCTAACTGCTCTACTTTGATGTTGGCTGCGACATTGTGAGAATCGCAAACGACGACTTCCGTCGCACCGCCGGCAAATGCGCCGCTGACGACCGCATTGACCTCTTCCGTCATAAAGACTCTGGCCTGCTGATAACCGCTGCCTGTTTCTTCTACGTCTTCTGGCGCTGCAACACCATTAATGCCTTCTAAATCCGCTGATATAAAAATTTTCATCTTATTTCCTCCGCCTTTCTAATATTTTATGTTGTACCTTTTCAGCTTATCGTAAAATACCGTCCGCGACATATCGAGCTCTTCCATTGCTTTCTGTTTGTCACCGTTGTATTTAATCATGGTCATTTCCAGTATTCGCTCCTCTTCCTTTGCCAGCATCTCCTTCATGGTCGTTGGAATGGAACCTTTGCCGATGCGCAGATGTTCTGAGTAAATAATATTGGACTCACAAAGCGTAATGGCTCTCTCTATTGCATTCTCCAGCTCTCTCACATTTCCCGGCCAGTTATAGGAAATCAGCTTCTGCAGCGCTTCGCCGGAAAACTGTTTTGTTTCCAGTCCATAAGTGTCACAGGCTTTTTTCAGAATCTGGTTAATCAGCAGATACAAGTCCGCCTTTCGTTCCCTGATCGGCGGAATGTCGATAGGGAAAACATTGATGCGGTAGAACAGATCCTGCCGAAAATGCCCCAGCGCCACTTCCTCTTCAAGGTTTTTATTTGTGGCTGCAATCACCCTGACGTCTACTTTAATCGGTTTCGACGAACCAACCCGGTAGATAATCTTGTTCTGCAAAACGTGAAGAAGCTTTACCTGGATATCGAGAGGGATTTCCCCAATCTCGTCCAGAAAGATGGTTCCCCGGTTGGCAGCTTCAAAAAAACCGACCTTGCCCTCCGTCTTAGCGCCCGTAAAGGCTCCGCCCACATAGCCAAAGAGCTCACTCTCAAAAAGAGTCGGTGCAATGGCGTTGCAGTTGACCTCCACAAAGGGAGCGCCTGGATTCCCCATCAAATGGATTTCCCTTGCCAGTTTTGATTTTCCCGTTCCGCTCTCCCCTGTGATGATGACGTTAAAACGATTCTTCGAGGCCTTATAAGCCATATACTTGACTTCCCTCGCTTTGTGACTTTTCCCCACAAACCCTTCAAAGGCGTTTTCCGGATAGGACATTTCTATTTCTGTCGTGTCCTCGTTTTTGGCCTCAATCTGTTTGATAATCTCGTTTCTGTCGTCCAGCAGGTTTTCCAGATGTTCTGCATCTTGAATCAGCAAAAAGACCCCTTCGATGCTTTGCTTCTCTGCCTTGCACCAGGGCACAATGTTACAGATAAACGGTCTTTTATTGATTTCATAGAGATGATTACTGATTTGTTCTTCCTGCCCCGCAAGCACCGCAAAAAGGCGTTCTGATAATGCCGACTGGTCGAAGAGATCTAAAAACCGCCGCCCTGTCACGTCCAAATCGGTATCCTCCGGGTCTTTGCCAAAGTAGCGCTGCCCGCGCAGCAGATTTCCAGCATCTTCATTCCTGATGCTGTATCCTTTGGCTTGAAAGAATTTAATGTCTCCCGTGGTTCCATCGATGATAACCATGTTCCCTACAGAAGAGTAATAATTCAGCTTATACCCGATGTCGTTGACAACAATCAAGGTCTCTTTCTTTTCAGTGTCGATGGAGGCTGCAATATGAAAACCAAAATAGTTAACATCCAGGCACATGGGTATATTTAGCTGGTGTTCCCGGAGGTACTTGAATTCCGGTTCAATCTTTTTATTCTTGTAAACGCCCACCGCTACCAGCATATCTCCACTGCGAATATCCAGGTCATTAATATTCAGTAGTGCCAGTTCTTCTCTGCCTAAATTGCCGTCATCGTCCCCCAGCTTATTGTCTGCAATAATGACGATATCTCCTTCCGTGATCTGTCCGGCATCGTGGCTTGCATGGGTATCTATCACGATCCCCGTAATTTCCTTCGCCTTTCTGTTGCAGATTTGAATCTTCTGCGCGGCATCTACATAGACGATACCTTGATTCATACTGTCCATCAATAATTCAATTGCTTTTGCATCGTAGTTGTCCATCTCCACCTCGCCTTTTAAAAAATCATACGTTTCATTGTACCATGACGATTCCTCTGGAAATAGAATCGAACGTCATGATTCAAGGGTTCCCGCCTCTTAATAACGTCGTAAAATTACGGAATCATTATATCATGTGCATTCCTCTGAATATAGAATCGCAGCACATGATTCAAGGGTTCCTACATTGCGGCAACGCCGTTAGATTGTGGAACCATTATACCATGTGCATTCCTCTGAAAATAGAATCGCAGCACATGATTCAAGGGTTCCTACATTGCGGTAACGCCGTTAGATTGTGGAACCATTATACCATATATTAAAATACAGAAAAAGTACACGAATAGGTTAATGCAAGAAGCGGACCAACATATTTTCTACTTTCTATGCGCATCTATCACATGGTTCTTAAATGCCAGGTATGCGCCTGACAGCCGCCGCTTTCTTGGATAGGCCAGGAAGGTTAGAATTTCCTGCTTCGGTTCGATGGGAATTGCGGCGATTTCTTCATTTTCATAAGCCCTGCCTACACTGTCAGTCACCAGGCTGATCCCAATGTTGTCTTTCACCATGTCCAGCATCATATCTACTTCGCCTGTGTTGAGAAACGCTACGTTAAAGTCAATGTGATTCTTCTCATAAAGTTCCCTCATCTCATTGTAGAAATGAGAGTCCTGGTCGCCAGTCAAAAGTGAAAACTGTCCCAGTTCTGACAATTCTATTACTTTTCTCTGGGCATAAGGATTTTTCCGGCTGATGAGCACGTTTAAATTCTCACTGCACAGCACCTCATACTTCACCCAGGATTTTTGGATATTTTCCAGGCGAGATTTTATAATAGCAAAATTTAACTCCCCGGTTTCCAGTTTTTCATAGGCCCTATAGTTTTCTTCTACTTTAATGCTGCCGATGACATTGTGATTGGCTGCAAAAAAAGAGTTGATAATTGACGTCAAACCTGCGGCCTTGTAAAAGGGAAACACACCCACTTTGATAACCGTTTTGTCTTTTGTTGTACTCTGGTGAAAAGCAGCCATCAATCTGTCGATAGATTCTGCCACATCTTTTGCATATGCACAAAATTTTTCTCCCTCTTTTGTCAAAACCACACTGTGGGTGTCTCGCTTAAAAAGCTTGACCTGCAATTCTTCTTCCAGAGCGCTGATCTGCTGTGATATGGCTGGCTGGGTAATAAACTGTGCATTTGCTGCTTTTGAAAAGCTGTTGCATTTGGCTACTTCCAATACGTAATATAATTGTCTGATTTCCACGGGTCTACCTCCCTCTTGTTAACGGTTATTAGCTGTCCTTATCACAGTATTATATCTAATTATTTCCCTCCTCGCAATTCATCACGTACAATAAATTCAGAAAATTTAATTAGAAAGGTGGTGAAATCATGAATTTATTCCTAAAAGAAGCCTTTGCCATGAAGGATAACATCATTGAAAATCGCCGTTACATTCACGAGAATGCCGAGTTAGGCTTTGACCTGCCCAAGACGAGAGCTTTCGTCATAAAGCAGCTTACGTCTCTCGGTTACGCCCCAATCCTGTTAGGTGAAGGAATCACCTGCACCATCGGCAGCGGCCAGCCGGTCATCTTGCTCAGAGCAGATATGGATGCCCTGCCGCAGACGGAGACCTCCGGTCTTGACTTTGCCTGTCAGACCGGCGCCTGTCACTCCTGCGGACACGATGCGCATACCGCTATGCTCCTTGCTGCTGCGGCCTTGCTGCGTAAACACGCTGACTTGTTAAAGGGCACGGTAAAATTAATGTTTCAAGCGGGAGAAGAAACGCTGCTCGGTTCCCGTAAGATGCTGGATGCAGGTATTTTAGATTATCCAAAAGTAGACGCGGCCATGGCTCTTCACATGAACTTCGGTCCCTGTGGTGATTACGACATGCATGCGGGCAGTCTGGCCTACAGCGCACATACGATGATGCCTTCTGCCGACGAATTCCGCATTACAATCAAAGGAAAAGCATCCCACGGCAGCACCCCCTATCTCGGCGTCTCCGCTGCCAGTGCCGCAGCGAACATCGTCGTTGCGCTCCAGCAGCTGATTTCCCTGGAGATCCCCTGCGATGAGCCGGTCATCCTGTCTATCGGTAAATTGACATCCGGCACTGCTTCGAATATCATACCGGAAGAAGCAGAAATCATGGGAAGCTTCAGAGCATTCACAAGAGAAAACAGAGAATACCTCAGGAGACGGCTTCCAGAGGTCGCAACATCCATTGCCGAAAGCTGGCGCGCAAACGCAAAGGCCGAGTTTCTGGGTGGCGTTGCTCCGAACATCAACGATCCCGATCTGGCAAAAGAAATGGCAGGCTACTGCAGCCAGATCATGGAAAAGGTGCAGGTGATTCCTCCTGTAAAGGGTTCGGAAGACTTTGCCAATCTATGCGAGTATGTCCCGACCTTCTTTGCCAATGTCTGTGCGGGCAGCATTGATGAAGGTTACGCCTACTCCATGCATAATCCAAGTGCCCGTTTAGATGAAAACGCCCTGCCCTATGGCAGTGCTGTCTACGCCTTCTGTGCCGTTAAGTGGCTGGAAAATCATAGTATAGCGCAAAGAGAGAATGAATCTGGAAAGGAATTATTATGAACGGATTATACGCTTTGACGATAATCATGATCGTCTACGCAGTCGGTGATATCATCGCCACAAAGACCAAGGCAATTATTTCTATGCTATTTGTCGCATCTGTCGTCTTTGCAGTCGGTTTCTGGAACGGCCTGCCTGCTACCATCTTTGACGACGCATCCTTAAAGCTGTTCGCAAGTGTAACCGTAGGCCTGCTCCTGGTACATATGGGAACAACGATTAAAATGCAGGATTTGTTAAAAGAATGGAAGACCGTCGTCATTGTCCTGTGCTCCACCGTGGCAATCTGCTTGGGCGTATATTTTATCGGCGGCCTGATAATTGACCAATCTATGGCCCTCATTGGCGCACCAATTCTAGGCGGCGGCGTGGTTGCTTTTCTAGTCATGTCAGAAGCGCTGAAAAATGCTGGCGAAAACACCATCGTCTTTGGTTCTCTGGTCCTAGTCATCCAAGGCGTTGTCGGTTTCCCAATTGCCTCCATTCTTTGCAAGAAAGAAGCTTTACGTCTTAAGGGGCAGATTGCCTCTGGATCGCTGACTTTGAACAAACCCTTGGAGACTGCAGAGAATAAACCCGCCTGGCGAATCTTTCCGCAGATGCCGGCAGATTACAACGGGGATAACTTTGTCATTGCTAAGCTGGCGGTCGTCGCCTGCCTGGCGCAATGGCTGTCAAATCTCACTGACGGCTGCGTCAATATGCTGGTAATCTGTTTGATTCTCGGCGTCATAGCCCGGGAAATCGGCTTTCTTGAAGAAGGGTCACTGACCAAAGCCAACGGTTTTACCTTTGTCATTGGGGCGGTCTTAGTAAATGTGTTCGCCAGCCTGGCCAATACGACGCCGTCTATGGTATTTTCTATGATAAAACCGCTGCTTATCGTGGTTGTCGTAGGACTAACCTGCTGCGCTCTAATTTCCATCCTCGTGGGCAAGATTTTTAAACTCAACTGGTACATGGCCTTTGCTCTGGGTATCACCGCCCTTTTTGGCTTCCCAGGGACCTTTATTGTTCCAAACGAGGTGTCCAAGGCTGTCGGTGAAACCGTGGAAGAGAAGGAAATTCTTCTGCAGAACATCATGCCAAAGATGATTATCGCCGGTATGGTGTCGGTCTCCATCGTATCTGTAGTCTTTGCAGGCCTCATGGCAAGCTGGGTGTAATACTTGGTCGTCCCAGATTTTGTCACATCTGCGTAACTGCGCTGCCTGATTCTCCCGCCCGTTACGCAGACTGGCTGTCAGCCCCCTTATTTTCTTAACTGGTTTGCTGATTTTCATTCTATCTGCGTAACTGCGCTGCCTGATTCTCCCGCCCGTTACGCAGACTGGTTGTCAGCCCCCTTATTTTCTTAACTGATTTGCTGATTTTCATTCTATCTGCGTAACTGCGCTGCTCCATTCCCCAGGCTGCTCGATTCTTCGGGCTACCTGCTTCTTGGATTCCTTATCCTTTTCTATATCTCATCGTGCAGCATATTATATTGACTGCAATGCCAAAAAATAGCGGATTGAAGGACAGTCCAGCCAAGTTCCCTGCAATAACGGCAGCCGGGCCGGCAATGATTGAGCCCACAATAGCTTCTCTTTTAATGCGCCCGATCAGAAATAGCGCGCAGCTGAATGGAAGTAACACCACTGCGCCGCGTAGTCCCATAGATAAAAATCCCATGTCGTTAGAATCAAGGCACACGCGGACACAACCTAAGAAATGATACTGATGATAATTCCAATGGAACTGAGTACGGACCCCAGATGTTCTGCCCGCGGCCCATATACATCAGAAATAACCTTCATCAATGTTGTAGCTCCCGATTGCTGCATAGCCTTAGCATACCCCTTGCCAATATGGCACAGCCTATGCCAGATCCTAATGTAAACCCCTACGCCGATGATTAAAGCAATCGTCATGACAATTCCAACAATCACCTGTTGACTGGTGCATAAAAGTGGCTGCTGTCACCCCACTTTTCATTGCATGGGAAATTTTAAAAAAGTAATTATCACGCATCAAAAAACAGGGCATACCGGATTCCGGTATGCCCTGTATATTGCATGCAAGGCTAAGCCTTAAACAACCTTGATTTCCATTACAAAATATTAATTGTCTTCCTTACGTTTGGTAAAATTTCTGTAGCTGTAGCCTCTTCACTGTGCTCTTCAATCTCTTCTGCGGCATCATTATAGCGGACCAGATTTCCGGAACCGCCGACACAACCGCCGATACAAGCCATGCCTTCAATAAAGTTATTCGGCAGCACCCCTTTATCCGCTCTGGCTAATGCTTGTTTACACTTATCGATACCGTCACAGACGATAGGATTGAATTCAAAATCGTGTATATCTAACTCTTTCAGCGCCTGGGTCACTGCCTCGGCAAGTCCGCCTGACTTGGCGAAAATTCTTCCATAATAGGACGCCTGGTTCCATTCTGTCTCTTCCTGTTCACGCAGAATAATATCTCTGCTGTCAAAGAGGGCCTGCAGCTCCTCAAAGGTAATCGCATAGTCGATGTACTTACGTACTTCTGGCTTTCTAACCTCAGCCTTCTTCGCGATACAAGGACCGATAAAGACAATTGTAGCCTCCGGATGGCCTTCTTTAATAAATTTAGCCAGCTCTACCATCGGCGAGAAATTGTGGGATATCTTCTCCTTCAGTCCAGGATATTTGGTTTCTATATATTTGACGAAAGCAGGGCAGCAAGAGGAAGTTAAGAATCCCTTTTCCACCAACTCCTGTGCTTCTTTTGTCGCTACCATATCTGCACCCAGGGCCACCTCAAGGACCTGCGCAAATCCCAGCTTCTTGATACCTGTGATGACCTGTCCCAGATTAGCGTATAGGAACTGGCTGGCGATAGACGGCGCCACGATGGCAATCGTCGGATTGTTCGCATCCTTGCGAGTGCTCTCCTTGAGGGAGTTGATGACGTCCACGATGCTGGATACGTCAACTGTCGCTCCAAACGGGCAGTGGTACACACAGGTGCCGCAGCTGATGCACTTCTCATAATCTATGGATGCCTCACCGCCAGGACCCATGGAGATTGCCTTGACCTTGCAGGCATTTTCACACGGTCTCTGAAAGTTATGTATCGCACTATATTTGCAGGCTGTGGCACATCTGCCGCAGTCCACGCACTTGTTCTTGTCGATATGGGCATGATGCTTAGAATCAATCGTAATGGCCCCCAATTTGCAGGCGTCGATGCACCCGTGGGCCAGACAGCCCCTGCAAAGGTCTGTTACAACGTATCCCGCCTCTGGACATTCGTCACAAGCAATGTCGATGACCTGTACGACACCACTGGCTTTCCGGCTGCCGCCAATGGCAAGTCTGATACGTTCCGCGATGACTGCTCTGTCTTTATAGATGCAGCACCTCTGCGGCGGTTCATCCTTTGGAATGACCTTGCTGGAAATTTCGTTAAACTCTGCAAAAACATCGTTGCCGCGCCAAGTCTGAATGGCAACTTCGCGAAGGACATTATACTTCCTTTCTTGAACTTTGTTGTCAAATAATTTCACTCTCTATGACCTCCAAATTAAATATTACTGATATCCAGATCTTCATCTGAAAGGTGTTTATACTCCTCGCCGTTCATTATATCATAAATGATCGGAACAATATAGAGCGTTAATAAAGTTGCATAAATTAATCCGCCGATGCAGACTAAGGCCACTGGCTGCATCATATCTGTGCCTGACGAACTGCCGAAAGCCATCACAATCAGACCGAGTATCGTGGTCAGAGACGTCATCAAAATCGGTCTCATTCTCGTCATGCCCGCTTCTATAATCGCTTCTTTCTTTGGCGTGCCTGCCGCTCTCAGCTGATTGATATAGTCGACTAAAACGATACCGTTGTTTACAATGATACCCGTCAGCATGACCATGCCGATCATGGCGATGACACTGATTTCTTTCCCCGTAATCAGCAGCGCCAGCAGACCGCCTGTGAAGGCCAGCGGTATGGTGAACATGATGATGAACGGTGATTTCAACGACTGGAACTGGGCCACCATGATCAAGTAGACAAAGACGATGCCTAGAATCAACATCAGGACCAGATCTTCCATCGCATCCATGATGGTCTCATTCTCCCCTGTAAACTCTATGGTTGTGCCCTTTGGCAGGTCATATTTCTCAATCGCTTTCTCCGCTGCTGAAGTTACCTTTGTTACATTGTAACCTTCTTTCAAAGTGCCCGTCACATTGAGATACCTGCTCTGATTATCGCGGCCGATGGATTTCAGGGTCTCTTTTTCCTCCAGCTTTGCAATGTCGTTGAGTTTAATCTTCTGCTCTTTGCCGTCTGCATCTTTGACGGTCAAAGTTAGATTTTTCATCTCCTTTGGCGTCAAAGCTTCCTTCTGTTCAGAAGAAACCACCACGTCATAGTCGTTGTCCTGCCATGTCACTGTCGTCGCCTTGTCCTCATAGGTCATGGCATCTACAATGGCCGTATAAACCTGGGCCACCGTCAGACCTCGTTTCATGGCCGTCTTTTTTACGACAAAGTGGTATTCTTTGTCAGACTCCTGGATGCCGCTCTCAACTTCGTCGATGCCTTTTACCTTTGCCAGCTCTGCGCTGATTCCCTTTGCTGTCTCCTGCAGGTGATCCAGGTCAGCGCTGTATACGTTGATGGACACGCCGGAGCCGCCAAGGGCAGTAGTAAAATCTCCTGTAGAAGATCCAGCAGCGGTCACAAGACCTTTCAGATCTTTACATACATCGTTAATTTTATCGGCTACCCAAGTGCTCGTGTGTTCCATCTTTTCATTAAGCATGATGTAGAAGGAAACGGAGGCTTGTGTAGTGCCGCCGCCCATCATGCCGCCTGTAGACAAAATCGCGCCTACTGTATCGACATCCTTGATCGTTTCTATCTTTTTGATGGCTGCGTCGGCTGTTTCCTTTGTCTCTTCCAGGCTGCTGCCCTTCGGCATTTCCATTGTCGCCTGAATCTGCGGTGAACTCATCTCTGGCATAAAGATGAATCCCTTTTGTAAGCTGAAATATATACTGCCTAGCAGCAGAATCACTGCCAGCAGCAAAATTGGCACCTTGTGTTTGAGCACATAACTAATTGAAGTTTTGTACTTATCCAACAGGGCCATGTAGTATTTGCCTTCCGTCTCTTTCGTGTTGGCCAGCAGTTTTGACGACATGGCCGGTACAAGAGTCAGGGCGATAATCAAGCTGGCAATCAGCGTGTATGCCACAGTCAATGCCATATCAGTAAACAGCTGTCTAGTCAATCCATCCGTAAATATGATGGGTACGAATACGCAGATTGTCGTAAGGGTAGAGGCTGTAATTGCTGCACTGACCTGCTTTGCGCCTGCCACTGCCGCTTTCGGCGCCGGAACGCCCTGCCTGCGCAGTCTGACTGTGTTTTCAATGACGACTACGGAGTTATCGACCAGCATACCGACAGATACAGCAAGACCCGACATCGAAATCAGATTGATGCTGATCCCTGAGAAATACATCAGTAAAATAGCAAAGATAATACTGATTGGAATACTGCACAAGGTAATGATCGTCGGTTTGATGCCTCTGAGGAAGAGGAACAGAATCAAGATCGCAAACAGTGCTCCCCACAATAAGCTGCTGAGTATGGAGTTAACTACGAGTCTTATGTAATCACCCTGATCCATCAGACTGGTAAAGTGCAGGCCGTCGTGCTCCTTGCTCAGTTCTGTAAATTTATTCTGTATGTTTTCACAGACCTCCGCTGTGGCATAGTTTGACTGCTTTGAAAAGGATAAGACAACGCCGTCCTCTCCGTTGATCTTTGCGTAGAGGTTGTCAGCATTATCGCTCATAAATACATCTGCCACATCTTTCAAATAAATCTTGCCTACACTGTCCACGCCGGAGTCAAAGAGGAAGAGATTTCTCGCCTGCTGCTCGGTTGACACATCGTCACCTACGCTGACCAGGTAGTTCGTTCCGCCCTCCTCCACATAGCCAGCAGGCATGGAGAAATTCTGTCCCTGCAGAATACCTGAAATCATATCAGTAGTAATCTTGTCGCCAATCTTCGCCTGCTCTCTTGCCGACTGTGCCTGGGAATCAAGCTGTGCCTGGGCTGTTTTCAACTGTCCTTCTGCCTGAGAGATTTCACTTTTCGCTGTCTTTATTTTTCCCTCGGCGGTGGATAACTGCTTCTGTGTCTTTGCAAGTTTTTGTGCCTGTTCCTTGTACTGCTCTTCTGGAAGGAACGGCTTTCCTTCTTCCAACTGGGCTTTCGCTTTCTCAAGCTGTGCCTTTCCGTCGTCAATTTTCTTCTGCTGATCGGCTAGCTGGCTTTTGCCCTGCTGTACCTTTCCCTTCTGCGCATCCAGCTCACTCTGGGCGCTGGCAAGCTGGCTGTTGACGCTGGCGAGAATTTTGTTGTTGATCTTGTCGATCTTGTCCTGGCTGATCACCACATTGACTTTCTCTTCCAAGATACCAGAAGTGTCGATGCTGGCTACCCCAGTGATGCCCTCCAACTGGTTCATCAAAGTATCGCTGACAAAAGAAGAAAGCTCCGCCCTGTCCTTTCCTTTGTAGTCGACTGCAGCTACACTGACTGGAATCATGTTGGGATTGAGCTTCATGATGGTCGGTGTGCCGACGGCGTCTTCCCAATTGCCTTCTACCAAATTGATCTTCTGTAAAATATCCGAGGATACTGTATCCATATTGACACTGTCTTCAAACTCCAGCATCACCATAGAGTAGTTGGCGTTAGAAACAGACTGCAGGTCCTTGATATCCGTCAAAGTCGCCAGCCTCTGTTCCAAAGGCTTTGTGACATTGTTTTCTACTTTTTCTGGCGTCGCTCCGGCATATGGGGTCACGACGATAACATATGGCATGTCGATATTCGGAAATAAATCTGGTGTCATCTTGGTATAGGACACAATTCCTGTAACCAGGATGATGACGACAGCCACAAATACAGTAAACGGCTTTTTCACACTAAATTTAGACATCAATTCCTCCTCTTTCTGTTCCTCGCTTGATTAATTCCTGCTGACCTAAAAATTCTGCTCTCACTCTATCTGCGTACCTGATATCGTGCAGGCATTCCGCCGCTGCATTCTTCAGTAATAGAAAGAGCAGCCGGGCCAATAAAATCAGTTCATCATCGGTTTCGTTCTTCAGCAGGGTTCTATCCGTTCCCTCCACAAGAATCTTCACTATTTCATCTTGAAGGTTCAATATAAAATCCAAAGTGCATTCGTTCTTATCCGCTTCTCCGATGATATTTTTCATGCCCTTCTGATTTCTCTCATCTCTGCCCAGGGCGATCACACCGTCCAGCACCCGGCTGACCGCGGCAAAGATATCGCCTTTGCAGATTCGCAGGCTGTCTCTGATTCCATCTTTTAAGATGTTTATGTAGTCAGAAAGCATGTACTGAATCAGGTCGTGCTTGTCGTCAAAATACTGATAAAAGCTTCCCCTGGAAATATCCGCTTTCTGTATGATTTTGTTGATGGACATCTCGCTGGCCGGCACGCGTACAATTTCCTCCGCTGCGGCGTCGAGAATCCGTTTTTTCTTATCCTCTGGTAGGTTATAAAAGGTTTCTTTCGGCATAATCTGCTCCTAAATTTCGACACAAAATGACACCCTGTCACATGGTAATTATTATATGCGACCAAGGTGTCTCCTGTCAATACGATTCGGTTTAGATATCACTGCATCTTTTTACCTATCTTCCATACAGCATCAACTGCCCTGTCAATCTCTCTGCGGGTGTTAAACGGTCCTACACTGAGCCTCACTGCGCCGGTTTCCCAAGTGCCGATGGTCTTGTGTGCCAGACCTGCGCAGTGGTATCCTCCGCGCACTGCAATTCCATAGTCTCTGTTCAGCAGTGCCGTAACTTCCTCACATTCCACATTTCTGATGTTGAACAAACTGATGCCCGTCTTTCCAGCTGGCACAGGTCCGTACATATCGACAAAGTTCATATTCCTGATTCTATCGTCAAATCGTTTAATCAGTTCTCTCTCGTAAAACTCTATGGTCTGGATGCCCACCTTTTCAATAAATCTGGCGCTGTATCCCAGCCCGATGATGCCAGGCGCGTTGATCGTGCCGGACTCATAACCTTCTGGGAAGTCAAAAGGCTGTACGCGGCTTCTGGATTCTGTGCCGGTACCGCCACAAATCAGAGGCTTGATTTCAACACCTGGCGCAACGTAAAGGGCACCTGTGCCCAGAGGACCTAGAAGGCCTTTATGTCCCGGAAAAGCCAGCATAGAGACATTGCATTTTTCCACGTCGACGGGCATGCAGCCGCCGCATTGTGCCGCGTCTAACATAAACGGTATATTATTTCGCGCCGCTAGTCTGCCGATTTGCTCAATAGGCATAATCGTTCCCGTCACATTAGAGGCGCCTGTAACCACAATTAATCTTGTACTCTCTGTAATCGCAGATTGAATTGCCTCTGCCGAAACAAAACCTTCCTCGTCTCCTTTGACAATTGTATGACTGACACCTGCTTCTTCCAGTTGTTTAAGAGGCCGCAGCACAGAATTGTGTTCCATAGAAGTCGTTACTACGTGATCCCCCTCTTTTAAAAAACCGATCAGGCCTGCGTTTAATGCTTCCGTCGTATTCTTTGTAAACGTCAGCCGTCCCGGATCTTTGATGTTAAAAACCTTGGCGATGCTCTTTCTCGCTTCGTATACTTTTTCTCCCGTCTTCATGGACATATAATGTCCCGATCTGCCTGGATTTCCGCAGTAATTCAGTATGCAGTCCTCCATTTCCGCACTCATGCCTCTGGGCTTTGGAAAAGAAGTTGCGCCGTTATCGAAATATATCATCTACTTCACCTCATATTAAAAACAAAATGGAGGACCACTGGCCCTCCATTATTTTATTCAGCGTCCTATTAAATTGTGCCTCGTTTTTTAAATAGCATCATCTTTGAAATGCCCTCGATAAACTGTGATGCAAAATACAGCCAGAAGAGAATTAAGAAAGCAAAGTGGATCCACGGAGAGATACTCCTGATTATCGCAGTGAGCACCGTGTTCAGATGACAGACCAGAATAACACTGCCAGCGCCCATGAGCAGCGGGTGATACCAGCGAAATGCGAGCAGCTTTCCGCCGCAGAGTCCATTGACACAGCCCATCACTACAATTTCTAAAATCGTGCCGATAAGCAGTCCTGCTAAAAAGGCTGTCAGTGGCACATTGTACTGAGTCAGATAACTCATTGCAAAAAGAATGACAAGTGCTCCTAATCCATAGGATGGACAATACGGCCCTTTACAAATACCGTGATTTACATAGATTCCTTTTGTCAGTGCAGAGCCGCAGACCCCTATCATCCATCCTATTATTGAATAGATGGAAAACAAAAGCAGCAACTCATAAAATTGATATCCCATTTCCCTTACTCCCCATGGCTTGAAATGCCGCTGCCGTTAATCGGTATGACTTCCCCGCCTAAAATTGATTTTGATTTAATCATGACTTTAAATACGTCTTTGACCCTGGCAAGGACCTCCCTAACTTCTCGTGCCGGCTGTCCCGCATATTTCATCTGATCCGATGCTATGCCCATAACGTTTAACCCCAGTTTTTCTCCTATGTATAAGGATCGGTATTCATGGTAAGTCTGGGTTACGACGATTAAATTACTGACCTGAAATATTTTTTTAGCACGATACATGGAATCATAGGTGGAGAATCCCGCATGGTCACAGAAGATATCTTCCTCCGGCACGCCTGCCTCTTTTACGTAATTCAGCATAACATGTATTTCGTTGTGTTCCTTTGAACCATTATCCCCCGTGAGGAGAATCTTTGACGCGGCTCCCGCCTGGTACAGCATCAGTCCCGTGTCCAGCCGGTCTTTCAGCATCGGCGTCGGCGTCTCGTCATCTTTGATGCCTGCACCCAGTATCATAATACAGTCTGCACCAAATCCCTTTATTTTATTTATTTCAGAATTTGAAAAGGTGTTTTTGTTCTCATTGATCGCATAGGCAATCTTGTCCTTTTCTTCTTTCACAACATAATTGTTGATCATCATTCCCACTACCCCTAAAAAAACTGCGAGAAAGATCATCCAAAAAAATAGTCTTCCCAATAACTTCTTAATCTGTTCCACCCCCGTCGTATGATTTTTGCAAATTGATAGAAAATATGTTACAATTTGATTATTCGCTAGTGTATAGTATAACATAGAAGGAAATTTTTTTGTTATGGAATTATTGGCTTCACGGAAAAAACATCCACAAAATACAATCGTAAATATTGGCAAGGTTCATTTCGGTGACGGAAACCTGACAGCCATTGCCGGCCCCTGCACAATCGAATCGAAAGAACAGCTCTTTGCCATTGCCGAGGCGGTGAAAGCCTCTGGCGCTGATTTGCTCCGGGGCGGCGCATATAAGCCAAGAACTTCTCCCTATACCTTCCGCGGTCTGGGACCTAAAGGCCTCGAATATCTGTTGGAAGCCGGACAGAAAACCGGACTTCCCGTCGTATCAGAAATCATGGAAATCGCGGATATTCCACTCTTCAAAGATGTGGATCTAATCCAAGTCGGTGCTAAAAATATGCAAAACTATCCTTTGCTTGAAGCCTTGGGAAAATTGGACAAACCGGTTTTGTTAAAACGTGGAAGCGGAAATACGATTGAAGAACTGTTATATAGTGCAGAATATATATTGTCTAACGGAAATCCAAACGTCATTTTGTGTGAAAGAGGCATCCGTACTTTTGAACCGATGACTCGCAACACTTTTGATATCAATGCGATTCCCCTGCTCAAGGAACTGAGCCATCTGCCAGTGGTGGCAGATCCCAGCCATGGTACGGGAATTTCATCCATCGTCACACCAGTTACCCATGCCGCCATCGCCTCCGGCTGTGACGGTATCATGGTGGAAGTGCACAACGATCCGGCTTGCGCATTGTGCGACGGCCAGCAGGCTGTGGACTTAAACGGCTTTGCCCAGTTAATGTTAGGAGCAAGAGAATATGAAAAAATTCGTTGTATCTACAACAACCCCCTATGATATCATAATCGGAAAAGATTTAATCAAGGATGCCGGCGTCTATATTCATACCTGCATCCCTCCCTGCAAGGTCTGCGTCATCACCGACAGTACAGTCAACAATATCTACGCACAGGTACTTTTGACCTCACTGATGGAGCACGGATATCAGACTTCCAAAATCGTGTTTCCTTCAGGCGAACATTCCAAAAACCTGAGCACATATTCTAATATCTTGGAGGCCTTAGCTGACGAAGGGCTGACCAGATCAGACGCCATTATCGCTCTTGGCGGCGGTGTCGTCGGCGATATGGCAGGCTTTGTTGCGGCTACTTACATGCGCGGCATTCCCTATGTACAGATTCCAACCACTTATATGTCGGCAATTGACGCGTCCGTCGGCGGGAAAACGGGGATCAATCTGCTCTGCGGCAAAAACTTAGCCGGCGCCTTTTGGCAGCCAGCTATGGTTCTCTGCGATTATAAGACCTTTGACAGTCTGCCGCCGGTCAAATTAATGGACGGCATTGCGGAAGCGGTCAAAAGCGCCGTCGTCTCTGAAGAGACTTTGATAGAGCATATCAAAGCCAATAATTATGAATATGTAATCGAGAGGTGCGTCTCCATAAAGAAGTCCGTGGTCGAGGCTGATGAAAGAGATATCGGTCTCAGGCAGCTTCTCAACTTCGGGCACACCGTGGGGCATGGCATCGAAAAGCTCAGCGCTTTCTCTATCTCCCATGGTCAGGCAGTAGCAAAGGGAATGGTAGTCGAGGCCAGAGCCGCATATAAATCAAATTTAACTAATGTAGATATCAGTGCACCTCTGACGGAGATCCTAACAGAGATGGGGTTTGATCTTTCTGTAACTTATACGGCAGACGATCTTTATCACTATGCATTGATGGACAAGAAAATATCGGGAGATAAGATCACAATGGTGGTTCCTGAATTCATTGGTAAATGCAGACTGCAGAAAATATCCCTTTCGGAACTGCGCAAGTTTATTGAATTAGGGTTAGAAAAATAAAGGAGATACAAAAATGAGAAAAATTGTTGCAACTGAAAAAGCGCCTGCTGCTATCGGGCCTTATGCACAGGCAAATATTGTAGACGGCTTTGTCTTTACATCCGGCCAGGTACCTATCGCCCCAGCAACTGGTGAACTGGTGGAAGGCGGCATCGAAGAACAGACAAAGCAGTCCCTTGAGAATATCAAAGCAATATTAGAAGAAGCCGGCTCCGGTATGGATAAGGTCGTCAAGACGACTTGCTTCTTAACAGATATGAATAACTTCGCAAAGATGAACGAGGTATACGCTGCCTACTTTACCGAAGGCGCATATCCTTCCAGATCCGCATTTCAAGTCGGCGCCCTGCCAAAAGGCGCTATGGTCGAGATTGAAGCCATTGCGATGAAAGAATAAGCTTGAGATCTGAAAAGAGAATGGATATTCCATTCTCTTTTTATATGGCACGAATCTTTATAACGTAATAACCCGCTTTGCCATCTGTTTAATTCTTTCATCATGGGTTACAAGAATGATTGTTTTTCCTCTTTGATTTAAGTCAAATAAAATGTCCATAACAATCTGCGCATTATGTCGGTCTAAAGACCCTGTCGGCTCATCAGCCAAAATAATATTGCATTTCTTTAGAAATAGGCGCGCTAAAGCAATGCGCTGCTGCTCTCCTCCTGACAGCGTATAGACCTTGCTGTGGAGTTTCTCCTGCAGTCCCACTCTTTCCAGAGCTTCCATAATGCTAAACTCCGTACGGTTCTGTTTCGAAACAATCTCCAAGTTCTGTTCCACCGTCTTATTTTCTATCAATGCAAAATTTTGAAAGAGAAACCCGACTTCCGTGCGAAAATATTGGAGCCTCTGCCTGCTGGTCTTGTATTCGATGCCGTTAATCAGCAATTCTCCCCCATCCAAAGGTTCAAGGAGACCAATGATATTCAAGAGAGTCGTTTTCCCTGCCCCACTGACACCGGAGAAGCAGACAAACTCCCCGTCTTCAATAGCAAAATTGTAACCGTCAAATAAGACCTGGTTTCCGAATTGCTTTGTGATATTCTTCCCCTCTATCATATCTTTTCCCCTTTCAAAATAGATGATATGGTTGTTTTCTCGATTCTCTTTGCTCGCCAGAGTATATAACTTAGTTCCAGGAACATCATCAGCAGACCGGCCAAAACCAGCGGAACGCCGCCTGGCATTTGTAGCACAATGCTGAGGAAAAGCGCCGTCAGTATACCGACAAGAGCGCCGTAAACGGTGGTTTTTAAAATGCGCCAGTTTCTGTTCAGCAATGTGTATCCGTGAACCTTCTTTAGAGCCATTTCCACCGCATTGAACTGATATTCCAACCGGATGATGAACATGATCAAAGCCATTTCCAAAAATAGCAAAAAGACGGAGAGCACCAGCAACATCCGCATATTGCGTGAAGCTATGGCCCAACTGTGGTTATAGACATCAAGGACGTTGGACTTGGAAATAATTTCATCTTCTAGCTGGAACTCCTCTATAAATAACTGCCATTCCTCAGTTGTAATACGGTACATGACGTCACAAGGTTCAAGCCAGTCAAAAGAAGTTACGATTTCATCCGTTGAAGCAACAGTGTTATTAAATAAAATGATTGGATCCTGATAGGTCTTCATCTCGTATTCATCATTCCGATGTATTCCTGTTAAAGAAATCCCCTCTTCATAAATAAGTATTTCTTTTTCTCCATAATCTTCATATCCAAAAGAAATATCACCCAGGGATTCTGCAAATTTATATTCTGGTGAATCTACAGAAATACATGACGGCACCATTATATATACCTTCCCCTCCACGACTCCCTTGATGGCTTCTGCAATGGATGGCCACTGACGTTTCACTTCCTCCATAGCCGCCTGATTGCTTAAGACAGCTGGATAAGCACTCTCTAAATGCCGAGACACATCCATGTAGCTCAGCGCACGGTCTTGAAATCGCCCATAAAAACGCCCATTTATTAGAAGTTCATCATCAAATGACTTCTCCGAATAACTATCCGGTCTATAGCTCATCTGATAATAGCTGTAATCTCTATGATCCTCAAAAAAATCCTTTTGCTGATAGAGGTTATAGGCATCTCTGATAATCACTACGTTCCCTGCCAGCACAAGTGTTACCAGCACCGTTGTTACGACCTTTAACAGATAGCTTGCCCGAAGAAGTCCGTGTCCATCATGACTGCCAGCGATGTCTTTCTTGTAATTGACACGGAGGATTAGTGCATGAAGCAATATATTAAGAATCAAGTATATACAAAGCAGCAGAAAAACAAAGGACATTTTAAACCGTACATTGGAGAAGTTATTTAAAAACTGCGGTATCAGGAAAAACAACAAAGAAAATGTTATCGTGTCAAGCAATACGTTTCTCACAAACATCCTTGTCGGACTCTCTCCCAATATAATGCGGACTATGGTCTCCTTCTTATAGTACAAAATGCTGTAAAGCGTCACCATCAGCATCAGGCCAAAGATGATCCCCCACACGGACAATAGATTAAGCCAGGTCTCCCGTTCAGAGCCCATCAGTTTTGGGAAGCCTCCACTGTACTGGTCGATTAAATCGGCCTTAAAGGAACGGATATCTTCCAGCTTTGATTCATCTCCGACGAAATAGTAGGTGTCAAATTTCGTAACATCCTTGACGTCTTTGAAAGCCTCGCAATGTACTGCAGCTTCTCCAAAGAAGAGACTTTTATTCTTCCCATCCTTGATTCCTATAGAGGATAAATGCTGCAGCGCACCCTTTGTCCCATATATGGTAACCTTCGTTTCATATGCCGAATGAATTTTTTGATCTACCACAAAGAATTCGACGTCGTGTTTTTTACCCGTCTCCACAAAATCTTGCCTAATTCTATCATCTGATACCTCCATAGTCGGAATATCAGTATAAAAGTTTGCCTGATAACAGCTTTCTTGAAAATTGTCCAGGTAAAGCATGTAAAGTTCGCCGTTGAATAGAAATCCGACGGACAGCAGTACAATAAATATCAGTATTTTGATTCTCTTCATAAATAACTCTCCTCTGTCCTAATACACCACATTTACCGAACAATGTTTCTATTTAGGGAAAAAACAAAAGACGGAGCTGTTTGCTCCGTCTTTCACCAAAGATTAGTGTTGTGGTACCGTAAACGATGCATTATTGTAGAACCACTGTATACACACAGAAGTTCGTGCGCCGCCTTGTGATGCAAAGGTCTTTACTTCACACATAGACCAAAGCTTTGTAGCAGGGTCTTGCTGCCTGATTCTAATCCAGTGCATTTCTTGTGATTGACTGTAAACCGTATCGTCTAATACGACTCTAGTCGTAATTTGTGTATTATTCAAAGTCTGTGATTCAATGGCCGCCCCGTCGTAAATGCTTGTGCGACGAATATCTGCTAACACTGGTGTCGCTGCATTTGCCGCTTTTATAGAAAGACGGATAGCAGATGAGGACGCATACTCAACCGTATAAATTAAATTTTGCAGAGGGATGTCAATATAACTTCCCGATGCTGAAAGATCTGCATTATAGGCGTCTATCACGGATTTAAGATTTGGACTTGTAATATCCTGGCCTGCTGTCTTAAAGTTCACTTTATAGCTGGTCGGGGTCTCCTCTGCAACAGTAATTTCTGGCGCAGGTCCCGTACCTCCCGTCGGACCTTGCACCCCTTGTGCTCCTGTTGGTCCAGTCGGACCAATGGGCAGGACAAAGTTTAATGCGGTTCCTCCTTCTACAGGATTTGCCGTTATATTTGCTGCTTCTCCAGTTTCAACGGTTCCGACATTAACGACCGGCGTCGCTCCTGTCGGGCCAGTTGCTCCGTCTGCTCCTGTGTTTCCCGTCGCTCCTGTCGGGCCAGTTGCTCCATCTGCTCCTGTATTTCCTGTCGCTCCCGTCGGGCCGGTCGCTCCATCTGCTCCATCTGGGCCAGTATTTCCCGTTGCTCCTGTCGGGCCGGTTGCTCCATCTGCTCCTGTGTTTCCCGTCGCTCCTGTCGGACCGGTTGCTCCGTCTGCTCCTGTGTTTCCTGTCGCTCCTGTCGGACCGGTTGCTCCATCTGCTCCATCTGGGCCAGTATTTCCCGTTGCTCCTGTCGGGCCGGTCGCTCCATCTGCTCCCGTGTATCCTGTCGCTCCCGTCGGACCGGTCGCTCCATCCGCCCCCGTGTTTCCTGTTGCTCCTGTCGGACCAGTTGCTCCGTCTGCTCCATCTGGACCAGTATCTCCTGTTGGTCCCGTCGGACCGGTTACGCCATCTGCGCCTGTATTTCCCGTCGCCCCTGTCGGGCCGGTTGCTCCAATAATCCCCTGCATGCCCTGTTCACCCTGTGCGCCTGTTGGGCCAATTGGCAGGATAAAGTCCAGCGCAACTCCCGTTTCTGTTGTATTCTCCGTCACAGAGGCACTATCTCCAGTATTAACGCTTCCAATGGTGACAGTTGGAACGGCGCCTGTAGCGCCTGTCGGACCTTGCGGTACAGTGAAATCGAGGGCAATACCCGTGTCAGTACTGTTGGCGGTGACGAGGGCTGTGCCATCTACACTTGTATTCACTGTTCCTACTGCAATTGTAGGGACAGCTCCAGTTGGCCCTGTAGGACCAGTTGGACCAGTTAACCCGCGATCCCCCTGAATACCCTGTTCACCCTGAGGACCCTGGCAGCCTATTTCTCCCTGCAGACCCTGCGGGCCAGTTGCACCCTGCAGACCTTGTTCTCCCTGAGGGCCCTGCAGGCCCTGCGGACCTGCCGGCCCCATGTCGCCAAACTCACCTTTTGGACCTGCCGGCCCCACATCACCAGGATCCCCCTTTGGACCAATTGGTCCACGTTCACCTTGTATTCCTTGTGGGCCGGGATTTCCCCGTACGCCTTGCGGCCCCATTGCACCGTGGTCTCCCTTTGGACCTGCATCACCGCGAACACCCTGCGGACCTTGTGGACCGGTCGGGCCGTACATACCTCTTGGTCCTGCAGGTCCAGGACAGCCCGGATCACCTTTTTGTCCTCGGGGGCCCTGTGCCCCTCTCTCGCCTCTTGGACCCTGCGGGCCTTGCGGACCAGGGTTCCCCTGTGGTCCCTGATAATACACAGTATCTTCACTATTATCTGAGATACAGCCACACGGCGTATTCATGTTGGCAAAATTATTCTTATATGAAATCATTTCTTTCAATTCCTTTCATGCTTTCAGGCAATCTACTGCCATACTATATACTATGTGTTCCGCCTGGTTTTGACCATTTGCATAATAAAGCTGCCACTGGCAGCAGGATTCCTCTCCTGCCGTCATGTGGCAGCTTCTGATTTTTTGATAATATTTTATGTTTCTTATCAAAGACCTTTCTGTATGGTTCTCTGGATGATATTGTCCTGAATTTCTTTGCCCAGTTCCACGAAGTACGCCGAATAGCCGGCTACGCGGACGATGATGTTCTTGTATTTCTCAGGCTCTTTCTGTGCCGCCAGGAGGGTCTCATCGTCCAGGACGTTGATCTGGATATGGTATCCCCCCTGTGCAAAGTGAGCGCGGAATACACTTTCTATGATATCAAGCCCCTTTTCTCCAGCAGCGATGGTCGGATCGAACCTTTGATTGAGCAGCATGCCGCTCTGCGGTATCTGTTCATCGCAGGCGGCGAGAGAATTTACAACTGCCGTCGGACCGTTGACATCCATGCCGGTCATCGGGGAGGCGTTGTCCGCAAGAGGACTGAACGCCAGCCTGCCGTCAGGCATCGCGCCGACGTTCTTTCCCATTTCCACGTTATAGACCACGGTAGCATGCAGGCTGGTCCACTGGCCGCCGTGGGCATCCTTGAAGCGTTTCATGGATCTGTCAATTCTATCCACGAACCATTCTCCATATTTGTCTGCCTGCTCGATATTATTTCCGTATTTCGGCGCCTTGTTGATCAAAAGCTGGCGCATATTTTCTTTCCCCTCAAAGTTCGTATCCAGCAGTTGCAGCAGCTCCTCCATGCTGAGATAGCCCTTGTTGAAGACACACTCTTCCATGGCAGCGAAAGAATCGATCAGATTTGCCATGCTTGCGATGGAGACGGTGGTGTAGTGATGGTCTGAACCCTTCTGTTGGAGCATCTTGCCCTTTTCGATGCAGCCCCTGGAGAAGCAGGACGCCGTAATCGTAGGCAGTGTAAAGGCATGACCGCCCAGGGTCGCATTGGCAAGCTTGATCATCTTCTCCATGAAGAAATCTAGCTGCGCTTCGAAAGCTTCCATCACATCCCCGATACAGGTAAACTTTCGCGGATCTCCGGTTTTGATGCCCAGCTGCTTCTTCGTAAGTGGATCGTAGCCGTTGTGCAAGGTGATTTCCAGTATCTTATTGACATTAAAATTGCTGGAGTTCGTCTGAAAATCCGTAATCCCTAAGACCACCGGCTCGATGCAGCCACAGATGCCCCAGTTGCGCGCCTCTTTGAGGGTAAATCCCAGGCTGAGCAGGTAGGTGATCGCCGCAGTGTCGTTATAGAACGCCGGATGGCCGCCGGAATCTCTCGCTGCCTGAATCGCCAGGCGGAAGGTCTCCTCGTTGACCCCCGGGTGAAACCGGAAGGAAATACAAGGTTCGTCGGTCTGCAGGTCGAGCAGGCAGCGAAGAAATACATTGGTCAGCTCGTTGCAGGCATCTCTTCCGTTCTCTTTCACGCCGCCCAGCATGACGTGCATCCACAGCGGGCAGCCCGGGACGGCGATGGATTCTTTGTACTGGCGGATATTCCACAACTCAGCAATCTTCAGCTTGAACTCGTGGATGATTTCCTGGAAATAGCCCTCGTCTTTTCCCTCTGCGGTTTCTTTTTCAAAGAACGGATACATGTACTGGTCAAAACGTCCCAGGCAGTGGTCTCCTCCCGCCGCTTCCAGCACGATGGCAAGATGGGTGAACCATACTAGCTGCGCCGCCTGCAGGAAGGTTTTCGGGGCAAATTCCGGCACTGTCCTGCAGTTTTCCGCCATGGTCAAAAGCTCCTGCCTGCGGGCTGCGTCTGTACATTCTGCTGCCTGCAATTCCGCCAAGTCAGCATAACGATGGGCAAAATGGATAATTCCTTCCATGACGATAATCATGGCTTCCCAGTTGATTCTCTGCTCCATATCATAGACGTCCTTGCAGACAAAGGAAGCCAGGTTTTCTTTGCATTCGTCGATATAGTGGCGGTATCCGTATTTGATCAGGTTATCGTAGTCCGGCGTGTGGTTCATGGTGGACTGGTTGGAAACGCCGTGGGTAAAGACCAGTGCGTCTATCATATCCTTCACATCGTCGTCTTCCAGTTTTGCGGCAAAGTCTCCAAAGGTGTTCCCATGCCACTTCTCGACAATCTCTCTGAGCTCCTCTTTTTCTTCTTCGTTTCTGAAGTGTAGGCGGTCGGAGACTCTCTGATCCAGCGTTTCAAAATCGTCGTATAACCACTTTGTCACATCCGGATGCAGTGGCACTGCCTGAATGCGGTCTCCCGCATGGCCTGCGATCTGTGAATCCTGGTCGATAAAAATCCTCTTGTTTTCTAAGAAATAACGAAAAGCCTTTGCCCTTCTCAAGATATAGTTGTCCATTGAAGGCCGGCTGTAGAACTCTGTGATCAGCCTGGCCCGGTCCAGATCAATGGTCGGATCGGTATTTCGAACCTTGTCATTTAATCTGATGATTCTCTGCGTTAACATTAGATACCCTCCTTTTTGTTATCTTTCATAAAAAAGCTATATTTCCCATGTTTATTTAAAACAGTATTTGCGATTCCGGTAAGCTCCAGCATTTCTTCATCTGACGGCAGCTCGACGCCTTTCAGATCATAGGTCTTCCCCAGTGCCGCATACTTGGATTCTCCAAAATTATGGTACCGCAGCAGCTCATATTCTGTCACGGTATCCAGTCCGCTGACGAATTCTGCAATACCCCTTATATTTTCCTCTGTATCGGTATAGCCCGGTACGATGGGCGTCCTGATCGTCAGCGGTACGCCGTATTCTGAGATGCGCCTGATATTATCCAGTATCAGCTGGTTGCTCCTGCCCGTGGCTTCCTCGTGTTTCTGCGGATCGATGATTTTGATGTCCATGAACATCGAATTGATGTAGGGCAGCGCCTCCTTAAAACTGTCAAAAGGACTGTATCCGCAGCTTTCAATGCACACGTCGATACGGTTTTCTCTGCACTTCCTCGCAATCTGCTCCAGATAAGCGCCGTAGGTCAGCGGCTCGCCGCCGGAAAAAGTCACGCCGCCCCCTTTGATGTCATAAAAAATCTTGTCCTTGTTGATTTCCTCAAATAGCTCGTCGATGGTATATTCTTTTCCTACCTGCTTTTTCGCTTCGGCGTAGCAGATGTCTGTACATTCTGTACACTCGTCCGGACAAAATGATCTATCAATGCGCCCGTCTTCCCCTATCGCCTGCCCGGGGCAGCGCTCCATACAAAGGCCGCAGCCGATGCATTTTGACGGATACTCCGTGATCTCGTGGTGGTAAGACTGCGATTCAGGATTAGCGCACCACGGGCACCGCAGGGGGCAGCCCTTAAAGAACACCAGGGTGCGGATGCCGCAGCCGTCGTGAATAGAACATTTTTGAACATTAAATATCATAGATATGTCTCCTTCTGTCTTGATTGCCGCTTCGCTACCCCAGATACATGCCGCCGTTTGCGTGAATGACCTGGCCCGTAATGTAGCTTGCTTTTTCAGAGGCCAGGAATACGATGGCGTCTGCGATCTCCTCCGGCTGGCCGATATGCCCCACGGGCAGTTTTTCCAGATAGCTTTCTCTTCCGTCTGCAATTCTCTCTCTTGTCATTTCGGTTTCTGTGATGCCAGGCGCTACGCAGTTGAGCCTGACGCCAGAAGGTCCCAGTTCGCGGGCAAGGGTCCTGGTCAAACCGACCACCGCCGCCTTGCTTGCGCTGTAATGGCTGTATCCCGGGCAGCCGTAAAATGCGTCCTGCGATACCACGCTTACCACGGAGCCCTTCGCTTTGATAATGTAGGGAATTGCGGAATGAATCACGTTATAGGCTCCGTTCAAATCTATGGAAATCGTCCGCTGCCATTGCTCCGGCGTCATGTCCGTGAAAAATGCCTCTTCAAAAATCGCCGCGCAGTGTACCAGGATATCGATTCCCCCTGCTTCTGCTGCCAGGGCGTCGATGGCCTGTTTTGACATATCGTAGTCAGCAATGTCCATCGTCGCGATATAGGATTGCCCGCCCAGCTGCTGCACCTGTTCAGCCATTTCCAAAAGCGGCGCCTGCCTGCGCCCTGCCCCCAGGATCACAGCGCCTTCCTTTGCCATCTCTATGGCAGTCTGCCTGCCGATCCCCCGGCCCGCGCCGGTGATCAGAACTCTTTTGTTTTCTAACAGCATCGTAATACCTCCTTGCGAAAGAGAATAAGTGGCGGCAGCGAACCGCCTCTTATTTTCTGTATAATTTTTTTTATACGGTTGCCTGCACCGTTCTTTCAATGATATTTTCCTGAATGCTCTTCTCTAAATCTACAAAAAATGCAGAGTATCCTGCTACGCGAACCAACAGATTCCTGTAGTTCTCCGGATGTTCCTGTGCATCGCGCAGAGTTTCATTATCTACCACATTGATCTGGATATGCTCTCCTTCGTTTCCAAAATGCGCGCGGAGAACAGTTTCCAAAACGTCTATCCCTTTCTCCCCTTTAACGATGTATGGATCAAACCTCTGATTCAGCAGATAGCCTCCCTGTGCATTGCAACGCTTTCCAGAGTTGACCGATTTCACAACGGCTGTCGGTCCACAGACATCCATGCCGATCATCGGAGACGCATTGTCGGCTACAGGTGTAAAGGCCTTGCGTCCGTCAGGTGTTGCCCCGATGATTTTACCTAGCACCATATTGTAAGACTGCGTTGCGAAGACGATATCAAACTCACCTCCACGGGCGTCACGATATTTCTTTGCTTCATCGTTAATGGACTTCGCGACAAATTCTGTAAATTTATCTACTTGCTCTATATCGTTACCGTATTTCGGCGCCCTGTTTATGAGCATTTGCCGCAACTCTTCTTTGCCCTCGAAATTTGTTTCCAGCAAATCCATTAACTCACTCATTGTCAGATATTTTTTGTTAAATACGCATTCTTCAATTGCCGCCAGAGAATCGACCAGGTTAGCTAGTCCAGTTACTCCAAATGCACCCCAGCGGTGAGGGCATCCTGCCTGCTGCATGACTCTTCCATTGTCAATACACCCCTCTACAAAGCAGGAACCTGTAATCGTCGGACATGCATACGCGTGGCAGGATACCACTTTGTCGAACATTTTAATGAACATCTTTACAAAGTATTCCTGCTGAACCAGGTAAGATTTTTTCAGTTCCTCCAGCGAAGTAAAGGTTCTTTCATCGCCTGTATGTGGTCCTATCTGCTTCCCGGTGACGGGATCTTTCCCATCATTTAATGCCAGTTCAAATACCTTGAGCGTATTGAAAAAACCTGTGTTGGATTGATAGTCTGATTTTCCTGCAACAATTGCCTCGGTGCATCCCACAAGACTGTAATCTCTGGCTTCTTCCAAACTAAATCCAAGTTCTTGAAGGCTGAGCACGTTAGCGCCGTCATTAAAGAATGCAGGGTGACTGTCGCCATTTAGCGCAACCTTCATCGCAAGGCGGAAAGTCTCCTCGTCCACATCATCGTGAAAACGGAATGAAATACACGGTTCCTTTGTCTGCAAATCTTCCATTCCCCGCAGAATAAGTCTTGTCAGATCATTGCAGGCATCCGTGCCATCAGGCTTCATCCCACCGAGAACGATATGCATATAAAGTGCACAGCCTGGGTAAGCTTCTGCTTCCCCGGCACTTCTCAAATACCACATCTCCTCAAATCGCAGTTTGAATTCATGAAGCAAATCTGTCAGAGACTCTTCCGACTCCCCTTCCGCCAGCGCTTTTTCATAGAATGGATACAGGTATTGGTCGAGACGCCCGATTGGGTGGTGATATCCATTGTTTTCTATCATGATCGCACAATGGGTAATCAGTATTAACTGTAAGACTTGCTGAAATGTCTGCGGTGGATTTTCAGGAACAACTCTGCAATCGGCGGCTATCGTCAGAAGCTCTGTTTTTTGCTTCTCATTCGTACATTCAGCAGCCATTTTTTCTGCCAGATCGGCATATCTGTGAGCAAAATCAATGATAGCCTCCATTGCAATTATCATCGCCTGCCAGGTATACTTCTGATTCATTTTCTCCAGTGTCATTTCTTCCCGCTCGAGAGTTTCCAGTTTTTCTCTGCACTCTTCAATATAGTAGCGATAGCCGACCTTTACCATTTCGGGATAATCAGGGTTCATGCACATGGTTGACTGTTTTGAGACGCCTTTCGTCATAACGCCTACTTCTAAGGCATCTAATTCCTCTTGTGAATATTGAATTGCTGTCAAGTCTTCGAAGGTTCGTCCCTCCCATTCTTTCAAAATCGCAGCAAGCTCTTCTTTTTCATCTGGCGATACAAACTGAAAATTGTCAAACTCGCGTTGATCAAGAATGTCCCATTCATCTCTGAGCCAGCCGGACATTTCTGGAAAGATATTAACTGCTCTTAATCGAGAAGTTGTATGCCCGGCTAAAAGCCAGTCATCATCTATGAAGATTTCTTTATTTTCTAGCACATATTTAAAAAGCTTTGCCCTGTTGAGCAATAAAGGCTCAACAGATGGTTTTCTGCAAAACTCAGTTACTAATCTTGCACGGTCTAAGCAGACGGTAGGCACAGTATTGCGTGCTTTGTCCACCAACCGGTTAATTCTCTCAGATACCATCTCAAATCCTCCGTTTCTACCTCAATCATCAGAAAGGGGAACACATGTCTGCAACCATATCTTTCATCAAATCATTCAGTGTGAGAGAATGATCATCAGTCCATGTGCTCCCAGTTTACTGCCACAAGCCAAGTTTAGGCTTTCTTACTCTTCCTGTCTGATTGTAAAACCTTAATTAAACCGTAGACGAAACCGCCGACGAAAAAGCCATAACTCAAAATAGCCATAATAATCGCATCAATACTCATCTTTGACCTCCTTACTGTGCATCGTAATGTTCAGGCGGAATTTCAGGGAATGTCTCCCCATTGAAATACTTGTTTTTGATTCTATTAGCAACTTTATCGTTAAATAAAATCGTAACGAGTATGATCAGACCACCCTGTAAAATAAGAGCCCCTACAGTAGCACTTCCGAAAAAGTCAAATGCGTCTGCAGGATCTGCAGCAATAGACTGGTAAATCCACCCACCCAGTACGAAGAGGGTAAGCAGCGGTGCAATTACTGTTATTGTCAGTTCGTACCAACGTCCAATTGGGAACTCATCATAAGGCGTATTCAGGAATCTCTCTCTAAATTTCTTGGCACCGAACCTCCATACAGCGTAGCAGACAAATAATGCACCGAATACAAGCAGCGTACCTGATACCCAGTCTGCTCTTCCCATGACATCTATGCTCCAAGTAGATGGTATGCCGATGATGCAGGTAACGACTCCGGTGTACCATACCGCCTTCTTCTTGGAAATACCCAGTTCTTGTATTGCCAATGAAACAACTGCAATGTGACCAAAGTTAGAGGTTAATACTGCCATGAATAGTGCCATGAAGAAGCAGATACCAAGGACATATCCACCATCCATCGTCGCAAATAGATTTGGAAGTGCGATGAAGCACAACCCATTACTTCCAGAAGCCATAACCTCATATGCAGCTTGCGAACCGATGGTAGCAAACAGAGAGCAGCAGATGGCTGTCGATGCGATGATCGCGACTGCTGTATCTGATAACCCCTGTGTGACCGTCGTAAGAGTGATATCGGATTTTGGCTGTGTGTAAACAGCATATGAAAGAATCAGCCCAAATCCCGGCCCCATGGACCAAGCCGTTTGTGCCAAGGCTTCGAGCCAAGTATTTGCCTTTAACAAATAGGATCCATCAATGTGGAACAAATACTGTAATCCTTCTGTTGCCCCAGGTAGTGTTACTGATTTTACAGCAATAACGATTGTGCACACAGCTAAAATTGGGATCATGAACTTCATACTTTTTTCAATTCCGCCGCTGATACCTTTAGATACCACGTAGCAGCAGAACAGTAGGATGAGAAAGAAGAACACCATGGTGATTGGATCTTTTTCCGCTGTCTGGTTAAATAAAGCCATTGTATCTGTGCCAGAAAAGCTGTTTCTTACCGCATAAATCAGGTATCTTAATACCCATGCGCAAACTGTTGTAAATGTTGACATAATCATAATAACGATAAAGGTCATAAACATACCCATCCAGGTGCATTTCTTACTGACAAAGTCTTTGAAAGCGCCTGGCAATCCATGTCTTGTAGATCTGCCGATTGCATGTTCTGACCACATGATAGGGATCGCAAAGCAGAAGAAAATCACTGCATAAGCGATTAAGAAAGCACCGCCTCCGTTTAGTGTCACAACTCTCGGGAATCGCCAGAAGTTTCCTGCACCGATGGCTGCGCCGATTAAGGTCAGCAAAAGTCCAATACGGCTGCTAAAACCTTGTCCCTTTTTAACTTTTGTTTCCATTACTCCTCCTATCTCCTTTCATACTAAAATAAAACCGACAGCATAATCAGATGTCTCCACCAAATCGTGCATACATGCGGTCTCTCCCGTGTCATGTCCCTTCTACATATGGGTAATCTGCGCAAATTACTTTTTCATAGCTAATGGTTCTATGTCGGTGAAAGACAATTATATATTTCGCAATTTATGTGCCAATAAAAATCACATATTTTCCGCCAAATTTTTCGAAAAATAGGTCGTCTACACCCATTGCCTCTGCATACTTCTTTGGTTTAAAGTGACAAACTATTTTTAAAATCGTCCATGTGAGTAATAAATGATACACTTTTCGGACCCAAAATGTTCATTCACTTAAAATCCTATCTTGTGTGTATTTTATTACACACGAATTCCTGCATTATGGGTAATTTTTTTCACATTTCCTTCAAAACATTTTTTACATACTCTACGCTGGTATTCGTGTCTTGCGCCAGAAACTCCAGGTCTTCCCGGGTAGGCCTGCTGCCATTTGCGCGCAGCGCCGCCCTCTCAATCATCTTCTTCCGCATGTGGTCGAGATCGGCGTCCTTACACCGCAACATGCTGAGATCATCCGGCAGGATGATATTTTGACCCGGCACATCCTCGGCGGAAGGATCGCCAAATCTGATTTCGATCCCGTTTTCCCGGGCAAAGGAGAGCTGCGGCTGGATATGCTTGCCCGCGCCGGTGTACTCCGTTTCCGTCACGACCACGATTTCGTCCTCCGGCAGGGATTGTGCCAGAGAGAATGCGCAGGCCAGCGCGGTGTTGCCCGCCGGTCCCCGTTCAATGCCTTCGAGAATTGCAAGCATCTCGGTCATGTACATGACCTCACCCTGTGTGATCGTAACATAGCGGTCCATGTACCGCAGCGGCCGGGCGGCGCTTCTCGGGATGTCGCCGCTGTCCGGGTTCATCGCATGAGGAATGCCAAAACCCGTATGGCCTGTCGTGCAGGACTTTCTGTTGAACTGAACATCCGACGCCATGTGAAGCCCCGTCAGATCGATGGAGGCGCCGATGATCTCTGTAGATCTGCAGCCGCATTTGTCAAGGCCCCTCGCAGTTCCTGTCACCATACCGCCGCCTGCATACGTGCACACTGCCATAGCAGGTTCCTTCCCGTAGCGCTCCAGGACTTCTCTGCCGATCTCGTAACCCAGCGTCTCCACACCCGCCATGCCGAATGGAGAATAGAGCGAAGCGTTGAAATATCCGCTATCCTCCATGAGGGAAAGATGCTCGTAGAAAAGCTCCGGACCGACGGTCAGCTGCAGAACCTCCGCCCCCAGCGCCTCGCATTTTCTCGCTTTTTCTATGATCTCCGGCTGGCCCACGCCTTTGGAATCATAACATTCCTGGACGATGATGGCCTTTAAGCCCCGCATAGCGGCCTGGGAGGCGACTGCCGCCCCGTAGTTTCCGGAGGTTGCAGCGATGACGCCCTCATAACCCAGCTTTTTCGCCTGTGCGACGGCGATGGAAGCCCGCCTGTCCTTGAAAGAGCCGGACGGATTGGCGGCCTCGTCCTTTATGAGGATTCTGGCTCCGTAACCGGGTTTGGCGTACTTTCTGGCAAAGGCTGTGATATTTCTGAGCTCCAGCAAAGGCGTCCCGCCTACACCTGTTTCTTTCTGCATTGCGATGACTTCCTGCAGATCATATCCCGCCGCGGCCATCAGCTTTTCGTAGTCAAATGCGATAGAGCCGCTTTCAAACTGGCTGTAATCCAGTCCCAGGGCCTTTTTCATGATTTCTTCCGATCTTGCCATAACAGCATGATACTCTTTTGATACAGCCATTATCTTTCACCTCCCGCCATGATTTTCCTAAGCCGGTTGTCAATTTCGATGATTTCCGGAACGAAGTCCCCATAACTGTGGGTGTAGTGAGGCTTTTCTTCCAAAAGCACGCCGCTCTCCACTCTTCCGGCGGCAGTTTCAACATGCACCACATCGCCGCATTCTGCGCTGTCCTCGAGCAAAGCACCCTTGACCCACATTTCCAGATCGCACTTCTTCGTGTCCTCCGGAATTTTTGCTGTCCGTTCTTCCGCCTTTAACACGATACTGTGTATGCGGATCCAATCTCCTTTTTTTGCCATTCGAAACTCTCCTTTTCTTTTTTTTAATACATTTCTGTATAAATAAGCAAAGTTCATGCCATTCTATAAGCCGGTCTTGGCACAAAACTTGCGCTATCTTTTGTATCACATAACGATACGAGGAGGTTTACTAATGAATGCAAAAAAAGTTTTTAGAACGATTGAAACCCATACACTGGGCCAGCCTACGCGCAATATCGTGGGAGGATTCCCCTGCGTGCCCGGCAAAACGATGGCAGAAAAATTCATTTATATGAAGGAAAACGAGGATTGGTTCCGCAGGTTATTATCCTATGAACCCAGGGGGAACGACTACATGTCCTGCACTTTGATTACAGAGCCTTGTACGCCGGGTACGGACGTAGGCGTACTCTATTTTGAAACCAGCGGCTGGCTGCCGATGTGCGGCCACGATACCATCGGCGTTTCTGTCGCCCTGATTGAAACGGGAATGGTAAAGGTAACGGAACCGGTTACGGTGATCAGGCTGGATACCGCCGCAGGGGTCATCACGGTCGAGGCCAAGGTCGAACGCGGCGCGGTGCAGGAGGTCTCCTTTACCAATGCGCCCGCCTTTGTGCTCAGAGAAGATCTTACGGTGGAAACGGAGGACTTTGGCGCTTTGACCATGGACGTTTCCTGGGGCGGCAATCTTTACGCCATCCTGCCGGCAGCATCCGTCGGCATTCCGATCTGCCCCGAAAACAGCGCAAAGCTGGTGGAAGCCGCCCAGTCCATCGCCAGAGACGTCAACGCGCAGGCTGACTTCCGCCATCCCGATCTGCAGTTTGTGACAGAAGTGACCCACATCGAATTCTACGGGGAGCCAAAGGAGCCCGGCGCCGATATCAAGAACTGCGTCGTCGCGCTGCCGAAGACCGTCGATCGTTCACCTTGCGGCACGGGCACCTCTGCAAAATCCGCCGTATTGTATAACAAAGGGAAATTAAAGGTCGGAGAGAGCTTCGTCCATGAGAGCATCATCGGTTCCTGCTTCACATGCGAAATCGTCGGCGAAACAACAGTGGCGGGCTTTCCTGCCGTCATTCCAAAGGTTACAGGCAACGCCTGTATCCAGGGGTTTGCCACCTGGATTCTCGATCCGAAGGACGAATTTCCGGAAGGCTTTCTACTGGGGTAATTTTTAACGATATGAAGACATCAGACAAAGACAATTCCATCATGCACTTTGAGATAAAGGTGAACAGCGACAGCGAGGATAAAACATTTAAAGACGTCAATACCATTGCAAAGATGATCTTCGACTTTTTGGTACAGGAAAAAGGGCTGCAGGACGAGAACATCACTCTCTGTATCGAAGATGGCTTTATCATTACCGCTGACTCTCATTCCTCCAGGCTAAAAGAGATCGAGGCCCTGCAAGAGAGCTTCACACGCTTTTTTTCGATATTCTATCATAACGAACAGCTGCGTCATTTCATCTTCGACGGACTGGACGCCTTGCCCAACTCCCTTTTCATTTATGACGAGAAGCTGCGGCTGCTCTACGCCAACGCCGACACCTGCAGCTATATCCACATCAAAGACAGAGAGCTTGAATTGGGCAAACCGATCAAGGAAATTCTCGAAGAATGCGGCGTCCAGTTCAGGTCGGTAAAAAAGCCCCACGACTATTTGAAGGTGAACGACGTCATAAAATACGCAAGGCCCGTCATTGACTGGGAGGTTGAAGTGACCAACGTCAAAGATCCCAGTGACCATATGATCGCCTCCAACGATATGTATCCCTTATTTGATGCCGATGGAAAGGTAAGCGGCGTAGCCGAGATCTCCCGCTCACGAAACACGAGAATCAAGCAGGTCAGGGATACGCTGGGGCTGACT
>ERZ791934.491-NODE-491-length-53217-cov-16.203943_pt1 | contig 53217 bp, 48 predicted proteins | sample MGYA00510125_ERZ791934 | MGnify/ENA primary metagenome ERZ791934 (study PRJEB30046, sample SAMN00993240) | human gut metagenome | study: EMG produced TPA metagenomics assembly of the A metagenome-wide association study of gut microbiota in type 2...
GGTGCTGCAAAATCAATGTTTTGTAGAAATCACGAATTCACTCTGTAATTTTACCTTTATTCCTGCAACCGTATTCCTTCAAAATTTTCCTGCTGTCATGGACACAGTACATCGCATATTTCCAGTAATTTACAAATAATTTTCCTATTCGTATTCTGATTCGTTTGGCTGGCCCTATTTCCCTCCTGTTCCTGGTCATCCGGATTCTCCCCACATACATCTACACCTATTATACTGCGGCAGGATGCCGCCTCCTTTATGCAGGCCAACACGTCCTCCAGCTGCGCCTCTCCCTGGTCCCAATTGGTGATTGCACAGGAGCGGGTCAGGATATCCTTATCCAGGGATATATAGAGAGGCAGCCCGGAGTTCTTCAAATGGCGGCTGATACACCCTGGCGTCTTCAGCTCCTCTTCATTGATACCAACTACCCGTTCCCTGTCAGCCTCTGCTTCCATGGAGGGCGGCCCTGCCAGATAAACCCGTTTCAGACGCGTATTTGTATCCAAAGCAGCCTGAATCCAACCGCCGCAGGACAGGATATTCCCAAACATGGGCATCTGCATGTCCGTATGATGGTCAAACACCAGAAGCTCAAATTCCTCCTCTATCTTATCCAGCCATATTTTGCTCACATAATGGTAATTTCCGGAATCCAGGAAGTGGATTCCGGAGGGTTCCATAAGGCTGATTCTCTCCTTGATGGCTGCCTCTGCCTCCTCATCACAGTAACAATTAGTGCCTTGTATATCTCCAAGCTCCAGCCATACAGCGCCCAAATCCTGGTAAAATTCCTGGTTTTCATATACGCCCGTAAAATTCATGATGACAATATTGTTATTCTTAAGCTTTTTATTATTAAGCATACCGATTCGCGGCCTGTCCTTTCTTCATGCTTTTATATATGCTTTAGAATTCTTCCCAAAAACACTTCCTCAAAGACTCTTCCACAATGATTGTATCAGAATAGCCCCAAATAAGAAACCGTCTGAAAATAATATTTTTATAATAATAGTAATTATTATTGATTTTATGGAATTTATATGATACAATACAAATATCTTACATATTATCAATTATACGTGGTAAAATCAAACTATAGCCGAAAAGGCAAAAGAAACACAGGAGGGGTACATTTTATGGATTCAAAAGCATTTTTTAAATTAAGTTACGGTGTTTACATTATTTCCACCAGCGCAGACAACAAGGAAGGCGGCTGTGTCATCAACACACTGACCCAGGTCACATCTTCTCCCGCCAGGTTATCCATTGCTCTCAACAAGGAAAACTATACGCTGAAGCTGATAGAGACATCCGGCACCTTTTCCGCAGCGGTACTTTCCGACGATGTGGAAATGGACCTGATTAGACGTTTCGGCTTTCAGTGCGGCAAGGATGTAAAGAAATATGACGGCATTCCACAGGGACGGGACAGCCTGAATAATCCATATCCCACAGAAGGTGTCTGTGCCCGTTTCACCTGCCGTGTTGTATCCTCCATGGATGTGGGCTCCCATATGATTATAGTGGGCGAGGTAGTGGAAGCAGAAGTCCTGGATTCCCAGACACCGGCGCTCACCTATTCCAATTACCATCTGAAGAAAAACGGGACCACTCCGCCAAAGGCTCCTTCCTATCAGGCAGACACAAAAGAGGTTACGGGATGGCGCTGTTCTGTTTGCGGATATATTCTGGAGTCCGAGACATTGCCGCCTGACTTTATCTGTCCGGTCTGCGGCAAAGATGCCAGCTATTTTGTAAAACTGTAGCCCCCTTATTGTTCCATTATCTGAACCATTGCAAAATACCCCTGAAAACAGCTGATTCATACCCATAAGCTGTTTTCAGGGGTATTTTTATGTCCTTGGGATATATCCTACTTCTGATCGGATTTATTCCTGGCCCGGTTTTCTTCTTTATCATTGGTAACATTGCCGTCCCCGCTGACCGGTATGGCATCTCCCAGATAGGTGGGCTTAGGCATTACAATGGTATAAATCAAATCCTTGGGCCTGGCCAGCAGTTCTCTTAAATCCCTCATTTTCTGGCCGCCGTACTGCCTGGGATCTGACTCTACGCCGTATGCCTCCATCCCCATGGCCTGCGCCACATAAAGAGCCCGGTACATGTGATAGCGCTGCGTAACTATAATAATCTTCTTCACCTGGAAAATATCCCTGGCCCGGTACATGCTCTCATAGGTGGAGAAGCCCGCGTGGTCCATAAAAATATCCCCGGAAGGAATGCCCTCATCAATGGCATACTGCTTCATCCGGTTTACCTCGTCATAGTTCTTGCGCCCATGGTCCCCGCTCATGAGAAGGCGGTCGGACACACCGTCCTCATACAGCTCTATTCCCTTGTCCAGCCTGTCCCGAAGCATGCCGGAAGGCGTACCGTCCGGCCTGACACTGCAGCCCAGAACCATGATACAGTCCACATCTCCAAGAGCTGCCGCATCATCTGAACTGATGATATTCGGCTTTTCTTTCCTGATCATGTACAGATTTATCAGGAACAGGAACAGGCATCCTGCCAGTCCCAATACCAGAAGTATCTTAACCGCTTTTTTCAGAATCGCTTTTTTATCCATTCCACTCTTCCTTCTCTTACGGAGCGCCGACGGGGTCAAAAAAGCCGCTCTTCCCGGCAAAATGCAGAGATTTGCGGCTTTTAATGCGTATGTCAGGTCAATCCTTATTTAACAGCAATTGCCTCGATTTCACACAGAACGCCCTTTGGAAGGGTCTTAACTGCCACACAGCTCCTGGCTGGTTTGGATGTGAAATACTTAGCATATACTTCGTTAAATGTTGCAAAATCGCCCATATCTGCCAGGAAGCAGGTGGTCTTAAATACCTTGTCAAAGCCGCTGCCTGCTGCTTCCAGGATGGCGCCAACGTTCTTGCAGCTCTGCTCAGCCTGTCCTGCAATGTCCTCTGCAACGCTGCCGTCTGCCGGATTTACCGGTATCTGACCAGATGTGTAGATAACTCCATTAACCTCAAATCCCTGGGAGTATGGTCCGATTGCGCCTGGTGCCTTTTCTGTGCTGATTACGTTCATTTTAAATCCTCCTTGTTCTTAGGGGAAATGCCCGTACAATATGTATTCCCCATTATATTGATTTTCATTCTCACGCGACATGCGCGAACCCCAAAGTTATTATATCGGATTATTGGAAATGTTGCAAGGTAAGGCTGGAATTCTTCTTTGTATTTTTTGCAATACTGTTTTTTCCCAAATCAAGCCTGTGATGGAGTTTCTTCAAGAAACAGTACACTGTTTTCAGCACAATGCACAGTTGCAAGCTTATGTTTTGTATATCATATACGAAAAATAATTTAAGTATTGATTTATTTTGTATGATGTGTTTATAATTAATCTAGTTAACAGTTAATCTACTTAACAGTAAATATGCTTAATTTAAAAAGAGGACTATTATGTTATACGATTTTGACACAGTCATCAACAGATGGCACACAGACAGCGAAAAATACGATGGTTTAAAAAAATTTGCCCCCAAAGCCCCTGATAACAGCATTCCTCTCTGGATTGCCGATATGGACTTTAAGACAGCACCGGAAATCATAGCCGCCATGCACAGACGGGTGGAAGAAGGCATCTTTGGTTATACGGATATCTATGATGCATCCTATTATAAGGCGGTTTGCCGCTGGATGGAAAAACGTCACCGCTGGCGCATTACACCGGATGAAATCGTGGTGGATTCAGGCGTGGTGCCCGCTCTGTCTCATGCCCTGTCGCTGATTGCCAGGCCCGGAGACGGCGTCATCATACATACCCCGGCCTATAAACCATTTTTTAATTCCATCAGGAATACAGGCATGATTCCCGTATATTCCAGACTCTGTTACAGCCATGGCCGGTTTACCATTGATTTTGAGGACCTGGAACAGAAAGCTGAGGACGAAAACAATAAAGTTCTCATACTATGCAGTCCCCATAATCCTACCGGGCGTGTCTGGAGTCAGGATGAGCTGAGGCATATTGTGGACATCTGCCAAAAGCATGGCCTGTTCATCATCTGCGACGAGATACACAATGACATACTCCGCCCAGGCATCTGCCATACCCCTATAGCCAGCCTGTATCCGGATACAAAACGCCTCATTACATGCACTGCCCCCAGCAAAACCTTTAACCTGGCAGGAAACCACCTGGCCAACATCATTATACCAGACCCAGATATCCGTGAACGTTGGAACAGCCTTTATCACTACCTGCCTAACCCCATTTCTGTGGCAGCTGCCACCGCAGCCTACGAGGAAGGGGAGCCGTGGCTGGATGAGCTGAATCAATACCTGACGGAAACCTTCCGCCATATGGAGACGTTTTTTAAAGCCAACCTTCCTGTAATTGATTTCCAAACTCCGGAGGCCACCTATCTCGCCTGGATTAACATTGATAGCCTGGGCTCAAACCATAGTGAGATCGAAAACCGCTTCATTGAAAACGGATTGATAATTGAAGGCGGGAACCAGTTCGTGGAAAATGGAGCCGGGTTCATACGTCTGAATGCAGCAGTACCTCATTCCACCATTGATACTTTATTAAACAAAATAAACCATATATTTAACTAAGGAGGACTAATCCATGAAAAAAAGAAATCTAATCCTGACAGCCGCGTTATTTGCCATGACCGCTTCCCTGGCAGCATGCGGAGGGCAGAAGCCCGCACAGACACAACCCGCAGCAGACACTGCCGCAGAGTCAAAGGGTGGGGACAAAAAGGAGGAGGCAAAAGAAGAACCAAAGTCAGAAGAGACTGCCGCTGCTTCCGCTGAAAAAACGCGGTATGAAAAAATCCTTGAAAGCGGTGTCTTAAAGGTAGGTACAGAAGGCACCTATAAGCCGTTTACGTATCACGACGACAACAATGAGCTGTGCGGATATGACGTAGAGGTAGCCAGGGCCATCGGCGAAAAAATGGGGGTTAAAACCGAATTCTCCGAAATCACCTGGGAAGGCCTTCTCACCTCATTGGACACAGGAACGGTTGATTTGGTACTGAACCAGGTAGGTGTAACAGACGAGAGGAAAGAAAAATATGATTTTTCCGACCCTTACCTCTACAGTTACATTGCGCTCATTACCAAAACAGACAACAATGACATCACGGATTGGGACAGTGCCAACGGGAAAAAGACCTCACTAAACGTATCCAGCAACTATGCGTTGATTGCAGAAAAGTATAACATGGACATCACTGCCTCCGATACCTTCAGCAAGGACATCGAATTATTACTGGCAGGAAGGACTGACTGTGTCATCAACAACACCATAGCATTTAACGACTTCCTGACACAGAAACCCGATACTCCAATCAAGATTGCCGCTGTTCAGGAGCAGGCTGACACAGTGGCTGTACCGATTCCCAAGGGAAACGATGATCTTGTGGAGGCCGTCAACAAAGCAATCGCGGAACTTCAGGCAGACGGGACACTTACCGAACTTTCCAACAAATATTTAGGTAAAGACTTCTCAAAAGAACTTACCCTGGAAGAAATCCAGCAGTAGCATATCAGGAGGGTGAATGAAATGGATGCACGTTCAATCGAAATATTAACCTCATCATTTTGGCCTATTTTAAAAGCGGGAATCTCTTTTACGATACCTCTGACATTGATTTCATTCGCCCTTGGAACAACGTTAGCTGTATTCGTAGCCATCATCCGCATATCCAAGGTGCCGGTTTTAAACAAAATCTGTGAGTTATATGTCTGGATTATACGCGGTACCCCTCTGCTTGTGCAGTTGTTCCTTGTATTCTTCGGTCTTCCCAAAGTAGGTGTTGTCATTAATCCAATGCCTTCAGGAATATTGGTTTTTACCTTAAGCATCGGTGCCTACAGTTCAGAAATAATCAGAGCTGCCATCCTGTCCATACCCAAAGGACAGTGGGAAGCCGCCATGTCACTGGGAATGAGCTATCCCCAGCAGCTTTTAAGAATCATACTTCCCCAGGCTTTTAAGATATCTGTGCCGCCTCTCTTTAACAGCTTTATCGCCCTAGTTAAGGACACATCTCTCGCAGCCAACATAACCATTCCGGAGATGTTTCTGACTACCCAGAGGATAACTGCCAGGAATTATGAACCTCTTCTCATGTACATCGAGGTCGGATTTATTTATCTTATATTTTGTACGGTCCTGAATTATGTACAGAACCGGATAGAAAATAAACTTATGCTGACTCCTACGGATAAGAAAAGAATCAAAGAAATTACGGATACGCAGGCCTAGGGAGGTGCCATATGCTGCAGATTAAACATTTAAACAAATATTTTGGAGAAAATCATGTACTGAAGGACATCAGCCTGGAAATCGAATCGCACAAGACCATGGCTATCATAGGTTCCTCCGGCTCAGGAAAATCCACATTGCTTCGATGCATCAATCTTCTGGAAACACCGGATTCAGGAACCATAAGCCTGGATGGAAAAGCGTTGGATTTTTCCAAAAAACTTCCCAAACATCAGAAAGCCGCCTTTACCAAGAAAACAGGCATGGTTTTCCAGAGCTTCAATCTCTTTCCGCACAAAACCGCCCTTGAAAACATCATGGAAGGACCTGTGACTGTGTTGAAAAAAAGCAAGGCCGAGGCCTGCCGGGATGCCATTGAGCTTTTAAAACGGGTAGGTCTGGAAGATAAAAAAGACAGTTATCCCCACCAGCTTTCCGGAGGCCAGCAGCAGAGAATTGCCATTGCAAGGGCCTTAGCTATGAAGCCGGAAATCCTTTTGTTTGACGAACCCACAAGCGCTCTTGACCCAGAACTGGGAGCCGGCGTTCTGAGCCTGATTAAGGAACTGTCACGGGAGGATTATACCATCATTGTCGTGACACATAATATGTCCTTTGCCAGAGAAGTCAGCGAAGAAGTCGTATTCGTGGAAAAAGGAGAAATCCTGGCAAAAGGAAGTTATGACGAGCTGGTAAACCTGCATAATGACAGAATCACACAGTTTTTAAGCTATTTGGATTAGGGAGGCATTCAAGATGAACCGTAAAACTTCAAAGAATATCATCTGCTTTGGCTCGCTTATTATGGACATCTCCATACGCTGCGATAAAATTCCGGCAATGGGCGAAACTGTCTATACCTATGAGGATTATAATGTAAATCCGGGAGGAAAAGGCGGCAACCAGTCGGTTGCCGCTGCCAGGTCCGGGGGCAGCGTGACTCTGATTGGAAGAATTGCGGATGACGATTATGCCCACCAGCTGATTCACAGTTTTCAAAAAGACCATATAGATACCAGCCAGCTTATGGTTGATACGGATTCCAAAACAGGTGTGGCTTTCGTATGGGTGGATATGGAGGGACATAATAAATGTGTCTGTTCCCTTGGTGTCAATGCCAGAGTAACCTCCCAGGATGTACAGTCCTACGCCCATCTGTTTACAGACCGCAGTATAGTTATGACTACCCTGGAACACAGCAGCCAATTACTGGATGAAATCTCCCTTATGGCCCGGCAGAATAACTGCATTTTAATTGTAGATCCGTCCTCCAAAGACTACTCTAAGCTCACGCCTGAAATTGCCGGTCGTATAGATATATTAAAACCCAATGAAGTAGAGACAGAAATGCTGACCGGTATCAGGGTGGAAACAGAAGAAGATGCAGTACAGGCCATACATGTCCTCAAAGATAAGGGGATAAGAATGCCTGTGATTTCCCTGGGCAGCCGTGGTGTTATCTATGAATACAAAGGCAAAGCCACTTCTGTGAAGGGTCTCCGGGTCAATGCCGTTGATACCACCGCGGCAGGTGATACATTCATTGGCAGTATGGCAGCAAAGCTGTCACAGGGATATTCATTTCAGGAGTCTATCGACTATGCCAACCGCGCCGCTGCATACTGCGTGCAGCACAGGGGGGCGCAAATCTCTATTCCTTTTGAGGAAAATGTATTATAATAAAACTATATATTATTTTTACAAGCCAAAGGGAGAGAGAGCATGGATAATAGGAGATATTTAATATATTGTGATATGATGACAGAATTGAAACTGACAAATCAGCTAATGAACGAGTATGACAGTCTCCCCCATGACTATGGAAATGCCGTCCTGTACCAGTCAGAGGCCCATCTGATTCAATGTATAGGCCAGAATGACGGCATTACCGTGACAGAGGCGTCCAAACTGTTAAAAAAAACAAAAAGCGCCTGTTCCCAGATGGTAAAAAAGTTAGTTGGGAAAAACTGGGTCAAGCAGACCCGCAATCAGAAAAACAACAGGGAATATAAACTTCATCTAACGGAGGAAGGTCTCATTATCTACGACCATCATGAAAATTTTGACCGTATGTCTTATGAGCACAACTCGAAAGAGCTATATCATTTCACAGATGAGGAATTACAGCTGTACATAAAAATACAAAAGAGAATGAACGAACTCATCGGACTTGATGTGGAGAGAAGCTACAATTATTTTAAGGCAGATATTTCCTGTATCAACGAAAGGTAATATAATTATGGGTAAATTAAAAGATGTTTTTAAGGTGGATAAACCAATTATCGGCATGGTACATTTAAGACCGCTTCCCGGTTCCCCCAAATATGACCCGGTAAACATGGGAATGGATAAGATAATTTCCATTGCGCTGGAGGAGGCTGCCATGCTGGAGCAGGCCGGCGTGGACGGAGTCCAGGTGGAGAATATGTGGGATATCCCCTATCTCCGCAGCGAGGATATCGGATATGAAACCGCCGCTGCCCTGGCAGTGGGAATCCATGCAGTCCGCAATAAAGTCTCCATCCCGGTGGGAGCTGAATGCCATATGAACGGCGCCGACTGTGCCATGGCCTGCGCGGTAGCCGCCGGAGCAAGCTGGATACGTGTATTCGAATGGTGTAATGCATTTGTATCCCAATCCGGTTTTATCAATGCCATGGGAGCCAATGTATCCCGTATGAGGAGCCGCCTGAAGGCTGACCAGATTTTGGCCTTGTGTGATGTGAATGTCAAACATGGGAGCCATTACATTATCCACGACCGCAGCGTAGCGGAACAGGCCATGGATATCGAATCCCAGGACGGTGACGCGGTCATTGTCACAGGTTTTGATACAGGTACCCCTCCATCTGTGGAAAACATATCTAAATGCAAAAAATCCACTTCGCTTCCCATACTTATAGGCAGCGGCCTTAACAGCAGCAATGTAAACGAACTACTGACAGCAGCGGACGGCGCCATTATCGGCAGCTGGTTTAAGGAAGGAAATAATTGGAAAAATCCTGTGAGCTATGACAGGACAAAGGAATTCATGGATAAGGTAATCGCCTTGAGACAAGCGTAAAAGGGGCATGATACGTCAAATACGCAATGAAAAAAGGAGGGAGCTGCACGCAGCATCCCTCACTTTCTATATTTCTTACTTGGTTCCCGTTCTATTACTTCTTATCCTGCCTATTTTTCAGCACTCTGCCCCAGATGGGCAAGCAAATACTCCTTGGTATTCCTCTGAGGTTCCTCCAATACCATATCTAAAAGCCTGGCCAGCGTATTGCCCACTTCCCTGCCCGGCTTCACCCCTGCTCCCATAATGTCATGTCCCGAGACAGCCAGGGTCTTCAGGCTGATGCAGTCCCTGTTACTGCGGATTTCCTCTGTCAGGTCCCTGACCTGACACAGCCACTGGGATTCCCTGTCATCGGATGCATCCTCAGATAGACACATCTTAAGCGTGAGCAAATCATCAAACAGTTCCGGCTCCATCTGGCTCATGGCACGGCGGATGGATGCCCTGGAGGGCTCCGGCTGCTTTGCGATTTCCTTCATGCCTTCCTCCTTGCCATGCTTTAAGCAGTCTTTCTCCCCATCCTCAGCTCCAACCTTTTTGCCCTGCCACTCCACCAGGGTTCTTACCCTGTAGGAGGTATCGTTGTCCAGCTTTAAATCCTTAAGTATGCCCGCTGCCTGGGAAGCGCTGCACTCCCGCAAAAAGGCGGCCCAGCGCATATGCTTTACAGCCGGAACTCCGGCCGGAATAGACGGCACAGCCCAGTCCCCTGAATCCGCGGCATAAGCCCCGTGAAATTTCTCTGACACAAAGGGACTGATACCCGTCTCATACACCAGCGAGATATAATCCGGATGGGAACTCAGAAGAAGCTTGGTCAGCTCCACCTGAATCCGTTCCTTACTCACATGGACCATGTTAGGCGCAATTACCTTAATAGCCTCATAGGTGCGCTCCTCTATGGAGAATCCCAATTGGGCCGAAAAACGGATAGCCCGGAGGATTCTGAGAGCATCCTCCGTAAAGCGGTCCATGGGTTCCCCCACGCACCGGATGATGCCCTTCTCCAAATCCTCCACACCTCCGAATTTATCCACAAATCCCGTATGACTGTTATAAGCCATTGCATTGATGGTAAAATCCCGGCGTTTTAAATCCTCCACCAAATCCGGAGTGAACTCCACGCTGTTGGGATGGCGTCCGTCAGAGTACTCTCCGTCAATGCGGTAAGTAGTTACTTCATACCCTTCCTTCCCCATCATCACAGTCACGGTGCCGTGCTGTATGCCGGTATCCACAGTGCGCCGGAATACCTCCTTTACCTGCTCCGGCAGAGCGCTGGTGGTAATATCCCAGTCCCCCGGCTCCCTGCCCAAAAGCATATCCCTGACGCATCCGCCTACCACGTATGCCTCGTATCCGTGTTCATTCAGTTTATTAATAATCTCCTCTGCGGGAGCCGGGATTCTGATTTCCATGTCTGTCTGCTTCCTCATACTATATCCGTTTAATGATTGACATTGCCACGGTCTTATTTTATCAGTTTTTCCTGTGCTTTTCCAGAAATATTTTTAACCGCGTATTATAACCATATTAACCATATATTCTTCGTATATAAAAAACGGCAGATACAGGTCCAGTCCCGCATCTGCCGTTTCTATACACATCTTTAGTACGCCTTGCCCCAATAAACCATCTTCTTCGCCGGTTTCCCGCAGCAAACACATTGATCGGACAATTTCTCCTGCTCAAAGGGTATGCATCTGGATGTGGCTCCGGCCACCTCCTTGATTTTCTCCTCACACTCCAGGCAGCCGCACCACATGGCTTTTACAAAGCCGGGCTTGTTGTTGACAGTATCCACGAATTCATCCCAGCCTGCAGCTGTGTAAGTGTGGGCATCCCTGTGCTTCCTTGCCTTCTCCAGCATGGCGTCATGGATGGTATCCAGCATTTCACCTGCTCTTGCCTCCAGCTCATCCAGGGATACAAAGCTCTTCTCATGGTTATCCCTGCGCACCAGCACAGCCTGGTTCTTCTCTATATCCTTTGGCCCTATCTCCACGCGAAGGGGCACGCCGCGCATCTCGCAGTCAGCGAACTTCCAGCCCGGGCTCTTGTCCGTATCATCCACCTTTACAGCGTATCCTGCCTTTGTAAGGCGCTCCTTCAGCTCATATGCCTTATCCAGCACGCCTTCCTTCTGCTGCTGTACCGGCACCACCATAATCTGGACCGGCGCAATTCTCGGAGGCAGCACCAGACCGTTGTCATCGCCGTGCACCATGATGATGGCGCCGATGATACGGGTGCTCACACCCCAGGATGTCTGGTGTACATACTTTAATGTATTATCCTTGTCCGTGAACTGGATGTCAAATGCCTTTGCAAATCCATCGCCAAAGTTATGGCTGGTACCTGACTGCAGGGCTTTTCCGTCGTGCATCAGGGATTCTATGGTGTAGGTTGCCTCTGCTCCGGCAAACTTCTCCTTATCGGTTTTCTGTCCCTTGATGACAGGAATAGCCAGCACCTCCTCACAGAAGTCGGCATACAGGTTCAGCATCTGGATTGTTCTGGCCTCGGCCTCCTCGGCTGACGCATGGGCCGTGTGGCCCTCCTGCCACAGGAATTCCCTGGAGCGTAAAAACGGACGTGTGGTCTTTTCCCAGCGCACAACAGAACACCACTGGTTATAGACTCTGGGAAGGTCGCGGTAGGAATGGATATCCTTTGCGTAAAAATCACAGAACAGGGTCTCAGAGGTAGGCCTTACGCACATACGCTCCTGAAGTTCCTCCAGTCCTCCGTGGGTCACCCATGCCACCTCAGGCGCAAATCCCTCCACATGGTCCTTTTCCTTCTCTAACAGACTCTCCGGTATAAAGATGGGCATGTATACGTTCTGCACCCCTGTCTCCTTAAACCTTCTGTCCATCTCCTTCTGGATGTTTTCCCAGATTGCGTAGCCGGCCGGCTTAATCACCATGCATCCCTTGACGCTGGCATAATCGCAAAGCTCCGCCTTCTTTACCACATCCGTATACCACTGGGCGAAATCCTCATCCATGGATGTGATGGCCTCTACCATTTTCTTGTTGTCTGCCATGATTCTTCTCCTTTTCGTTATTTACATTGACCCTTGCATATCTTTCATTATGAAATAAAAAGAGCCATCCAATCCCCTGTGCCGTGTGCACAAGGGACCGAATGACTCGGCGGTACCACCCTTATTAACCTTCGGGCTTAAGCCGCCCTTATGGTTCTCTCATCATCCGTTAACGCCGGACATACGCTGCATTCATCATACAGGACTCCAGGGTGGGTTCAGCATCTGCCAACCGTAAGGACCTCTCACCTGCGGCCCTCTCTCTGTGACGTGCAATCACGCTTACTGTTCCCTTTCCATGTCATATCTATGAATTGGTCATTTCTTTATGTAAGAATGATTTTACGTCAGTTTCCGGACTTTGTCAACCACAGAATCGCCATATAACGCTTCTGCGGCGGACGGATAACACCTTTCCCCCTTTTTACCTTTAGGAGACAGGAAGTATCTTACCCTAAAATTCAATCAGCATGGGCTGTCCCTTATCAGGACCTTCCAGGGATTTTTTCACCATTTCCCTAACAAAGTCCTCCGCCATTGCCATGGTTGAGTTATTGGCAATGTCAAGCTTTATTCTACTGGCTCCTCTCATTAAATCTACGTTTGCTCCGGTTGTGGAGAGATAACTGCATGCTGTCAGTTCAAAATCTCCATTGGGAAGCTGATTGATGTGTGCTTGTGCCTGAATCATAATTGTGACTCCTTTCTTTCATTTGATGAGCCAACTATATCACTCCCAATCCTTAATTGTTCCTTTTTGGCACAGATGGCATACAATCCGTCATAGATGGCCTATTTCCAGTTTCTATCTGATCCCTATTCCCCTATGTCTCAGTTTCTTCCTCCTTCGTCCACGCCTCCACCATATCCTCAATCAGCAGCAAACCCAGCGGCCCCAGTATAAATCCAAAAAATCCGAATAACTCCAATCCCACATACACAGACGCCAGCGTCTCAAGGGGAGACAGCCCCACCTGTCCGCCCATCATCCGAACCTCCAGAATCTGACGCACAAAATAACACACCAGATAAATGGCTGTGAGTACCAGTGCCTGTTTCCAGTCCCCTACAGCCAGCCGAAAGACAGCCCAGGGTATCAGCACCGTGCCGGTTCCAAATATAGGGAGTGCATCCAGTATACCGATACCAATACCTGCCATGATATAATAAGGATTGCGAATCAGGAACATTCCCCCGATACACAGCCCTGTAGTAATAAAAAGAATGATTCCCTGGCTTCTGAACCAGGCCTTTCCTGTCTGTACCAGGCGGCTTCCTATCATATTGAATTCCTTGCGGAAGGCGGACTGGTCCCGGCGGTCCCGCAGGTCCTCCATTTCCTGCAGGCTTAATATGGCGGCCAGGAACACCACCAGGCTTACGATGGCGGCTTTTGCCAGACAGCTGATGACAGACATGGAGTTAGCCATGAGAAAGGGCATGGCAGCTGTCTTGCATGTATCTACCATATGATAGAGCATGTCCCCGGCCATGTCGGCCACACACCCCGGCCTCAGCCCCATGGCATGCTCCACCCTGTGGCAGTTTCCTGTGAGCCACAAATCAAACTGTTCCAGCCAAACCGGAAGCTGCACCATAAGCAGTTTTCCCTCTGCGCACAATTTCAGGGCGCCTCTGTAGAGCACCGTCCCCAGTACGGACAGCACAGCCAGAAACTCCACGCCGCCTATGACGCCGATGGGCATATGGTACCGTTTTCCCTTTACCGTAACCCTCATCCGGTAGGACAGGAACCTGGCCGACGGCCGCAGCAAAAGGGCCAGGATATAACCCACGAAAAAAGGAGCCACGAGGGGCAGCAGATATTTAAATCCTGCATACACCGCTCCCGTGGTTCCTGTTATAATTAATAATTTCTTCAGTTTCTTACCCGGCTTTTCCATGGACTCACCTGTTTCTGATTCGTACTTCATTTGTACCCTCATAGTATGAGCCGATGACCGGAAAATATTCTGTTTCCTATGTACAAATCATGCCGGTAAATTATTCCTTTGTTACCAGGCTGTCCACTGTATCCTGTGTTACCAGCTGGTTGTCCAGGATTACATAAGGCTCAACCTGCTTGCCTTCCAGATAATCATAGGCAGTGTTAAGGATGGCCTTGCCTAAGAAGAATGGCGGTTCTGCGATGGTTGCGTCAACCTTGCCGGCCTTCATTGCATCCAATGTGTCGTCGATGGCGTCACAGCCGATTTTTACGATTTCATCGGTTCTGCCTGCTGCTTCCATTGCCTCCAATGCGCCTAAAAGCATCTCGTCATTTGCAGCGTAAAGTCCGTCGATTTCAGGATTGGCCTGAAGAATGTTCTCCATAACGCTCATGCCCTTGGCCCTGTCAAAATCAGCCACCTGGCAAGCCACGATTTCCATGTCCGGGTTGTCCTTCATCACTTCGTTGAAGCCCTGGGAACGGTTCTGGGCAACGTTGGTTCCCATGATGCCCTGAATCTCAACAATCTTTCCTTTTCCGCCTAATGTATCAACCAGGTACTGTCCTGCCATGCGGCCTGACTTGATAGCGTCGTAGCCGATGTGTGAAATAACCTCGCCGCCGTTGGCCTCGCGGTCCATGGTAAATACAGGAATTCCTGCCTCGTTGCACGCCTCGATGGAGGATACGATAGCGTCGGAATCACAAGTATCAATAATGATGGCATCTGGCTTCTTTGTAATCAGGTTCTCCACGTCCTTCATCTGGATGGTGGGATCGTCCTGTGCGTCGGTAATATACAGCTCAATACCGTGCTCATCAGCGGCCTTCTGGACACCGTCCTTAACATCCACAAAGAATGGATTGGTCTGCGTGTTCATGGCAAGGCCGATAACATATTTCTTTCCGCTTCCCTCTTCTGAACCGGCATTTTCCGCCTCAGCTGAAGTATCCTTTGCTTCTTCCTTGGACTCTTCCTTTGCCGCCTCGGTGGTGGCTGCTGCGGTAGTTTCTCCTGAACCTGAGCTGCATCCGGCCATCAGTGAACACGCCATTGCCAGTGCCAGTACAGTTGCCCCAATTTGTTTCCTCATAATACAATCTCCTTTTCTTAAAAAAATATTTTGTAACGGTTCCGCCGTTTCATGGATAAACCGGATGAACCGGCAGAACCGCAGGTACCTTATCCTTTTGGCCCGTTTCCGGGTTTTACTGCTCTGTATTTATACTAATTTGTATTAACTCTGTTCTCTAACTGTTATTCTGCCTTAGCCGACAAATCCTTCACCTTCTTGTCCACCAGGACTGCAATCAGTATAACAGCGCCCTTTACAATGTTGGTGGCATGAGGATTTACGTTCATAAGCGTCAGGATATTATCAATAATACCCATAATCATGGCGCCCACCACAGTGGGGAGCACAAAGCCCACGCCACCGCTTAAGGACGTGCCGCCCAGGATAACAGCAGCAATGGCGTCCATCTCAATGCCGGTGCCGCTGGTGGACTGTGCCGAACCAAGCCTTGCTGTCAGAATCACGCCTGCAACGCCGCACATAAGACCGTTAAGGGTATAAGCCATCCACTCTGTAAAACGGACGGAAATGCCGGACAGACGCGCTGCCTCCCGATTGCCTCCAAAGGCATAGATGCTGCGGCCGTAGCTGGTCTGTGTCAGCACATAGTGGGCAATGAGGAAGAGGATGATAAGAATGATGACAGGAACCGGCACTCCGGCCACTGTTCCCTTGCCAAAAAACTTGTAGGCATCCACCTTAATGGGAATAGGGGAACCTTTTGTATATACAAGAATGCATCCGCGAAGAAGGGTCATCATGCCCAGGGTGGAGATAAAGGGAGGGATCTCACACACTGCCACAAAGAAACCATTTACGGCGCCGCATCCTATGCCTACGGCCAAAGCCACCAAAATGGCCGCTCCCGCATTTCCTGTGGATTCCAGGATACCGGAGGCCAGAACGCCTGCCAGTCCCAGAATGGAGCCTACGGAAAGGTCGATTCCCCCGGTGAGAATGACAAAGGTCATTCCGCATCCCACGATACCGGCCACTGTAATCTGCTTAAACACGTTAAACAGGTTGGCCACGCTTAAGAAGCTGGGGGACAATATGGTTGCAAATACGCAGATTACCAGTAAAATCAGCACGGAGCGGTAGATATTGAGCTGGCCGATTAATTTTTTCTTATTTACACTATTCATTTTCACTGACACCTCCAGATGCATGGGCTAAGATAATTTCCTGATTCATCTCTGATTTTGGTATTTCCAGGACCGTATGGCCTTCCCTCATGATGACCACCCGGTCACTCATGCCAATAACCTCCGGCAGGTCCGTGGAAATCAGTATGATGCTTTTTCCGGCCCTGGTGAGCTCATCCATGATTTGATAAATCTCCGCCTTGGCACCCACATCCACGCCGCGGGTTGGCTCGTCCAGAATCAGTATGGACGGGTTTGCTTCCAGAACCTTGGCAAATACCACCTTCTGCTGGTTGCCGCCGCTGAGCTTACCGGCCAGCTGCTGCAGGCTGCTGATTTTAATGTTAAGCCGCTTAACCTGTACGTTAATCTGTTTGGTCTCCAGCTTCTTATCCAGATGAATAAAATGGGTTATCTTATCCAGCGATGACAGGGAAACATTTTCCCTGATATTGCGTATGAGCACCAGCCCTTCCTGTTTCCTGTCGTCGGACACAAATCCGATTCCCGCCTTTAAAGCCTTCTTGGGGCTGGAACAATCTTTCTTTTCCCCGTTTATGTAAATCTCTCCGGAATCCATGGGGAGGGCTCCGTACACGATTTTAGACAGCTCAATGGTGCCTGATCCCAGCAGTCCGGCCACCCCCAGGATTTCACCCTTGTGAAGCCTGATATTCACGTTGTGGACGCCTTTGCCGCAGATATCCTTAAGTTCAAGTACGGTCTCGTCCTGCGTGTAATCCCTCTCAGGATACAGGTTGGTCACGCTGCGTCCAACCATCATGGAAACCACCTCGTCGTAATTGGTGTCGCCTATGTCCTTGGTCGCTATGTATTTTCCGTCTCTGAACACAGTCAGACGATCCGATATCTGGAAAATCTCATCCATTCGGTGGGAAATATACAGAATGGAAATGCCCTCCGCCTTAAGCTCTGCAATGATTTTAAACAGAATACGAATCTCCTCGTCTGTCAGGGCAGCCGTTGGCTCGTCCATGATGATAACCTTTGCGCCTATGGTCAGACACTTTGCAATCTCCGTCATCTGCGATTCCGCCACAGACAGGTTCCGCACCTTTGTGCGGCAGTCAAACTTAAGGCCCAAACGGTCCAGCTCCTCCTGGGCATCCTTGTACAGCTTTTTCCAGTCCACTGCTCCGTAGGGTGTCTTAGGAAGCCTTCCCAGATACATATTCTCCGCCACAGACAGGTCCCGCACCATGTTGAACTCCTGGTATATCATGGCAATACCCTTGCGCTCCGCATCCTTGGTGGAATGGAACACCACTTCCTCCCCATTGACATACATGTGTCCGGAAGTATATCCCTGAGCCCCCGCTATAATTTTCATCAGGGTGGACTTGCCCGCGCCGTTCTCACCGCACAGGGCATGTACCTCGCCCCTCCTCACATCCAGATGGACTCCATCCAGAGCTTTAACTCCCGGAAATGTCTTCACAATCGAATCCATCTGCAATACTAATTTTTCTTCCATGTTACCCCTCCCTTGCTGCTAAGAGTTCCTGAACATGCCCCCTTATGAGAGCAGTATCAGTAAGCGCATCCCGCCGATAAAATCACGTTGGTGTACCCGGTAAATTCACCGGTAAGCACAATGGCCTTTGCATCTTTGCTGCGCTCCTTAAGCTCTGTGTGGGGAATATATTCCACCGGAAGCCCCTGGGGCAGAAGGTCCAGCGCCTTCTTGTGGAAATCCGGCGTCACGGTCAACGCCTCGTCAGCAAACACAGCTCCCTCCACCACGATATATTTGAGTATCTCCTCCAGAACATCCAGATAGGCCGGATCACCGGGCCTCCAGCCCAGGTCCACACGCTCCACTCCCTTTGGAATGGGAAGTCCGGCGTCCCCGATAATAATGGTATCCTTATGCCTCAGCTCCGCCAGCACCCTGGCCAGCTGCGGATGTAATATTCCTGTTTTTAACATGTCTGTCTCCCCTTCTACTGATTATGATTCTACATATTATGATTCTACCGATTATGATTTTCCTGATGATGCTTTTGACAATGGCGCTTCTGATTGCGGCCCTTTTGTCTGCAGCTCCTTTGACCGTGGTCCATCTGACTGTGTTTTTTTTGACCGTGGTCCATTTGACTGTGATTCTTTTGACTTTGGTTCTTTTGTCTGTAGTTCCTCTGGTTGCGGAGCTTTGATTGTGCTTTGACAATACCTATGTTAAGTGTCTGTGCGTCAGCAATCCGCGGTCTGACGATTTGCAGCCATGAATGCGTCAATCTCCTCCCTGACCGGCATGGAGGGCGTAGTACCGATTTTCTGTACAGACAGGGCTGCCAGGGCATTGGCAAAATCAGCTGCCTCCCACAAATTCTTTCCCTCTGCCAGCGCCGCCAGAAGGCCGCCGTTAAATGCATCCCCTGCTCCGGTGGTGTCCACTGCCTCCACCTTATAAGCCGGAATGATTCCCTTCTTCTCTCCCGTGTTTATATATACGCCTCGATGCCCCAGTGTAATCAATACATTCTTTACCCCTTTGGAGAAGAACCAGTCCGCTGCCTTGTCCGCCGCTTCCTCGCTGTCCACCTTAATGCCTGTAAGAATCTCTGCCTCCACCTCATTGGGGGTAATCAGGTCAATTTTGCCTAAAAGCTCATCACTGACAGGCTGCACAGGGGCGGTATTTAAAATGACCTTGACGCCCTTCCTGTATGCGATGTCCACGATGCGCTCCACAGAGGACACATTGGTCTCCAGCTGTGTCAGCAGGTATTCGGACCGGCCCACCAAATCCTCCAGGGAATCCACTTCCTGGTCCGTAATAGTATTGCAGGCCCCGAGTATAACCACGATTTCATTCTGGCTGCTGTTCTCATCCACCATGATCAGAGCGCATCCTGTCTCCGTTGTCTCGGAATACAAAACCCTTCCCGTATCCATGTGAAGCTCATTCATAGTATTGAGGGCAATATCGGCAAACGCGTCCCGGCCAAGCTTTGTCACCATGGTCACATCCGCTCCTGCCTTGTGGGCCGCCACACCCTGGTTGAATCCCTTGCCGCCGGGTCCCATCTTAAACACGGTCCCCTTCACTGTCTCCCCTGCTGCCGGCAGATGCGGTGTCCTGCCCATCAAATCCACCACAAAGCTTCCAAATACTGTTACTTTTTTTCCCATATGCTCCATAATATGTTCTCTCTCCTTAATCCATCTTGCCGGCGCGCTCCGTACACGCTTCATGACAATCCTATGGCCGGCTCCCCATCGGCAATTCTGCGCCGGCAGTTTCCTATCGACATTTTTCCATCAACATATTTCCACCGGCAGTCAATCTAAATCAGTACAATCCCGTTGCCGGCTCCGATTCTGTCCGCCCCTGCCTCAATCATAGCCGCAGCGTCTTCCGGTGTGCGGATGCCGCCGCTGGCTTTTACTCTGGCACTGTCTCCAACGGTTCTGCGCATCAGGGCAACGTCAGCTGCCGTAGCTCCGCCTGTGCTGAATCCGGTGGAAGTTTTCACGAAATCAGCCCCCGCCTTCACTGCCAGCTGGCAGGCCCTTACCTTTTCCTCATCCGTCAGGAGGCAGGTCTCTATGATGACCTTTACCACTGCGCCCGCAGATGCTTTTACCACGGCCCGGATATCCTCCTCCACAAAGGAGTCGTCCCCGTCCTTAAGGGCGCTTATGTTGATAACCATATCCACCTCATCTGCCCCTGCCTTTACAGCCTCAGAAGCCTCAAAGGCCTTTGCGCTGGTAAGCATGGCTCCCAGAGGGAATCCCACCACGCAGCACGTCTTTACACCGCTTCCCTTTAACTGCTCCGCTACCAGCGGCACAAAGCAGGTATTGACACAGACAGAAGCAAATTTGTGTTCCCTTGCCTCACTGCAATATCTTATGATAGTATTCTTACTGGCATCCGCCTTCAGCATCGTGTGGTCAATCATGTGTTCAATTCCCATTTTCATTCTCCTTTTCCGTTTGAAGCTTTTACAGGTTGAAATTGTATTATGTATTTTCTGTAACCGGTTACACATTTCTGTAAAAAAATATGATAGGCTTTGCATTTTTGTGTAACCGGTTACAGATTTGTGCAGAAAACAATCTGACTGGATTGTCAGGTTGTTTTCCTGTGTTCTGAACCCCGCAGGATTACCTTGTAGGGAATGGTAATCCGCTTTCCTCTCTGACGGCTCTTTCCTGAATCTTCAAAGCACTCCTGAAGAAGTCTCATGGCTTCCCGCCCCTGTTCCCTGGCATCCCTGTCCACCACGGATATCCTGTAATCGATCATCCGCAGGGCGTCAATGTCATCGAATCCCATCAGTGAAATGTCCCTTCCTATCTTAACCTTGTGTTCCGTCAGATACTTAAGACATCCCAGAGTGGAAAGGTTGTTGGATGTAAAGATGGCTGTGGGCGCTTGCGCAAGTCCCAAAAGCCGTCCGGTACATTCGTATGCCTTGGCAATCTTAAAATCGCCGCAGGCAACGTATTCCTCAGGAACAGCCAGTCCGCTGTCCTCCATGGCCTGCAGATAGCCCTGGCACCGGTCCTTACCCGGCTTGGAGGTCTCAGGGCCGGTTATAATGGCAATCCTCTCATGGCCTGCCTTTATTAACTCCATCACTCCGTCATAGGATCCCTTCTGGTTGTCCACGAATACGCCGTCAAACTGGGCCCCTTTCACATCACGGTCCACCAGCACCACCGGTATGCCGGACTCCTCCAATCGGAGCAGGTAATCCCTGGTAACCGTATCTGTCTCTGAAATCGGCGTTATGATTACGCCCTTCAGTCTCTGGCTTTCCACGATTTTCAAAAAATCATGTTCCTTGTCCAACGTCTCATTGGTTCCCAGAAAAACAATATTATAATGGTACGATTCAGCCACTTCGCTGATTCCGCTTATAACCTTGGAAAAAAACTCATTCTCAATATCCGGGATGATGGTTCCCACGCTTAAGCTGTCCTGAATGCTCAGGCTTCTGGCGATGGCGCTGGGTACATAATTATACTCCTCCACTGCCCTAAGTACCTTTTGCCTGGTCTCCTCTTTCACGTATCCTGAATTATTGAGAACCCTGGAAATCGTAGCGGAAGAGACGCCTGCCCGGCGTGCAATTTCTTTAATGTTCATGACCCTTCCCCTCTCTTTTTCCTGTAACCATGCCAGCATAATCTGTAACCGGTTACATATATAATACTACCACATAGATTGTTAAATGTAAATAGTTTTTATCATTTTTTCACAATAAAGTCAATAGGAAGTCAGTGGAAATAATTTAAGATGGGTATCCCGGCTAACCCCCTATAGGATACATACAGAAAATCTGCCAAATGGATCGGATGATCTGGCTGTTATACAGCAGTCTATAATGCTTTAAGTCCGCTTATACAGTCAAAGGGAGACAGCCCAAAGACTGTCTCCCCTTTTAATCCCAACTCATGAAATGCTAAATCTATAAAAATATCAATTCACATCTTAATTTGAGTATATAATGACATCACCTAACCGCTGCTATGCAAAGAAGGATATAATAAGAGCCACTACAAATCCCGTGCCGCCCACCAGCGTCTCCATGACAGTCCATGTCTTAAGAGTGGTCTTTTCATCCAACCCCACCAGTGATTTCACAAGCCAGAAGCCGGAATCATTAAAATGAGAGCACACCGTTGCTCCTCCTGCCACTGCCGCTGTGACACAGGCCAGGTACAGAGGGGACAGGGTTGCAATTTCCGGCATGGCCGCGATGATGCCGGCTGCCATGGTCATGGCAACTGTAGCAGACCCAACAGAAATACGCACCAGAGCAGCCACCACAAAAGCCACTACCACAATCGGAAGAGAGGCAGATGACACTGCATTGCCAATCACATCACCCAGACCGGAATTCTGCAGCATGAACCGCAGCACGCCGCCGCAGGCCGTTACCAGAAGAATCAGGCCCGTAGGCTCCAGAGACTTTGTCAGTACCTTTTCCAACTCCTCGTTGCTGTATCCGTGACGGTATCCCAGAAGAAACATAGCCACAACCGTCGCTATGGTGAGAGCCACAAACGGCTCACCCAGGAATCCTAACACCGGCTGTACAGAGGCAAGGGCAGGAACCACCTTTGCAATAGAATTCAGAATAATGAGAACCAGCGGAATCAAAATAATTCCCACGATTGTCCCGAACTTTGGAAGCTTTGATTCGTCAAAATCCTCCTGGTTGGCAATGTGTTCCGGAACCGGTATATCGTACTTGTTTCCGCAGATAGTCCCCCATATGGGACCGGCCACTATCATGGCAAAAATACCGCACACAATACCTACCATAATGACCCAGCCCAGGTCCACGCCCAGCATGGTAGCCACCAGCACGGGCCCCGGTGTGGGCGGAATAAATGCATGGCCTACCGCCAGACCGGCCAGCAGGGGAATGGCATAGAACAGGGAGGAGCGTTTGGTTCTCTTTGCAAGAGAAAAGGCAAGAGGAATCAGAATAATGAGTCCCGCATCGAAGAATACCGGCATGGCTATGACAAGTCCCGTGATTCCCAAAGCCCAGGCAGCCTTCTTGTCGCCGAATTTCTTTACCATGGTGACTGCCAGTGTCTGAGCGCCTCCTGATATCTCCAATATGGAACCGAACATGGAGCCCAGACCCACAAGCAGGGCGATTCCCTTAAGAGTACTTCCAATTCCTTCATTTACAGAGCTTATGATATCCGTAAAGGGCATGCCTGCAATCAGCCCGATGGCCACTGCGCCTACCAGAATGGAAATCATTGCCTGCACCTTAAATTTGATGATTAAAAGCAGCAGAATCACCAACCCTGCCAAGGCCGCGATAATCAGTCTGGTCGGATCCAGAGCTGCAGCTGTTGTTGTTGTCATACTTATTACCCTCCTATAATTTCACACAATATCCCTATTTCCGCTGATACTTCCATCTAATATTTCTCGTTCATGTTTCAACAATAGCTCCGGTCCATACTTCCCACAAATATTTCCCGGCCAGTTTCCGGCAATCAGACCATGTATCCGCCCTTCATGGGTGATACGGCATGCTCGGAATAAATTTTAAGTACGCCCTTTTTATACTTGGCTTCCCTGGGCTTCCAGGCTTTTCTGCGCTCTGCAAGAATACGTTCTACCTCTTCCTTGGGAAGTTCCTCTCCCTTCACGCCTATGATTTCCAGAACACGCTCCGGTATATCAATTCTGATAAGGTCATCCTCTTCCACCAGGGCAATGGGTCCACCGTCCGCTGCCTCAGGTGATACATGTCCGATGGCTGGCCCTTTGGATGCCCCGGAGAACCTGCCGTCCGTAATAAGCGCTATGGTTTTTCCCAGCTCCGGATCAGAGGAGATGGCTTCTGTGGTATAGAACATTTCCGGCATTCCCGATCCCTTAGGTCCTTCATACCGGATAAACACGGCATCTCCCGGCTGTATCTTCCTGGAAATAACTGCCTCAATGGCGTCCTCCTCACAGTCAAAAGGTTTTGCCTTCAGGACTGCCTTAAACATCTCCTCAGGAACAGCAGAATGTTTCACCACAGAACCCTCCGGCGCCAGATTTCCTCTCAATATGGCCACGGTTCCGTCTGTCCCGATGGGTTCCTCAAAGGTCCTGATAACATCGGTGCGCTTCAGCCCCCATTTTTTCAGATATCCGTCGCACTTGTCGTAGAATCCGCCAGCCTTAAGCTCTTCCAGATTTTCTCCCAGGGTCTTTCCGGTAACAGTCATCACATCCAGGTGCAGCATGGACTTTATTTCCTCCATCACAGCGGGAACACCGCCTGCATAGTAGAAGAACTGTGCCGGCCATTTTCCGGCAGGTCTGATATCCAGCAGGTAATGAGCTCCCCTGTGCATACGGTCAAATGTGTCAGCGTCAATCTCCAGTCCCAGCTCATGGGCAATGGCAGGAATATGAAGCAGGGAATTGGTTGAACCGGATATGGCAGCATGCACCATAATGGCATTCTCAAATGATTTCATGGTCACGATATCGCTTACCTTAAGCCCCTTCCTGGCCAGTTCCATGACCTGGAGGCCTGCCTTATACGCCATTTCCTTCAAATCTTCGCAGGTTGCAGGCATCAGCGCTGAGCCGGGAAGCATCAGCCCCAGAGCTTCGGCCATGATCTGCATGGTGGAGGCAGTACCCATAAAGGAACAGGCTCCGCAGGATGGACAGGCATTGTGCTTATAATAGGTAAGCTTTTCTTCGGTAATCTCACCTCTCTGGCACATGGCTGAATAGGCGCCAATCTGTTCCAGGGTCAGCAGGTCGGGGCCAGCATCCATAACGCCGCCGGTCACCACGATAGACGGCATATCAAGTCTTGCCAGTCCCATCAGACAGGCAGGCACGGATTTGTCGCAGCTTGCGATGAACACGCCTCCGTCAAACCCTGTGGAATTGCCGTGAATCTCAATCATATTGGCAATCATATCCCTGTGCGCAAGTGAATAGTTGATACCGTCATGTCCCTGGGCAATGCCGTCGCATATGTCTGTGGTAAAATACCTGGCTCCCTTTCCGCCTGCATCCGCGATTCCCCGCATAGCTTCATTCACAAACTGGTCCAGATGGGCGCTGCCCGGATGGCTGTCGCCAAATGTACTCTCAACCATAATCTGCGGTTTATCCAGGTCTTCCACCTTCCACCCCATACCTATTTTTAAAGGGTCGTTCTCCGGTGCCAGCGCTCTTACTCTTTGACTGTTCAGTTCCATTATAATGCCTCCTCTTTTTGCTTTACATCTGACGTCTGACTTCTTTATGGTTTTATAGTAGCATTTTTGATTTATTCTTTCAAGTCATCAGACTTGTTTTCTACTATATTGTCAAAAAAATTTGATTTATTTATGCACTATATCTAAACCGGTATTATTTTGCTTCCAGAATCCCCCATTTTTCTGCACGTTTAGCTGGTTTCGTTCTGATTCCTTTGCAAAAGTCGTCAGATGTATTTTGGTTTAAAATGAATTAAAACAAAAAACCTATAAGTTTAAGTATTCCCTTTTATTTGCTTCCGGGGTCTGCTAAAACTTATAGGTATAAATATTTATCAGGTCTGTCTTTCTCCCATGTCCGTATTACCACCATACTTCTGCATGGTTTTTATGCTCTCACGTTGCCGTCGCATCCCGCACTGCTGCCACATTCCCGCACTGCTGCTACATTCCCACACTGCTGTCATATACCCGCACCGCCGTCACATTCCCGCACTGCTGTCACACTACCAGCACGCTCCTACGCCTCACGTCCATCCTTCATCAGCTGCCGGATCATATTCCTGTTAAAAGTCATATGCATCATCATGGCGGTTTTGGCACCGATAGGGTCGTGCTCCGCAATAGCCTCGGTCACGGCCCGGTGGGTCATGATGGTCTCGTCGGTCAGCTTTTTGTGGGTCACATTGACAAACATAAGAACTGCTGTATCAATAATAGGGATCAGCTGTTCCACCACCTTATTCTTGGAACATTCAGCCACACAGGTATGGAAGGCGATGTCGTCTTCTATGTAACTGTCTCCAATCTTTATTTTCCGTTCAACGCTGTCACACAGATTCCTCAGCTTCAGAACATCCTCCTGGGTTGCGTTGAGAGCCGCCATCTCTGCGATTCCCGGCTCCAGTATGATGCGTACATTTACCAAATCCAGGGCCAGGGCCATCTTGTCCTCCACCGCCCCCAGGCCCAGAGGGTCCATGTCCACCGGCGTAGTGCTGACCACGTACGTACCAGATCCTCTCCTGACTTCCAGAATTCCTCTGGAAATCAAAAGCTTCACCGCTTCCCGGATGGTACTCCTTCCCACGCTGAACCTGTCTCCCAGTTCAAATTCATTGGGAAGTTTAGCGCCTACGGCTATGGGCGTTTCCAGTATATACTGGTATATCTGCTCCTGAACCTGCTCTGCCAGCAGTTTATTTTTCAGATTGGACAGTTCTCCTTTGTTGGCCTTCTGCATTTTCCTAAAGACATCCTTTCCCGGTTATTGCTGTGTGCTCTAATCCTATACATTCTAACACATTTTAAACCGGTTTACAAATACATGCATGAATGCGCCAACTATCCATCCGGCAGCCGGAATACTTCCATGGCCCGGCTCCGGTATCCGTTTAAAGGGAAGGCCCGGAACCGTACGCGGAAGTTTAATGCACCCTGGCTTCCTCCCTCAGCAAAAACACATTTCCATCCATATCGTAGAACTGAAACATGCTGCCATAAGGCATTTTCATGATGTCTCCGGTTCTGACGCCTCTTTCCTTCATTTCTCTATGGGCGTTCTCCAGGTCGCCGGTGCATAAAATAACAGATGGATGGCCTACATTCACATCGGGATTCTGAGTCTTCATTTTTTCTTTGTCATAAAGAACAAAGGATGTCCCGCCTCCGTATTCCGGTCCCACTTCAAGCCATTTCTGGTCAGCACCCATCTGCTGTTCCAGGCGCACGATGAATCCCATCTTTTCTGTCCAAAAATCCCTGGCCTCATTCTGATTATTCACGTAAAGCGTTATCTTTCCAATGGAGTCTATCATGATTCACATTTCCTCATTTCTGCTTTCTTTTTACTATAAATAATTCCCTCCAATCAAGGTTTTCATTCGGTACAAGGAAGAAAAGAAAAAGCAGCAGCTCCCCCGGATGATATTCCGGAAAAGCTGCCGCTGCTAAACTATTTATTTTTCATACGTCATATGCTATTTATCACTGTACTTATTGCATATCTTTACCACCAGACCGCTTAGGGCAAGCAGGGCCATGGCATTAGGTATAACCATCAGACCATTAAAGAAGTCCGCCAAATCCCATACCAGCTCCAGCTTCAAAGCAGAACCGATTATGATGCAAACCACTACTAATAAGGAGTAAATCTTTGCTGCGCCATCGCCAAACAGATACTTCGCATTGATAAGACCGAAGAAATGCCAGCCCAGAATCGTAGAAAAAGCGAAGAACAAAAGGCATATTGCAACGAATACAATACCGAAGGTACCAAATCCTCTCATGAAAGCTGCCTGTGTAAGAGCGGTACCATTCTTGCCAGACTCAAGAGCGCCTGTAGTCAGTACGGAAAATACAGTCAGGTTAAGGATTACAAACGTATCAATAAATACGCTGATCATAGCGCAAAGTCCCTGCTTATGAGGATTCTCTGCGGTAGCCCTTGCATGTGCATGAGGTGTGGAACCCATACCAGCCTCGTTGGAGAAAAGGCCTCTGGCAACACCGAAACGGATGGCTTCTTTAACTGCAATACCTGCGCCTGCGCCTAAAACTGCCTGAGGATCAAATGCGCCTACAAAAATCATCTTAATAGCTGCAGGAAGATTAGCAATATTCATGATAATAAGAATCAGACTTCCCACAATATACACGCCTGCCATGATAGGTACAACCTTCTCAACAACAGATGCCAGCCTCTGTGTTCCGCCCAGGAAAACAAATGCTGCTACGGCTGCTACGATAACACCAATGACAACCGGAGAGATAGTTATGTTAAATGCCCCAAAAGCCTCTGTAAATGCAGCGCCGATAGAGTTGGCCTGAACCATGTTGCCCATGAATCCCAGCGCAAGCACAATAAAGATTGCAAATAATCCTGCAAGAACCTTGCCCAGAGTGCCCTTAAAAGCTGCCTTTATGTAATAAACAGGACCGCCGGTAACCTCACCATTTACCTCAGTCTTAAAATTCTGGGCCAGAGTTGCCTCTGCGTAAATGGTTGACATACCAAAGAACGCACTTACCCACATCCAGAAGATAGCTCCAGGTCCGCCTCCTAAAAGTGCAGTGGCTGCACCTGCCAGGTTACCGGTACCAACCTGGGCTGCAATTGCGGTTGCAATTGACTGGAACGGTGTCATCTCACCTTTTTCGTGCTTCTCACCATTAAGGCTGAGGTGCCCGAATACCAGTTTCCAGCCTTCACCAAACTTTCTCACCTGGATGAACCTCAGGCGGATCGTGTAATAAATTCCGGTGCCGCACAGAAGAACAATCAACAGAAAACTCCAGAGAAAACTGTTACCTTTTGCTACGAGATTTGTAATAACGTCCATTCCTAATTCCCCCTATACATTTAATTGGCCGCATATAGCGGCATTCATATTTGTGCTGATGTAATCAGCGCTCCAAAGAGCGGGATGTAAACATACAATAGGGACACCCACCAAAGATGGGATAGTATGCCTCCCTTTTGCCTGTGAGCATGGAAGATTTTATGGACGCTTATATCTGTCCTGCGCATTCGCGCCCTCACAGAATCTCCCTGGAGTTTTCCTGATTCCTCCAGCATGGTACTACATTATTCATAAAGAAAAAATCTATACCTGCGCTGGCAGAAAAAGGAATTTTTATAGATTGTTTTTATTTTATCATACTTTACCCATAAATTCAATAATTATTTATTTAGTTTTTAGAGAATTTTAGTTAATTTCATACTTTTTTAAAATTTATCTCATTTTCAGCTTGACAAAATATTATTGGCATATAAATACGAATGGAAAAAGCTGGGTTTCCTGCATTTTAGGATTCCCAGCTTTTATGTTTGTGATTATATGGTTTCTTATGAGAGGCGGCGGGGCTTACTATTCCCACTCGAGCGCCAGACCTTAATTTCTTATGATTTTATGCACTAAAAGTGCGCTTTTTGTCCACACATTCCACATATTTCACGCTATCCGTAGCGTCTTTACGAATTCTGTAGCCATTTTGTAGCCACCGGCTACAATGCAACCTCCGCTGGCTGATTCACCTCAAAGCCACTCGGTACTACTGTAAATAAATTATACACGGAGGTTCACAATATGGAAAAATACATCTACGACAACAGCAACGGTCTTTGGTATGAACTGCATGGAGATTATTATCTGCCGTGTTTGGTCATCCCAGAAGAAGAAATCCACACCATTGGTATCTGGGGCAGAAAGCACCGGCAGTACCTGAAAGAATATCGTCCCATGTTATATAATGATCTTGTTCTTAGCGGTAAGCTATATAGCTATCTTTCTGACATTGAAACACAGGCTCTAAATAAGCTCGACTTGCTTGTAATTCAGCTGGCAGAGAAAGAAGGTATCAATGACCAACTGAAAGAACAGAATCAGCTTGCATGGGTCAGAGCTATGAACAACATCCGCAACCGTGCAGAGGAAATCGTCCTCAAAGAGCTGATTTTTGCTGAGTAAACAACTTCATAGCGTGATAAAAGTAAATGCTCCATAGCCAGTACCTGACTAAAAATAATGCCGCCCTTTATGGACGGCAGATATAAATAAACTTGATCAGCTTTCAGTTTCCTTTTTTTGGTAGCAGCATTTCGGCAATGTCTCGGACCACGGGAGCAGCTCTTCGACATAGGACAGCTCTTCTAATTCTCCATGTTTTGGAAGCTCTTCCAAAAGGTAACGGAAATATTCATAGGGTTTCAACTGATTTGCCTTCGCCGTCTCGGCAATGCTGTAGGCGATCGCACTTGCTTTTGCTCCGCTGACTGTATCGATCTGGAACCAGTTGTTTCTTCCGACTGTAAATGGTCGGATACTCCGTTCTGCGGCATTATTTGTCATCGGTACATAACCATCCGTCAGAAAGACACGCAGGAATGCTTCCTGGTTCAGACAATAGCTGATCGCTTTTCCAGTGGCGGATTTTGGGACAACACTGCCTTCTTTTGATTTAAGATACGCAAAAAAGGCATCTGCCAGTGGCAGTATATGGTGGATACGTGCTTCCAGACGTTCGGCGGGTTCCAGTTTGGCAAACTTCTCTTCACATCGGCTCATGGTCTGTATAAGCTGAAGGCTTTTATAGGCAACTGACTCCCGGATGTTCAGATCCTTCTTTCCGGCGGCTTTTACTACATCGGCAAACCCACGGCGCGCGTGCGACCAGCATCCGGAGATTGTCAGGTCCTCTCGTTCATCCGCAATGGAATGGTATACCTGATAACCATCCGTTACACAGATCCCGCTGAAGTCTTTCAGGAATTCACGGGCATGCTCCTTTTTCCGGGTCTTCTGAAATTCGTAAAGGATGACCGGTTTTGACTCCAGTTCACCGGAATGGTACACCCACATCCGGCTCTCAGCTCCTGCAGGACGTCCATCCTTGCGTACCTCTACCACGGTTTCATCCGCATGCATCACATGATACTCCGGAAGTTTTTGTTTCATTCGGGCGTATACACGGCTCAGGTACCGTTCCGCTCCCATAATCGCCCAGCGGCACAGAGTCTGTGTCGGAAGAAATACATCGCTGCGTTCAAACTCTTTGGAAAGGCGTTCGATCGGTTGCGCATTTACATACTTCAGGTTATAAATACCAGCAACTAGGGACGCAGTAGCCAGACTGTTCCGGAACAGATCAGCTGGACGCTCTGCGCGCGCAAAGTTTCCGCCATCCGCACTTACATATACCTCCACGTGATGTTCAATCACTTCGAAGCTTGCCGGATGGAATTCCAGACGTTTATATACTTCGTCCGGAAGCTTTTTGTACCGGCCATCCGGAAATGCGGTAAGCAGTTCTTCTTCCGACAGGGTATGGATAACCACAGTCACCGGAACATCTTTGATCTCTTCCTGACGTTTTCCTGTTTTCTTTTTTCCACGTTTGTATGGTTTCGGAAAGATATCCTCCAATTCCGGTTCAGGGAATGCCGGATCCAGATCTATGGTCATCTCTGCCTCATTGAAAGCGAAGCAGAGCTGGCTGCATCCGTCTTCCCCGATGGTCAGTCCTTTTTCTGAGGAACGGCCAAACCGGTGCTGGCGAAGGTTTACAACTTCTTCTGTCAGAAGGTTTACGCTTTTCTGGAGCTGTTCGGTAGCCTCAAAGAGTTTCTGGTTGGACTCGGTGGCTGCCACGAGCATTTTGATCAGTGTTTGTTTGTCAAGGTTCGCAAGTTCTTTTTCTTTAAGCAAAAATGCCATCGCAGTATCCCTCCCTTCCGTTTTCTGAGGGATAGTATAGCAGAAAAAGTCGGTTCTGCATAGCCGGTCAGCCGATTTCTGTGCAGTTACATTCCTGAATAGAGGAACGTTCCAGTATCGTCATTCCGGCCAACAGAAGGTGAAGTTCTTCAGGCGAGATCCCTGCAGCTTCTTCCTGACTTCTCGGCCATCGGAGGCGTCCGGCTTCGATCCGCTTATAAAGCAGGCAGAACCCATCGCCTTCCCAGACCAGGCCTTTGAACCGGTCGGTGCGGCATCCACAGAAAAGAAACAGGACATCCTTTTGAAAAGGATCCAGATGGAACTGTTCCTTTACTAACGTTGCTAAACCATCAATCCCTTTGCGAAGATCACATTTTCCACAGTAGATATAGATGGCCTGAAAACCGGTGTTCTCAGAGAGCACGGAACATCACCTCTTTCAAAAAAGAGAGGATGCGGTCCGGTGCATCTCTGCTCACTTCCATAACAGTATCACCACGGCGAATGCGGATTGCTGCATTTGAAGTCTGTACAGTAGAAGCAACTGATATCTGCGCAAATGTGCCAGAAGGATCATGATCCTTTGTAGGATCCGGTGTTTCACAAGCATTCAATGCCATTTTTCTCAACCGGTTTAGCCGGTAATAATAGACTGACTCCTGGATTCCGTTGGCGGCACACCATTCTTTGATGGTCAGACCGCTATCGCTGCGTTGTTTGATCATTGCGGTCCAACTGGCCGCACGAACCTGCATTACTTCATTCATACTTGAAATCTCCTTTGAAACTTAGAAAACTCCAGTCAAAGTTTATGGAGTTTTCTAAGTAGATTTGATGAGATTATCATCACATAAAATCAGTCGCAAGTCAGCCCACGGATTATGGAGCATTTACTGATAAAATTAGGCGACCAATTACACTATTGGCCGCCTAATCTAATATACTTTCTATTCTTCCTCAAGCAAATGATAACTTTTTTTTCGCAAACAGCTATAAATGGTATCTACAAATAAATCTACAAAGACTTCATCACATTCAGTAGATTCTGATAGCTGTCTACGTCATGATATTTCACATTGCTTGTAGACATTTCGTTGAACAACTTTTTAGCGCAAGAAATTTTCGCCTGTTCAATCGGTCTGAGATTCAAGCTATCCATAGTACCCTTTGTTTCGGCAACAAAGAAAATGTGCTTTACAGTCCCCTCATAGAATGCAATCGCCCAGTCTGGAGAATAATTGCCTACCGGAGTTGGAATATGAAATCCTTTCGGAAGTTTCGCATAAACACAAACCTCTTGTGCGGCATCCAAGTCCTCTACAAAACGACGCTCTATACTCTTTTCAGCAGAACCATCTGTAAACACATAATCCTGAATTGCCTTGTTTGCTCGAAATGCCTTATCAAAGGTCTGGGCACTCTTTTCTGCCGTAAAGATTGTGCTGTCATACTCTCCATCAATCTGGTCATAAGAAATATGCTCAACAATCATTGTGGCTTTCTGCTCTTTAATAAGCTTAATCACCTTGGAGATAAACTCTTCCGGATTATTCTTAAACATATAGAGTTTATCTACTCGTAAGCCTTTCAAAATAGCAGCTACCGTTTTACGTGTTAATACTGTGCCTTCAGAAACTTTTCCTATGAGATCGTATTTAATCTGACTCGTCTGAGTATGTTTTAACGTATAAGTTCCAGAGCTTTCTCTTACAAAAGAATCACCACGACCAACCTCATATTCATCCATTTTTGCTTTCTGTCTGCCAACCGTTGTGGTATATTGCAGTTCTGCAACAAATAATTTTTCATTGATATGGTCAATAGACTTACGAATCAGCTCATTGCTGTCAAACTCAACGGTATAAGCATACTTATGATTGATCTGCTTCCACAGTGCCTGGAACTCAGCTCTTGCAAAGTTATCATTCAGCGGATTATCTTTCACCTTTGTCTCGTGACCATCGGTAAACATATCCTTGAGAACACTGTCATCATAAATGGATTGAATCAAGGTATGAATACCTTCTGCCATTGGCTGGATTTCTTCCGGCAGCGGAGCAACAGTTCCCATCTTCATATCGGTACGATACTTGTCTGTAACCTTACGCTTCATATCCACATAACTATTGCTGATCAGATAGAACTCAATGGCATCTGCTGCGTTTTTGTCAATAAGCGTCGGTGTTCCATCCACCTTAACATATTTACCATTAAAGTATTCACTGCTTGCCGTAGTAGGTCTATCATAGAGGACTGTTTTAATATCACTCTGGAGATCGGCAACAAAGCCTTTATAGCTTTCACTGGCAATAACCGTCAACATATTGATGTCATGAACACTGTCACCGCAGCTTTCTGCATCCATACGGTTACCATGCTGGTTTACACAAAGACGCAGACCACGACCAACTTCCTGACGCTTCGCTGTTTGGCTGTCAGAATGTTTCAGCGTACAAATCTGGAAAACATTCGGGTTATCCCAACCTTCACGCAGTGCGGAGTGCGAGAAGATAAAGCGAGTCGGTTCTTCAAAAGAAAGCAAACGCTCTTTATTTTTCAAAATCAGGTCATAGGCAGAGATATCATCCGAAAATTCACTGCCACACTTCAGCTGACTGTCAATGCTGTGACCGGTCTTTTTATCAATACTGAAATAACCTTTGTGTACGGCAGAAACATCACTGCAAGTGGATTTCAGATATTTCTGATAAGGTGTATCAAATACCGTAATGTACTCGTTCATCACATTCAGATATTCCTGCTCAAACATCTGTCCATATTCTCCAAGCACTTCATTACCATCAGCATCATATTGACGATACTTGGCAACCTCATCAATAAAGAATAGAGAAAGTGACTTAATTCCCATGTTGAACAGCTTTTCTTCCTTCTCAAAATGAGAAAGAATAGTCTCACGAATCTGAATTCTACGCATATCTGACTCGGACACATCACCGGAAACCTCACCGGTTTGGATTGTTTCTCCATTGGTAAAGGTAACAGTTCCACGGAACGGGTCAATATCTGAGATTGTATATCCCTTGTACTGCTCCATTTCCTGAGATACATAGTAAAGGTCATCGCCAACACCAAGCATACGGGTCTCACGGTTAATGGACTTGTTATAACCGATTTCCAGCTCAATACGAGCCATTGGCGGTTTCTTAGAAGAAAGAACAATCTGCTCCAGGAATAGATAGATGTCTGTTCCACGGAAGTTTTTCACTTCAAATCCCTTAACTTCAATTTTCTTAACCAAACGCTTGTTGAAAGCATCCAGAGCATCCAATACATAAACGGTGTTATGCTTCACAGCGTGGGTCGCAGAATAGTTCAGGGTAAACAGAGGGTTAAAGTTCTTCAGAGCCTTCTGGGTAACAGCTCCACCCATTTTCTGCGGCTCATCCAGAATAATGATTGGTCTGTTCGCCTTGATAACATCAATCGGACGGCGAGAGCCAAATTCATCACGCTTAGAGTAAATGATACGGGCTTCTTTGCTTCTTCCATCTTCTTTCAGGGAAGACGCAAACGCCTGCGTATTGATAATCATTACATTGATGCCGGCATTGGAAGAAAAGTTATCCAGCTGATTCAAATTAGAGCTGTTGTAGACGAAGAAACGGGCTTTCTTTCCGTAATGCTCCATAAAATGGTCCGCAGTAATTTCAAAAGTCTTTTTGACACCCTCACGAATGGCAATCGAAGGCACCACCACAATGAACTTACTCCAGCCGTACTTCTTGTTCAGCTCGAACATAGTCTTGATATACACATAGGTCTTACCGGTTCCGGTCTCCATTTCGATATCAAGGCTGCATCTGCCCAAATCCTTTACAAGTGATTTGGATTGCTTGATATTGTTCTGGCTTTGAAGCTTTTGAATGTTGATTAACAGCTGTTCATCAGACAGCTCTATCACTTCATTTTTGTACCCAGTATCATCATCCATATCGTAGATATTCAGCTGATGAGATTCTCCCATATCGAGAGAATATTGCTGATCCATATCCACATTCAACCGCATCTGCTGATTTTCCTGCTGTTTGCCAACATCTCGGATATAGCTGATTTTATCGTGATATCCCTGCCCTTGGAATATCTTTACAACCGCATCGACGGCATCGGTTTGGTATTGCTGTATCTTAAAGTTAAATTTCATGCGTTTATTCCTCCCTCCAAATATAGGATAGCGACAGAAACCAACGCAAGACAACGTTTATAAAAATAGTCATATTGTCGATTGTCTGTTATATCAACCTTTGTTGTTTCATGATGACGTATTCTGAAGCTATTTCCAATGCTTGTTAACGCCTTGAATTCGGCTTCATATAATTCTTTGTAGTTCGGTTCAGAATTGCTCATATTATCAATAATTTTATCTGCTGATTGTGCTTTATTAAGTGTAGGAGAATAGTAAGTTTTTAGCCGTTCAAATGCATCCCAAATTTTCTCAACAGCTATTTGTTTATTTTCAGAACGGTAATATGCGTCAGCCTCGCTTAATAATTCCTTCAACCCTTTTTCTGGAATCTTGGCTAAAATTTTAGGGTCAATAGCAATTTCAAGAGTACTGACAATTCGTCCTTGTTCCAGTTTGTACGGTACAGAGTTTAACTTAAAAATCATATTCATCTGGGCAGTATAATCACTGTCGGCATTATACTTCTCATACAGCTCAATAGCATCAAAAACATAGAATGGATAATTGTGCAGAATAAATTCTTCCATACTTGATGTCTCTATGTAATTATTCTTTACGTCAAAGCATTTCGGTTTATAAAACTGTGACATATCACGAAAGACACATTCACTCGTTTTAATATCATACCCCCATCCGGTTTCATCAGTTTCGCGATAAACAGTAGAGTGTTTTTCGATGAGCTTATATATCTGGTTTCGAGTTTTCATATTCAGGGAAAGTTTGAGTTTTTTTTCTTTAATGTCTTGCTCATTTCTCTGAGAAAAAGGGACAAATAAAGAGCTCTCCTCCAGATCATGCTTACGCCATCCATATACATCACGTCCCGAAATTTTGCTTTCGGGATATAGTTCGTAACCATCATTCTGAAGAAGACCATTTACCTCACCCAAAAATTCTTTCCAATATCCGGACTCTGTTCTTACAGCAGGGTGAAATACGGCACATAGAAATTTCAACAATACCTCGTCATCACCGTTTAACAACTCAAAACGGTCATCCTCAAATATCCAACCTTCTTCATAGTCATTGTTGTTTACTGTATGTTGCCAAATATCACCTTCAGCATCATCAAAACGGTCATCAAAGCTTGGCAAAGATTTGAGATCATAAATTCGTTTTAGAAAGTCAAGCTCGCTCAGTCTGCCACAATATCCATATTGGATTCGTTTGTTATCAAAGAATTCCTCTATATCCATGCCATATATGAATAATGAGAATATATCTCTCCGTGTTATTTCGGTAATTTGCTTCAATTACAGCACCTTCCTTACTGTGTCAGGACTGTAGGTTGCAAAAATCTGCTCAAAATTGGTAGCAACACTGTCGCTTGCCAGGGAGCTGTCACGCATTACGAAATAGTAAGGCTGCTTCTGTGCGATTGCCTTGATGGTTTCCTCATTGACATCCTTATCAAAGCAGGCAATCAAGAAACCGTCCGCTACATCAAAGACCTTCTTGCCGGCAATGGTAGTTTCTTCAATCTTGCTGGAAAGTTCAACACCCAAATCCAGCATCACCTGGAACAGCAGAGCCTCCGGGGTTCTGTCCTCCTTGATGTTGTCTGCCATCATATCCAGCAGGTTCATATCGAAATCAGCGGGGCTGTAGTAGACATCCTTCATGTTGGAGGTATCGCACTTGAGGACACGGAAACCACTGTCAAACTTTGCATCGGGATTTTCCTCTGCAATTTTCTTTGCTGCACGGCGAATGCGTTCTTTGCCGATTTCGCAAATCGTTTTATACCCCGCCTTATATGCATCAGATTTATCTTCTGTTTCTTCTGAAATCTGCACCATAATAAAGCGGCGTTTTCCACCATCTTCCGCATTAGCCTGCATTACAGCGTGTGCAGTCGTTGCAGAACCAGAAAAGAAATCTAAAACGATAAACGATTTATCTGCTACAAGTTGAATCAAATACTTTATCATCTCAAGATTTTTGGGGTTACTAAAGACTGCATTTTTCCCTAAGACTGTATTTAGTGTATTTGTACCATCATTTGTTGAAAAGTCCAAAATACTCCTTGAATTTGTCATAGAAGAGGCGGTATACTGCATTTTTCCATCTACCGTCACAATATCTTCTTTTTTTACAAAGGTGCGTTTTCTAACTGCATAAGAACCCGGCTTGCCAGTTATGATTATTTCATCTTTCTGTGCATTAAATTTTTCTAATGCCCATGTCCAACAACCAAGTTTTCCTCTTACACGAGGAGGACGAATAGCAACATAACCTTTACAAAGTAATTCGTTGTCAGTTGTATAAATTTCCCCCTCATCATTAGAGGTTTTTGCTAAAGTTACATTGTAGTCAGCAACTGCAATTTTATCCTTTGTTTCAGGGTTATAGTACACTGTATATCCTAAGTTTGGACGTGCATTTAAGGTTCCACCTTCACCTCTGGTTGTTATTGGATCATTCAGATAATAAAATCTTCCATCATCCTCATACGCATTTCTATAAGTAATTACCTTGCGACTTAAGGTCGCTGCAATGCTTCCATTTATAGAATTACTACTTTTGCGGTACACGAGAATAAACTCATGGTTTTTCTGAATATTCACAGTGTCATTCTTTGCATTCTGTTTATTCTGAATGATTGGTCCAATGCAATTTTCAGCACCGAACACTTCGTCACAAAGTTTAACTAAATTGCATTGTTCATTATCATCAATACTGATGAAAATAACACCATCCTCCGTCAGCAAATCCTTCGCAAGTCTCAAGCGTGGGTACATCATGTTCAGCCAATCGGTATGAAACCTACCGTTGCTTTCTGTATTAGCAACAAGACGATTTCCTGCATCATCAAACTGCCCACTATTAGAAAGATACTCGTTGGAACTTTGAGAAAAATCGTCTTCATATACAAAGTCATGTCCGGTATTATACGGAGGATCGATATAAATCATCTTTATTTTGCCAAGATAAGTTTCCTGCAAAAGTTTCAGCACTTCCAGATTATCGCCCTCAATATAGAGGTTTTCAGTGTTGTCAAAGTCCACACTTTCCTCACGGCAAGGGCGGAGTGTCTTGTTGAGTGGTGCATTGGCAAGCAAAACGGTTTTCTTCTTGTCCGGCCAAGTGAACTGATAGCGTTCCTCATTGCCATCCACCACCGTGCAGGAGATTTCCTGCATCAGCACATCCTTATCAATGGCACGAACCACTTCGCCGTTTTCGTCTATCGTCTCTGTCACAGCATTGGGAAACAACACCGCCAGCTTCTTGAAATTCTCATCCGCCTTGTTGGGCGTGTGCATCTTCAATTTATCCATTGTTTTCGTCCTCCGTATCTTCAGCTGTAAATAATTCCTTCAATTCTGCGGCTATTTCTTCGGGAGTCATTAAAGCCGTAGTCATAGCCTTGCGGTCTGCTATGATAGGGCTGTACTCAACAACCTGCTTTTTCGTCAGGTTGTGCCATATTGGAAGAATGGTTTTTCCATTGACAGTTTCGACTTGAAAAAGTCCATTCAGCTCCGCTTTTGTCCAGTATTTATGTTCGGCAATGTAGTTAGGTGAGAGAATGACGACACCATATCTTGATTTTGCCAGTCCTCTGTCAATTTTCTCACGCATCGAGTCGCCCCATTTGAGCTTGTCCATGTCATACCATACTTTAAGTTCTTGATTTCGCAACGCTTCTACAAACTCGTCAACAAATGATTCTTTATCCTCGTATGCGTGGGACACAAACACATCATATTCTTCATCAGCTGCTATTGGGGTAGTAGTTGTTGTAACTACCGGCTGCAAAAGTTGCTGCTGAAGTTCTTTTATCCGAGCTTCATAGGATGCCTGAATCTGTTGGTTGACTTTATCCTGTTTCTTTTGCTCGTTTTGCTGCTCCTTTTGGAGTCTCAAATAAGCTTCAGCACGCTTCTTTCGTTTTTCGGCAATCTTCTTTCCGAGATCAGCACTATCCTGACTTTTTTTTGCTTGATCAGATTCGTGAATAGCAATCTGCCGCATTTTACTGTTAAGTGTAGATGCAGAAGTATGGCTGTTTATGCTTTTCTTCAAGGTGTTAATTTTGCCTTGGAGATTAGCTACTTCTCTGTCCTTTGCTGCCTTTTTCTTTTCAAGATCAGCAATTTCCTTATCAAGGCTATTTACCGTCCGTTGATATTGCTCACTTGACATATCAAAAACTCCCTTCTTCTATCTCAATTCATCATTGAGCTTTTTTATCTGCTGCGCAAGCTCAAACTTCTTCTTTGGCTGCTTTTCGGCACGAGCTTGCTTTTCCAGCTTAGCAATCTCTTTTTCGATTTTATGTCGGTACTCATCAACCGCAATCTGTTCATCCAGTGTGTTACCCTGTTCCACAGTAATGCCGCCAATCTGAACAATGATGTTCTCCCAAACGGCATCCATGTTTAATCCCTTTAATTCAACAGACAGTTCTTCTTTTCGTTTCCATCCTGTCTGCATCAGCTTAGTATGGTAGGTGGCAAGTTTTGCTTCATCGCCACATTCCAGCACCAGTAACATATTCTGAGGAATCAGTTTTGAAATGGTGATAATCGTTCTATCATCAAAATCTTTCTTTTTCAGCGCCACCAGAAGAACGAAAAATGACTTCACCTGTTCACCCGCAGCAATATGTACCTTGTCTGCGGATACTTCATTGACTATAGTAATTCTTGAAATATCAGCGTCTATCTTTGCTTTCTCTGCTGTGTTCATCTGGAACTTTGCATAGATTGCATTCTTGGGAAGCTGCATGCTTAATTCGGTAGCCTTTGGCAATCCAAGCATGGTCCCACCTCACTTTCTGCGTTATCGCACAACCAGGAAACATATCAGTTCAAAGTCATCCAATCCTTTAATTTCATTTGTAAGAAAACTCATTTGACCTCCGCCTAAAAAGCTGTCAATATCACTTTCTTCTTTGACCTCGATAATAGATGCAATGGCATCGCCCAGTAGTTTGGAGAACACAACCATATTTTTTCCATCACGAGTTTCCTTATTAAACTGGCGATACAGCTCCGGAATAGGTTCCGTTTTTCCTTTACAAAGGAAACGCATCTTGTCCAGCATCTGCTTTGGAGAAAGATGATCACAAATCACTTCGCCCTCATTGCTGATATAAACCATATAAAACGGGTGCAAACGGTTCTGATTATCAATATTCACACTATTGGAGCGATTCTTCAGAACATAGATAACGCCTGCCGGTGTTTCTTCTGAAGCAGCAGCTACAGAGTGAAGTCCAAAGGGAGCTTTATCAATATCCGGGTGATTCTTGATATATTCCAGCAAATCCATGCGAAATTCATTTAAGCCCAAATCCATAATGGAAATACCGGTAGACATATCTTCAATATCCACTACTTCTTCCTGCAATCGTTTCAGCTGGGCTTTGCGGTATTCTAAATCTGTTTTTTCTTCATCGCTCAAAAGATTGTCATCACCCGTTGCTGTCATATCAACGATCTTCATACGTGTCTCGACTTTTGCCTTCAGGTCGATATACTCATCAAGAGTTACATCTGGCCAGAAATTCACAAGCTGAATAAAGGCATTCTTACTGCCAATACGGTCGATACGACCAAATCGCTGGATAATACGAACCGGATTCCAGTGAATGTCATAGTTAATCAGATAATCGCAGTCCTGCAAGTTCTGACCTTCCGAGATACAGTCCGTAGCAATCAGAAAGTCAATTTCTGTACTATCGTTCGGCATAAGTAAATGCTTGTCCTTAGATATTGGAGAAAAGCAGGTCAAAACGGTATTCAGATCACTCTTCAGTCTTGGAACAGTGGTGCGCCCTTCTACAGAACCAGATACCATTGCAGTATTCTGTCCGAAATTATCCTTCACATACTTACTTACATTGTCAAACAGATACTGAGCTGTATCTGCAAAAGCTGTGAAGATAATAATTTTCTTGTTACCCTCGTTGATAGGGTGCTCCAGCTTGTTTTTGATAACTTGAAACAGCTCCTGAAGTTTGGAGTCATACTCAGGCGTAATATCTCCAACCATCAGTGTCAGAAGTTCAAGGGTATCCCGATCTTTTGCAAGGCTGTCTCTCCAGGATTTATAATCCATATCTCCAATATCAATTTTGACCTTCTTACCAAAGGTAAACAGCTCGTCACCGTTCTGATCTTCACTATCAAACTCGTCAATATCAGAAATATCAGTCAGTTCAAGTCTCACAGAGGAAGTCTTATCATAAGTATCAATACTATGGATAGTTGAATCTATCAAACTGTAGATTCGCTTCAGCGTAAGGTTAAAGGAATGAACAGAGCTTTCCATTCGCTTCATCAGGTTGATTGCCGTTAAGCGACGGATACCCTGCTCACGGTTTGCCTGAGTAAAACCGATATTTACTTTATTATCTTCGTACATTTCCGCATACTTCTCCATTTTACTCGGAAGAATAAAATGCGTAGGCGTATAAATAGACAATGACAGTTGCGTCAACTGCTCATAGATTTCATTGTAGTTGATAGCCTTCTTCAAACTGGTAAGAGGAGGTCTAAGGGATATCGGCTTCAATCTGGTAGGGAAAGTGCCAATATCAGAAGTATCATAATATTTCTGAATATGTTTTCTGGAACGTGCAATGGTTACAGAATCCAAAACTTCAAAGAAATCAAAATCCAGCATACGAAGAAGATTTTCTGTTGTTCTGTCTGCCGGGTCCCATTTACTCCAGGTGTTAAATGCTCTCTGGGCATTTTTGAAAATCTCATCAATACTTTTTGTTGTATTCAGTTTATCATCAATCAGATCAGTATTACCCTCGTAGGCAAGAGCAAGCTGATTTTTCAGGTCATTAAAGCGATTATTGACCGGAGTTGCAGATAACATCAAAACCTTTGTTTTCACGCCTTTACGGATAACCTTATTTAACAGCTTCAGGTAACGATTTTCTTTTTCATTATCTTCGCCTGACAGTTTGCCGCCATTTCGGAAGTTATGAGATTCGTCAATTACAACCAGGTCATAATTGCTCCAGTTTAATCTATCTAAATCCAGACCATTGGATTTGCCGTGAGTACGGTTCAAGTCTGTATGATAGAGTACATCGTAACGTAAGCGATCTGATGCAATCGGGTTATTCACATAGTTGTCTTTATAGGTATTCCAGTTGTTTGTCAACTTCTTCGGACAGAGGACGAGCACAGATTTATTTCTATTCTCGTAATATTTAATAACAGCCAAAGCGGTAAAGGTTTTACCAAGACCTACGCTATCAGCAAGAATACAGCCATTGAACTTTTCCAGTTTGCTGATAATAGCAAGAACAGCATCTTTCTGGAAATTATACAGCATAGACCATATCTTGCTTTCTTTAAATCCGGTAGCCTCATTTGGTAAATGATCCTCAGAGACATCTTCCAAAAACTCGCTGAAGATATTATAAAGTGTCACGAAATAAATGAAGTCAGGAGAATTTTCATTATAAGCAGCTGTAATATTCTCAATGACTTCATCAGTAACCTCCTGCAATTTTGAGGTGTCATTCCAAAGGTTATCGAACAAGTCTATATATGCAGTTGAGAATGGTACTTCTGTCTTTTGAACCATGTTGTATGCGTTGTTACCACGCTCACATCCCAGGTCAACCGTAGTAAAACCGTTGATCGGCATATAGTTTTTATCATCCAAATTGATGAAGCCCATCATATTTTCATTGGTTACATTAGATTTAAAAGTAACCTTTTTCCGAATCCATTCGGCACATTCTTTCGCAATCGCCTTTTGCGTAAGCTCATTTCTAAGCTTTACTTCAAATTCTGTTCCATACAAACTGCGTTCTCGACCTAATCTTGGAATATAAAATTCTCTCTTTTCTTTTTTTGCCTTCTCGGTTGTAAAAGTCGGTGATGTAAAAATGAATCTTAATTCGTCAATGCCTTGAAGTTCCTTTTTCAATTCTTGGAAAGCATAGATAGAGAAGCAGGCTGCTGCAACAGAAAGCCTACTGCCTTGTTTTATCTCAACAGCTAAATCATCTCGTAATGTTTTAGTTGTGTTGTTAATTAGTTCCATACCCAATCTCCTGAATTTTACAATACAATAATACTATAGTTGCTGTTCCATAAGCATCACAGCATCATTTTTCATCTGGAACGACTTCCATAATATCCTCGATCCTGCAATTCAATGCCCCGCAGATTTTTACCAATGTGTCCGTATTTACATTTTCGCCTTTATTCATTTTGTTGATTGTATAATTACTGAGATTCGCTTTCTCAGCCAAATCTTTTTTCTTCATATCTCTATCAATCAACAGTTTCCAAAGTCTTTTATAACTAACATCCATAGAGTTACCAATCCTTTCACAGAAAACTTTTATCTAAAAAGTCCCATTATGTTAATTATAGCATTATCGCAAATAAATTCAACGAAAAAGTGAGCGTTCACTTAATTTTAGTTTCTTTTAAATAAATAAAATATCGAAAGCCTGTATAATAAGCCTAATTTGGGGAATAACGGGCATATTCGCTTACGCTCACAAATTGGCAAGCAGTGTGAACCTGCACAGGTTCACTCATTTTCTCGATTTTCCCTCTGGGTCAATCTTCGCAAATTGCTTGTTGGGGAAGCATCCCCAATCCCCTTTGAACGGTATCTGCGATACCGGCTACACGATTTTCCAATCGTTTTGTAAAAACAAATTTTTTCTTTTTTATCTTTACAGCAAAAAAGTGATAATCGCAATAATGTTAAATATGGCATACCCACCTTCAGTGAAATCGATGCAATCATCACTCTCTTATCTGCCGCTAACAGGAGCGTGGCACGCTCCTGTCATCTCTCCCAAGGAGAAGTTGTCCATCGGAAGCTCTGTGGAACTCCACGTTCATCCAGGTAACGCTGACGGGCTGCTTCTCGTTCTTCCGGTGTAGGAGCAGTCTTGTACTTTGCGTACCATTCATGTCTTACCATAGCTTCCAGTTTTTGCTCCAAGCCTTGTTTGATTTCATCTTCATAATCGCCATCCATCATCAGATGATATTGAAGCAAGGCAACAAATAAATCATAAGGGATTTGCACATTTTTCATTTTCAATCCATTCCTTTCCTGTCCGTGTCGGTGGTGACGATGGTGACGGTGTTTTACATACCGCCACCACTGTCAAAATCATCGTCACAACCGTCACGCATCGTCACGCTGCTCTGAAACTCGCTTTAAGATGATCCTTCTTCCTGCGTGAGTGCGAATATTTTCATATTGGGTATGGCACTCATGGAACAATCTGCTCGCATTGACATTCAGGTGTTTTGTCAAAAGATTAGGCTTCAGCTCTAACTTCAACGCTTCTGCAAGCTCTGTCGGTGTTCCACTCCACTCTAAAATATCTTCCGCCAGCAAAGCTGCAACCTTTTCCAGAATCGGATCTGGCGGAATCTGCCACAACTCTGTTTCGGCTTTTTCCAACTCCCAAACAAGATGTTCCATATCCTTTTTCAGAATCAGTCTTTGCTCTGGCTGGTCTCTGCCGGACACTTCCAGTACCGCAGTATTTCCGGTGCGTTTTTCCTTTTGCAGAACAAAAGCTCCGTCGGCAGCGCCGAGCAATCCATTGGTGCCGGAAATCATATCAAACTTATCATCTGCCTGCTGTTTTCGGGTATGATGTACCAACAACAGCGCAATGCCAGTCTGGTCGGCAAAGTGTTTTAGCTGACCAATAATTTCATAATCGCTTGCATAGCTGTATCTGTCTCCGCTGGCTTCTCTGATTTTTTGCAAAGTATCAATGATAATCAGTCGGGTGTCTCTGTGCTCTGATACAAAGCGAGCCAGCTGTTCATACAGCCCTGCACCGAGCTGTTTGGCACAGGTTGCAAAATGCAAAGTATCTGTACCATCCACTCCAAACATACGATACAAACGCTCCTGCAAGCGTCTGTAGTCATCCTCCAACGCAAGGTACAGTACAGTGCCTGCATGAACAGAATAATTCCAGAGCGGAAGTCCTGTGCTGACATGATACGCAATCTGCGCCATCAAGAATGACTTACCAACTTTTGGATCACCTACAAACAGATATGTGCCTGGGTAAAGCAGACCGTCGATAACAGGCAGTCTGCTTTCGTATACAGTGTCATACAACTGGCTCATAGTCATGGTAGCCAGATAGGACGGGTCAGACATTCTCTGCATCTGACGAAGCATCTCCTCCATACTTTCATCTATGGGATTGATTTCTTCGTTGCCAGTTGTTATAATTTCATTTGTTACATAGGAAAGCGACTGTTCCCCATCTGCGCCAACAGATGGAATCGGGACGGTCGTTTTTTCATTTTCCTGCATCAAGCGTTGTCACCTCCAATTTCCAGACCGTAAAATTTCTGCTTAAAGAACTGGATTGGGCATTTGCCTGCAATGGTATGATAGCCCATACTTTTCAGCTCCTTATTCAAATCTCTGATGATTTGATAAGATTTGCTGCGGCTGACATCCAATACCTGCTTAACTTCTTCTGCTGTGATAAACTGTGCTCTCATGGTTACCTCCTGTGTTCAAAAGATGATTTGCGCATTTTTTGTTCGCTCATTTCTTCTGAATTATCTAAATACGCACTTTTAATACATTTACATTATACGAATAAAAGCTGCTTTTGTCAATACTTGCGGAATAAAAATATGTACTTGAAATTCGTATTTCTTTGTGATATGATAAATATGAGGTGAATCAACTATGGACAATTTCGATTATTCCGCAATCGGTCAGCGGATAAAAACACTACGAAAACGCAAAGGACTGAATCAGACACAACTGGCTAACCTTATTGGGAAATCTCTGCGTACCGTACAAAAGTACGAAACCGGAGAAATCGAGGTTTCCATTGATGTCGTAAACGAAATAGCAAAACATCTGGATACAACGCCTACCTTTATCCTTGGCTACGAAACCAATACGGCGCCTATCAGAAGTCTTGCTGACATAATGAGCTTCCTGTTTGAACTAAACAAGGTATCCTCTCTTAAATTTGATGTGGATGTAAAAAAGCCCCCTCGCAGCAACGAGTGGACTTGCTCTATCCGCTTTAATGGAAAAGAGATGGATGCTGACCATAACGCAGATATGTGTTTGTTTTTGGAACAATGGGAAGATATGCGTGAGGATGTGCGCAGCTACAACTGTTCTGCAGCTGCATTACATAGCTGGCAAGAGCAGACCCTTGCGTACTATGCTGGGGCTTCCGTAGAATGTGTGGAACCGGAAGAACTTGACGAGGACGAGCGCTTGGCTCGTCGCAGAGCTTATCTTGAAAAGGAGTTTGGCTCTAAGAAATAATTAAGGTCTGACATTGGGATAGAAAAGGAGAATACAATGTCAGTAACAAGAGATAAGAACACCGGAAAATGGATGTCTCAAATCCGAGTAAAGGATTGGACAGGAAAGGAGATTCACAAAAAGAAAAGAGGCTTCAAAACCAAGAAAGAAGCCTTGCAATGGGAACAGGATTTTATCAGTCAGGCAGATGGCAGCTTGGGCATGAAGTTCAAGGATTTCGTTGCACTCTACATGAAAGATGCCGATCCTCGTCTCAGGGAGACAACTTTAGCCAACAAGCACTATCTGTTTAATAAGAAAGTCCTCCCATATTTCGGTGAGATGCCAATCAACGCCATCAAACCGACCGATATTCGCAACTGGCAAAACGAGCTGATTAACTACCGCCGTCCCAACGGCAGAGGTTATTCACCGACCTATCTGCGAACCATCAACAATCAACTCACCGCAGCCTTCAACTTTGCAGTGAAGTTCTACGGATTGAGAGAAAACCCCTGTCACAAGGCAGGAACCATGGGTAAGAAAAACGCCGATGAAATGCTGTTCTGGACGAACGAAGAATTCAAGGTGTTCATTAAAGCCATGGAGAGCAGACCTGTTGGCTACACCGTTTTCATGGTGATGTACTACACAGGATTGCGTGTTGGCGAACTGCTGGCTCTGACACCGGAGGATATTGATTTCGACCGACACATTATCTCTGTCAACAAAAACTATCAACATCTGAACGGAAAGGACTACATCTATCCGCCCAAAACGGAAGCTGGCTACCGTGAAGTGGTTATGCCAAAGGTACTGGAAAGCTGTCTAAAAGACTATCTGGCAAAACTCTACGATGTACAGCCTACAGACCGCATCTTTCCTTACGACAGGGGCTGGGTCGGCAGACAAATGAAGTATGGCTGTGACCACTCCGGAACGCAGAAGATCAGGGTGCACGATGTACGTCATACCCACGCCAGTTTGCTGATTGACATGGGCTGTACGCCGCTTCTGGTTGCAGAACGCTTAGGACACGAAAGGGTGCAAACCACCATGGAAACCTACAGCCACCTGTACCCGAACAAGCAAAGTGAAGTAGCCAATCAGCTTGATGCGATGGCTGAAAAAGATGACGGCTACAAAAAACTTGGCTGATGTAGCCATTTTGTAGCCAGTAAAAAACAAGAATCCCGAAAAGCCCTGTGTTTTCAAGGTTTTTCGGGACTCGATTACATTTAAATTATTATTCCCACTCCAGACAGACAGTATGCTATATAAGTGAAAATCATTGATTTTAAGGCATATTCAGAAACTATAAACCACTAAAATCTATATGGAAAAAAATAAAAAATGCAATAAAAATGCAACCGAAGTGCAGTCGGATTGATATAGTAAACCTACAAAATCTCAATATCTCCCCTGATAGACGTTCAGCAATGAGCGTCTATTTTTTTACCTCAAAACCAGAAAGGTCGTGATACTACGAAGAAATCACCGCTGCCGGAGCGTTCCCCTCCGCTCCCAGACTGAATCCCGAAAACCATTATCAAATACAACATTCAGAAAGGACAGGTAAATCTATATGGAATTAAAATTCGTTATCCCCAACATGGAGAAGACATTCGGCAACTTGGAGTTTGCCGGAGAAAACAAAACAGAGCAGAGGAGAATAAACGGACGTATGGCGGTACTCTCTCGCAGCTTCAACCTTTATTCAGACGTGCAGAGGGCAGATGATATTGTGGTTATCCTCCCTGCCGAAGCCGGAGAGAAACAGTTTGACTTTGAGGAACGTGTGAAGCTCGTCAATCCCCGTATCACCGCAGAAGGCTATAAAATCGGCACAAGGGGCTTCACCAACTATATGTTACACGCTGACGATATGGTAAAAGTGTAAGGAAAAGGAGGACATCAGACTATGAGATTAGCAAACGGAATCGTGATTGACAAGGAAGCAACATTCGGGACATTGAAATTTTCTGCCCTCCGCCGGGAGGTTCACATCCAGAATGAGGACGGAACTGTGTCGGAAGAAATCAAGGAACGCACCTATGATTTAAAATCCAGAGGGCAGGGGCGTATGATTCAGGTTTCCATCCCTGCCAGCGTGCCGTTAAAGGAGTTCGACTACAACGCAGAAGTGGAAATCATCCATCCGGTGGCGGACACCGTGGCAACGGCTACCTTTCAGGGAGCGGATGTGGACTGGTACATCAAGGCAGAGGATATTATCCTGAAAAAAGGTGTTGCTATGAATCTACAACCGCCAAAGAAAGACCATCCGGCAGAGAAATAAGTCTATGAAATCTATCGCCGGATATGATGAGTATGAGCAGGACTTCCAGCTCCTTGCACTGCCGGAGTACCGCTGGATGGCGGAACAGCTTCTGATAGAAGCATTTGAGGACTACCAGCCCCCGGAGCCATTTCACGTTTACCTGCCGGACTGTTTATGCGGTGAGCCGTCCGGTTATACTTTTTTCTTTGAAGCCTGTACAGAGGGCAGAGGACACTCCCTGCTCTACACGGGCTTTTATTAAAATACTCCCCGGAAAAAGGAGGAATTTCGCCATGAAGCCGTTCCGTTCCCGTGGCAGGCGTATCCGCCCCACGGATAAAGACCTTGTGTTCCATACCGCCCTTGCCGCCTTGCTCCCTGTCTTCCTGCTAATTGTCCTGCTGTTTCATGCAGGACAGCTTCGCCGGATAGACTGGCAGCATGCTTCCCTCTCCCAGATGGTGCAGGGAATAAACCTCCCCTATCTGCTGTTCAGTTTGGGGATAGCCGGGCTTCTCTGTCTGGGGACTGCCTGTGCCAGTTACCATTATTGCAGGGATGGGATAAAACAACTCATCCACCGCCAAAAGCTGGCAAGGATGATACTGGAAAATAAGTGGTATGAAGTGGAGCAGGTACAGGCAGACGGCTTTTTCAAGGACCTGTCTTCCAGCCGTTCCAAAGAGAAGATTACCTGCTTTCCCAAAGTCTACTACCAGCTTAAAAACGGGCTGATTCACATCCGGGCGGAAATCACTCTGGGGAAATACCAGGAGCAGCTCTTAAACCTGGAAAAAAAGCTGGAAAGCGGCCTGTACTGTGAACTGACGGGCAAGGAATTAAAGGATTCCTATGTGGAGTACACCCTGCTCTATGATACCATTGCAGGCCGTATCTCCATTGAGGACGTACAGGCAAAAGACGGCAGGCTCCGGCTCATGAAAAATGTCTGGTGGGAGTATGACAAGCTCCCCCATATGCTCATTGCCGGCGGAACCGGCGGCGGAAAGACCTACTTCATCCTGACCCTCATTGAAGCCCTGCTCCGTACCAACGCCGTCCTGTCCGTGTTAGACCCAAAGAACGCCGACCTTGCCGATTTACAGGCGGTCATGCCTGAGGTGTACTACAAAAAGGAGGATATGCTCGCTTGCATTGACCGTTTCTATGAAGAAATGATGAAACGCAGCGAAGACATGAAGCTTATGGAGAATTACAGGACGGGGGAAAACTACGCTTACTTAGGGCTTCCGGCACATTTCCTTATCTTTGATGAATATGTGGCATTTATGGAAATGCTCGGCACAAAGGAAAACGCCGCTGTCCTCAACAAGTTAAAACAAATCGTCATGCTCGGGCGGCAGGCTGGTTTCTTCCTGATTCTCGCCTGCCAGCGTCCGGACGCAAAGTATCTGGGGGACGGAATCCGTGACCAGTTCAATTTCCGTGTGGCTCTGGGGCGGATGTCGGAAATGGGCTATGGGATGATGTTCGGGGAAACCACAAAGGACTTTTTTCTAAAGCAGATAAAAGGGCGTGGCTATGTGGATGTGGGAACCAGCGTTATCTCGGAGTTTTACACGCCCCTTGTACCAAAAGGACACGATTTCCTCAAAGAAATAAAAAAACTGACAGACAGCAGGCAGGGAGTGCAGGCGGCGTGCGAAGCGAAAGCCGCAGAAACGGACTGACCTGCTGTGGCTGGTGTGCCGCAAGGCACGCCAGCATGAACCCCTCGTATCTAACAGAGGGGTACAAATCGACAGGCAACAACCAAACAACAAGGCAGAATCCCACGATACACAAGGGATTCTTCCATATCCGGCGTATGTCAACAAGGCTCTGAAAGTTGACATACGCTTTTTTTAGACAGGAGGGATTTTCACTGAATGAAGAAACATGGGTACGGGAAATCAAAGAAAAACGGGAAATTTACGGTATCTCACAACAGAAACTTGCGTTAGCTGCCGGAATCACCCGTCCGTATCTGAGCGATATTGAAACGGGCAAGGCTCACCCATCCGAAGCATTACAGGAAGCCATCATGGAAGCTCTGGAACGCTTCAATCCAGACGCTCCTCTTGAACTGCTCTTTGACTATGTGCGGATTCGCTTCCCCACTACGGATGTGAAGCATATCGTGGAAGACGTGCTGCGGCTAAAGCTGCCTTACTTTATCCATGAAGACTACGGCTTCTACTCTTACACGGAGCATTACTATCTGGGTGATATTTTCGTTCTGGTATCGCCGGAACTGGAAAAAGGGGTGCTGCTGGAACTGAAAGGGCGTGGCTGCCGCCAGTTTGAAAGCTATCTGCTGGCACAGGAACGGAGCTGGTATGAATTTTTCATGGATGCTCTCATGGAAGACGGCGTGATGAAGCGGCTTGACCTTGCCATCAATGACAAAACGGGAATCCTGAACATTCCCCATCTGACAGAGAAGTGCCGGAATGAGGAATGTATCTCGGTCTTCCGCAACTTCAAAAGCTACCGCAGCGGTGAACTGGTACGGCGTGAGGAAAAAGAATGTATGGGGAACACCCTGTATATCGGTTCCCTCCAAAGTGAGGTGCACTTCTGCATGTACGAAAAGGACTATGAGCAGTACAAGAAGCATGATATTCCCATTGCAGACGCAGAGGTAAAGAACCGTTTTGAAATCCGGCTGAAAAATGAACGTGCCTTTTACGCCATCCGTGACCTGTTAGAACATGACAATCCAGAACGGACAGCCTTTCAAATCATCAACCGCTATGTCCGGTTTGTGGACAGGGACGATACGAAGCCCCGTTCGGACTGGCGTATCAATGAGGAATGGGCATGGTTCTTAGGGGAACGCAGGGGAAGCCTGAAACTGACAACGAAGCCTGAACCCTATTCCTTTGAACGCACCCTGCACTGGCTCTCCCATCAGGTAGCCCCCACGTTAAAGCTGGCTCTCCGTCTGGATAAGATGAACCACACCCAGATTGTCCATGACATCATCACCCATGCAAAACTGACGGAAAAGCACGAAAAAATCCTAAAGCAGCAAGCCGCCGCTGCAAAGGAGGTGGTGCTTTAACGGCGTCAATCTTAGAACTTAAGGAATCTTACAGGAAAGAAAGGAGCTTTTATGAATTTTGGACAGAATCTTTACAACTGGTTTTTATCCAACGCCCAGTCCCTTGTGCTGCTGGCAATCGTGGTGATTGGACTGTACCTCGGATTTAAGAGGGAATTTTCCAAACTTATCGGTTTTCTGGTGGTTTCCCTTGTAGCGGTTGGTCTGGTCTTCAATGCGGACGGTGTAAAGGACATCTTACTGGAACTGTTCAATAAGATTATCGGTGCATAGTTTACTACGATAAACATTTCTCTCTATAACATCTTCTCTATACGTCAAAACATTTTTATGTTATAATCTCATTAATAAAATTTGTCTAAATTTGTCAAAAAATGTTTTGTAAAGGGGAAGTTTATTATGAAAGTATTTGTTAGTTGGTCAGGAGAATTAAGCTGTCAAATTGCAGAAGTTTTGAAAAAATGGATTCCATGTATTATTCAATCTGTAGACGTCTTTTTTTCACCTGAGGATATTGAAAAAGGCGATAATTGGGATAAAACTATTTCTTCTGAATTATCAGAATGTAAATATGGCATTATTTGTCTTACATCAGACAATACTTCTGCACCGTGGATTAACTTTGAAGCTGGTGCAATCGCAAAATCTCTAGATTCAAAAGTCACAGCTCTAATGGTAAACATTAAGCCATCTGATATAAAAGGACCATTGTCGCGTTATCAGGCTACCAGATTTGAAAGAGCAGACTTTTTTCAACTTATTGAATCTATTAATAAAGCGTTAGATACTCCACTAGATAGCAAAGTACTTGAAAATACCTTTAATGCAATGTGGGATTCACTAGAAGCTGAGGCTATGGATTTAATCAACAAATTTTCACAAAAAGGAGATTCACAAAATAAAAAA
>ERZ791934.511-NODE-511-length-51706-cov-5.628410_pt1 | contig 51706 bp, 51 predicted proteins | sample MGYA00510125_ERZ791934 | MGnify/ENA primary metagenome ERZ791934 (study PRJEB30046, sample SAMN00993240) | human gut metagenome | study: EMG produced TPA metagenomics assembly of the A metagenome-wide association study of gut microbiota in type 2...
AAGGAACAAGCGAGATCCAGAAAGTTATCATCTCAAAACAGGTTATGTCAGCTAAAAAGTGATTTAAACTTTAGCTTTGATTTGCAGCCGCGCTATAATGCGGCTGCAAACAAAAGAAAAGTATAGAATTAAAGGGGTTTAGTTTTATACAGAATAAATAAAGGAGGTTATATATTGTGGACTTGAGTATTCTAGTTTTAGTGGTCGCACTTATATTATTCGGAGTCCTGGCATTTAAACAGCTCAGCGCACTTATCCTTGCGCCCTTAGTAAGTATATTCGTTATTTTATGTTTTAGACTCCCTGTACTTGATACATTACTTAATTCATTTATGCCTGCAGCAGCAGATTATGTAAGTGATTATTTCCTTACATTCTTTGTTGGAGCACTTTTCGGAGCTGTTTATCAGTTCACCGGAGCAGCTGAATCCATTGCAAGAACAATAAGCAAGGTTTCACACGACAAATTTGTTGCTCCCGTTATCATGTGCATAACAGGTATCCTTACATTTGGTGGTGTAAGTGGATTCGTAGTATTCTTTGTAATCTATCCCATCGCTCTTCAGATGTTCAAGAAAGCAAATCTTACAAGAATGCTTCTTCCCGCTGCCATTTCAGCAGGATGCTGGACATGGTCAATGACAGCACCCGGTTCACCTTCAATCCAGAACAAAATAGCTATGCAGAACCTGGGAACACCCGCTACAGCAGCATTTGTTCCTTCACTCATCGCTTCAATAGTTGAGTTCTTACTCATCTTCATCTGGCTTGAATACAGAGCAAGACACTTCACTAAAAAAGGAAGATACTTTGATGACCCTACATTAAAGATGCAGCTTACAGCTGATGAACTTAAAGAGAAAGAAGCTGGAGAACTTCCTAACTTCATTATAGCATTTTTACCCATCGTACTTATCCTTGTACTCTTCAACGGATTCAAATGGACAGTTGAAGGTGCAGTATTTGCCGGCGTAGTTCTTGCAACAGTTCTTATGTTCAAGAGAATCAAAGGCGGCCTTAAAGAATGGGTCAACGTATTCAACAAAGGTGCAGCAGACTCTGGTGTCGCTATCCTCAACACAGCCATCGTTGTAGGTTTTGGTGGTGTTGTTCAGAATACAGAAGGATTTACAAACCTTATAACAATGGTTCAGAACATGAACATCAGCCCCCTTGTATTCGTAGCAATAGCAGTTGCTATATGTGCAGGTGCCTGTGGTTCAGCTTCAGGTGGTATGGGCGTAGCTTTCAATGCTCTTAAGGATCTCTTTGTATCAATGGGTGTTGCTCCTGAGTATATCCACAGGGTCGGTGCCATTGCGGCAGGTACTCTCGATACACTTCCTCACCAGGGCGCACAGATCACACTCCTTGGTATATGTAAGCTTACACATAAAGAGGCGTATTTCGATATAGCTGTTACACAGATTCTCATTCCTGTAATAACACTGTTCGTATTCATCCCTCTTGCATCAATGGGTCTTTAATAAAGATTTTAAAATTTTTACGGGTACTAACACCTAATAAGTGTGTACATAAATTCATTATACTCCCCATTTTCCCTCCCAATCCCTCTTGGGAGGGACTTAAATTAAATAGGTGGTGTCATATATGGGGTTGAAAAGAACTTATAGTGTAGAAATTACGGAAATTAGACATATTGATGTTGAAGTAGAAGCTGATAACGAAAAAGATGCTTTGACAAAAGCAAGAATAAGCTATGGTGACGGAATATATAAAACAGAAAGCAACCATATAGTTGCTGCAGAGTTCGAGATAAAGAACGATGCATATAATTTAAATTAAATAATCCTATTTTCTTTATTAATCCTGCAGTAAACTGCGGGATTTTTTATGCGGAAAGAAGGGTGATTGGAGTAATTTTAATGTCATAGATTTGAACCTGACAAAAAAATATTTTTTCTATTATAGTTCCGGCATAATATAACAGGAAAGATTACATATTATTGTAACTGCTGTCATAATATGTTATGATTTGAATGTATTAATAATTCATATTATGGGAGGAGTTATGGTATTATGAAGAAATTAGGTATACTTTTAGTGTCTTTAGCTGCCTGCATTTCTCTTTCAGCATGTAGTTCTAAACCGGACCCGGTAGTAACTAACTTCTGCAATGCAATGCAGCAGTACAATTTTGAGGCAATGGAAGAGTGCCTTGCTGACAGCGAAGGAGAATCTCTTGAAGAACTTTTCGATGACCCTGAAGGTAATGGCGAAAAAATGTTAGCTATTTTAAAAGAGTGTGCGGCTAAAATGACATACGAGATTGAAAGCTCAGAAGTAACAGATAATACCGCTAAAGTAAGCGTAAAATTTAATTATGTTGACTTATCTTCGGTTGTAAGAACTGCTTTCACTGAGTATATGCAGCAGGCATTTGTTTTGGCACTTAGCGGTGCTGATGACTCGGCCCTGGATACATTGTTTGATGATATTTTTAGTGAAAAATATAATTCCGCTGAAATTACAATGACTGATGCCAGCGTGGAATTTGAATGTGAAAATACTGAAGATGGCTGGAAAATAACAAATGTGTCAACTGATGTGGCAAATGTTTTAACATCAAATATGTTTGAGGGCTTAGCTGATGTTTTAGGCCAGACAAATATCGATTCATCAGATAGTGCAAGTGAAGATACAGGCGTAAATGAGGCAGCATAAGGCAGGATAATTAAATTTATATGGAAATAAATAAAAAGCAGCAGTGAGATTTCTCACTGCTGTTTTTTTTAAATAAGTTCTTTAATACTTGAAATAATCTCTTCTGCTTTATCAAGCCTATGCCAGTAGAGCATAAATCCATGCATCATTCCGTCTGCCCTTATAAGGGTAGCATCACAGCCGCTTTCTTTAAGCTGCCTGTAGAATGTTTCACCGTCATCACGAAGGGGGTCATATTCCGCAGTAACAATGACAGTCTTTGGAAAGCCTGCAAAGTTATCGGCTTTGCCGGGATAGAGATAAGGGTCGGAAGTATCAGTGCCATCGGGTATATAAAGTCCCATACACCAGTCCGACATCTTTTTAGGAAGCACGTACTCACCGTTGCCAAACATTGTCATTGAATTGCTGTCGTTATCATCAACGGCTCCATACATTCCGTAAAAGAGCACCAGCCCTTCAGGAAGGGGAAGGCGGTTATTTATGGATGATAAACATACAGAAGCGCTTATTGTTGCACCGGCACTGTCGCCTGAAAGAATTATTTTTTCAGGAATACCGCCGAAAGACTCTGCATTTTCATATACCCACTTAAAGGCGGCATTTCCGTCTTCCATACAGGCAGGGTACTTGAATTCGGGAGCCAGTCTGTAGTTAACCGATACAACGATTCTGTTAAATTCCGTGGCAAGCTTTCTGCATAATGAATCATGGCTTGCTATATTGTGCATTACGAATCCGCCGCCGTGAAAATATATCAGTACGGGATAGGGTCCGCAGTCTCCGGGATAAAATATCCTTATGGGAAGATAGCCTAAAATAGTTCTGTCCTCATATTTGTGTATCCCTATGATTTCCGTTTTGTCATTAAAAACAGCGTCTGCGTTTTTTCGCATATCCTCCAGAATATATTTATCAGGGGGAGCGGGTTTATTTTTATATATTTCTATTACTTGAGGGTCAAGCGGCATTATAATTCACCTCAGAAACATTTATCTATCATTTCTTTATCAGGTTCTTTCTTGGAGAATATTCCGGCAACGAAATAAGCTATTCCTCCGGCTGCAAGCGCAAGAACAATTTCGTGTATGTTATAGGGTGCGATTTTAACCTGATTAAAGAATACGAATACTGCAAGGCCGACTATGATTGACCATATACAGCATGTACTGTTTCCTTTTTTCCAGTAAAGACCTCCGATAAGGGGCCAGAAGAATGTAGCTTCAAGACCGCCCATTGCGAAAAGGTTAATCCAAACAATGATATCGGGAGGTGAAAGCGCAAATATAAATACGATTATACCGATAACTATTGTTATAAGGAAACTATATGTAGGTACTTTCTTGTTAAGTTTTTCGTTTGTTTCATCGCTCTTGATGATATAAGTCATATATAAGTCTTTAATAATTGTTGCTGATGCAAGTATGAGCAGTGATGAAACTGTAGACATAACTGCCGCAAGGGGAGCAGCAAGGAAGAATCCGGCTGCAACTGAAGGCATATATTCAAGAACCACGTAAGGGATTACCTGGTCTGTACTTGCAATTCCCTCTTCGGGAAGAAGGGGAAGAGTAAGAGCTCCTGCAAAATGCATACCAATCATAAGTATTCCGACAACAACTGTTCCGTATATCATAGCTCTGTGCATTGATGCTGTGTCTTTAAAGCCCATACCTCTGACAGCTGTCTGAGGAAGACCAAGTACACCGATACCTACAAGTACCCAGAAAGAAATCATATATCCGGGTGAAAGGCTTGTAACACCGCCGCTGTAGGGTCCTTTTCCGAGAAGGTCCCATCCGGGGTTTGTGGCATCAAGCTGAGCGGTAATTTCGCCCATACCGCCTCCTGCTTTGATAACAAAGAAAAGGAGAAGAAATGTACCTATTGTCATAATGATACCCTGAAGTGTATCTGTCATAACTACGGCTTTAAAACCGCCTATTGATGTATATAAAATTACTATAATTCCGAAAAGAGCAAGTCCTGCCCAGTAGGGGAGGCCTGTAACTGTTTCAATAAGAGTAGCTCCTCCTATGAACTGAGCTACCATCTGAGTTATAAAGAAAACTACAAGGCAGATACCGCAGAGAATAACAACAGCGGGTGAGTTATATCTTGCCTTAAAATAGTCCGTTATTGTAACGGCATTTATTCTTCTGGAAATAAGTGATATCTTTTTACCGATAACACCCAGAGTAAGGAATGCTGTTCCTATCTGAATAGCAGCAACCCAAGACTGTGTAAGTCCCCAGGAAGCGGCAAGACCAGGTCCGCCAAGGAATGAGCTGGCGCTGGTATATGTAGCAACTAAAGTCATGGCAAGTACAAGACCGCCCATTGAACGGCCGCCGATAAAGTAGTTCTGAAGGAAACTTCCTGTTTTCTGTCCTTTTTCCATATGGCTGAATCTAAGGCCAAGTATCATATTGGCAGCCATATATCCAATTAAAACAATAAGAATTACGATCTGCTTACTTGTCATTGCATTCATCTCCTTCCTCTGTTAAATCGAAGTTGACAAATACTTTTTTGAGCAGAAAAACTACTCCAACTACTGCTACGACAAATACGCCGGGTGTACTGAGTATCCACCATAATGGCAGGTTAAAAAAGTAAATATCCTTTCCTGACAGTCCGTAGCCAAATCCTACGTGCCAGATAAAACAGATTATGAAAAGAATGATAGTGGCGGTGGCTTCTTTTCTTATCTGCCTATTTTTTTCTTCTCTTGTCATAGGTTTCATGTTTTTCCTCCTTAATGATAAAATCATGGTACCGGATGCATAAAAAAACATCCGTTGAGTTTTACAAAAAATGTAAAAAACTGCGGATGGATAGAATTCCAAAAAGACGCACCATTACCATATTTCCGCCTTTCTGACAAGTCCCGCTCTAAATAAGATACAAGCCGCCGATTATATATGGCATAGTTACGCTCAATTTATGCTTTTTATATAAGCATGGTATAGTTTCCACCGGAATACTGTCCATTGATTCAATATATCACAGCACTTTACATTAGTAAAGATTTTTTAACATATAATATTAACTAAAATTTAACGTAAATATTTATTGACAATTTTGTTAGGCGATGCTAATTTATATATAAATAAATAGATTTAAAGATGGAGGTATTGATATGAAACAGCATAAATTTTGGACCGTAGCCATGTGTATATGTTTGATTATGACTATCTATACAGGCCATAAGCATAAATAATATGCTTGCTAGGGGAAAGTTTTAATGGTATACTTTTAAAGCAGATAAACAAAAATTTTTGAGTGTTCAGCTATGCCGTGGAAAAGGGCAGAAGGTGGGCACTTTTTTGGTATTATATGATGGAGGTCATATTATGGGATTCGAATTAAGAAAGTATACCGCACCTGATTTTAATGACAAAAAATTTGTATATGCTCCGGATGCTGTACTCGAGCCTGCTCCTAAGGACGGAGTAGTGCCTGAAAAGTATCACGCCATGAGCATATTTCCGGAATACTTTAAAATAGAAGGAAAATGGATACTTGCTGAAGAAAGCAGAATGGACTGTGTTGCTGTTTACGAAAACGGAATAATAGCCGTTAAGGAATTCCGAAACGTAAGAAAAGGCGACTTAATAGTAATCGGAAGAACCGAAAACGGTGAAGACGGCATTTATGTTCATCCTGACGGATTTGGTGAAAGAAAAAATGAAAATGACATTTTTGCATTCAGACAGGGCCGCTCAAGGGAAACAGCCTTTTCAAAGGACTATGATGAGTTATACGAGCTGCTCAGACACGATAGAGAAAACGGAAAAATAGTATGGGTAATGGGACCCGCATTTACATTTGACTTTGATGCAAGGGATGCCTTTTCAAGACTTATACAGAATGGATATGTTCATGCGGTAATGGCAGGAAATGCCCTGGCAACCCATGACCTTGAAGCAGCATACTTAAACACAGCCCTCGGACAGAATATATATACTCAGGAGAGCCAGCCCCTTGGACACTATAACCATTTGGATACAATAAACAGGGTAAGACATTACGGCTCAATAAAAAACTTTATTGAAGGCGAAAATATTAATAACGGCATTATATATAACTGTGAAAAATATAATGTGCCATATGTATTGGCAGGCTCCATAAGGGATGACGGACCTTTGCCCTGTGTTTATGCCGATGTATATGAAGCCCAGAATGCCATGAGAGACCATGTCAGAAATGCCACAACGGTAATTTGTATGGCTACAACTCTGCATACCATCGCAACGGGAAATATGACTCCTTCATATAGAGTGCTCAGCGACGGCACCATAAGACAGGTTTATTTCTACTGCGTTGATATAGCCGAATTTGCCGTAAACAAACTCAGTGACAGAGGAAGCCTCAGCGCAAGGGGAATAGTTACAAATGTTCAGGACTTTATTGTAAATCTCAGTAAAGAGCTTACCAAATAATATAAAAACAAAAGCCCGGAAATCCGTATGGATTTTCGGGCTTCTTTTAGTTTATAAACGGTTTAGAATATCTGTCCGGGCAGTTTTAATTTCTGTTTGGGTGGAAAGTTAAGGTCAAATTTTTCCGCTTCGTTTTCGTCGATAAAATATCCGGCGGGCGTATGATATGTCCCAGTTATTTTATCTAAGAAACCTAGCTCCAGTTCTTTTACAAGAAAATAGGGGACTTCTTCTTCCCTGGGCTCAGCATAATAATGTATTCCCTTTGTACTGGCAACGACAAAACCGGATTTGCCGTAAAAATTAATGTTTCCTTCAATGCACAGGGCCTTTGCACCAAGATTTTTGGCCTTTTCCATGGAGTAATCAAGAAGTATTTTTCCATAGCCCTGACGCTGGTAATCGGGATGGATACTGATTGGACCAAATGTCATAATCGGAAATATTTCTCCGTCGTCTGAGCGTAATTCGGAATGGACATACATAATATGGCCTATTATTTTCCCGTCTAACTCCATAACAAAGTCAAGGTCCGGAATAAATTCGCTTTTGCCGCGGAAGGTGTGAAGTACATAATGTTCTAAACATCCGGGTCTATATACATTCCAAAAGGCCTCTCGGGTCAGATTTTCTACCTCGCGGTAATCAGCTGGTGTTTCTAAACGTATTTTATTATTCATTTATTTTGCCTCCAAAAAATTGATATGATTCAATTCAGAAGGCTTGAGACTGCAGCAAACCTTCTGTTTAGCCCACAATCTCCAAGGTGTTATTCTTTTTCAAACAGCATTCTCCTTTATATTTAAATAGTGCAGAAATCCTGCATTTAAATTATATCATTTTTATTTTTTATACGCAATAAAGCCCCCAGAGGATTAATGTCAATTTCTGAGAGCTTTATAAACCGGTTTATTTTACGGTTATATTTATTGTCTTTTCTGCCAGTACGCTTCCAGTTGAGGATACCATTTTAAGAATTATCTCCGATGTGCCTTTATTAAGTCCTGTTATTACAAGTGTTGCTCCGTCTCCGGTTTTAGCAAATTTCGCTGAAACAATACCTGTGTTGCTTAATTTTCCTGTAAGGCCGGCGGTTACATCTGACTGGCATTTTACAGTTACAACGGCAGTGTCGCCACGGTTAAGGGTAATATTATCATCTGATACCTCTATAACTGATGAGCCGAGGATTTCCTTTTTATATACATCTGAAAGACTTGTGACGGAATCCTTTGAAAGACTGCTTATACTGTTGATTGGAATTGCCAGATTAAGATTCTGTCCTGTTACTGTACCGCTGGAAGTTGACTGTGCCACTTCTCCGCTGGTTATTCCTATTACCTGTCCGCTTGTATTTATTAATGCCCCTCCGCTGCTTCCGCTTGAAATGGCAGCTGTCGTCTGAAGATAGGTCTTTCCGTCTATAACACGGTTTGTATTGGAAATAAGTCCTTGAGAGATGGTATTTGAAAGACCAAGAGGACTGCCTATGGCATATACCGTTGCTCCGCCCTTAACTTCATCTGAATTAGCTGTCTCAAGATATGAGAATCCGCTTCCTTCTACTTTAATTAAGGCTATGTCACGGTTTTTATCATAGTCATATACGCCTTCAACATTATAGACTTTTCCACTGTCTGACAGAGTTATTTTTGCTGAACTTCCGCCCTCTAAGACGTGGTAGTTGGTGACAGCAGTTCCGTCTGAGTTAATAAAGAAACCGCTTCCCGACTGAAGACTTTTGCCGTTTGCATCGTATACCTCTATATAGAATACGGCAGGAGAACATTTTTCATAAATTTCTTCCGCACTCATTTCCGTTGTGGCAGTAACGGAAGAAGATGTTAAGTCCAATGACGCACTTTCGGAAGTTACAACTCCTGAATTTAAAAGGGTATCATATAAAGTCAAAGATGAGTTGTTTATATTTATAGAAAGGGCATTATATGCTATTTCAACGGCGTCACCCCTTGTAAAGCCGTCATAGGATTCGTTGGCTATACCTTTTTTATAAGCCGTTTCAAGGGCATTTTCATATTCAAAATCACCGTTTTCTTCACTGTATCCAAGGGCTCGGAGAATAAAAGCACAGAATTGATTTGCGTCTACCTCGCTGTCCGGACTGAATTTATCGGACGATACTCCCTGGGCATATCCCATTGTATAGGCATATCCTATATATTTTTCTGCCCATTCGGGAAGGTCGGTGAAAGGTGTTTTCCAATTGCCGTTTTCTGCTTCTGAAGCCTTTCCCGTAAGATTAAGTATGAGAGTTATGGTCTGTGCTCTGGTAATACTGCTGTCGAGGTCAAATACAGGTGTTCCGTCTGAATTTACTCCCGTACCTGAAAAAAGTCCCATTGAATATAAAGACCAGGCTGACTGGATCTGCTCATTTGTTGCCGCAAAAACAGGAGAAGCGCATATTACAGATGCAGCTATTATTATCGAAGTTAGTCGTTTAAAGTTTTTCATTAATATCATCTCCTTTTTTAGGATTTTACCATGATTTGAATATTGTTGTTTTAAAACTTTATTACATTTTGGTTATACATTTTTTACGAAATCTCAGTTATGTATAGACGATATATTTAAAACAAATTAGAGCAAACTATGGCTCTTAGGGAAGCTTTAAAAATCCTTTTGACGTTCTTATGTATTTCGTAAGTTTTATATTGACAGATTTTTCATAATTATAGTTTAGAATATACTCATCAAACTTAAAGGAGAGATGTATATGACATCAGCAAATAAAATGGTACTTTTGCTTTGTGTAACTGTTTTGTGTTTTGTAATGGGAACGAATATGGTAAGTATGAGACACCCTGAACCCACAAGAATAACAGCGGAGTATAGAATATGATAATAAAAACTGTTTAGCGCACGGATATTTTTTATTCGTGCGTTTTACTTTTTATAAGGCTGCTGTTATTATATAAGTAAAATAAAGAGGTGCTTAAAAATGTTTATTGCTGATTTACATATACATTCAAAATATGCCAGAGCAACAAGCAAAGAGTGTGTTCCGGAGTTTCTGGACCTTTGGGCAGGAAAAAAGGGCATTGACCTTTTGGGAACAGGAGACCTTACCCACCCGGTATGGAGGGAAGAACTCAGAGAAAAGCTTGAGCCCATGGGAAACGGCCTTTATACACTGAAAAAAGAGTATAAAATGGAAAGTCCCATTAAGGACCATAACACAAGATTTATTCTTACGGGAGAAATAAGCTCCATATATAAGAAAAATGCCAAAGTAAGGAAAATACATAATGTAGTCATATTTCCAAGCTTAGAAGCAGCGGATAAATTTTCATCTAAGCTGGAAGGCTTGGGAGCCAATATACATTCCGACGGCAGGCCCATACTCGGAATAGACAGCAGAGACCTGCTTGAAATGGCCCTTGATGCCGACGAAAGGATGATATTTATACCAGCACATATATGGACGCCCCATTTTTCGCTTTTTGGGGCCTATTCGGGTTTTGACTCCATAGAGGAATGTTTTGAGGACCTGACGCCCCATATACACGCCCTTGAGACAGGACTTTCATCGGACCCTCCTATGAACAGAATGATATCTTCCTTGGATAAGTATCTTCTTGTTTCTAATTCCGATGCCCATTCACCAGCCAATCTGGCAAGGGAGGCAAATATATTTAACTGTAATCTCAACTATGATGATATATATGAAGCTTTGAGCAGTAAGGAAAGCGATAAGTTTTACGGAACACTGGAGTTTTACCCTGAAGAAGGCAAATACCATTATGACGGACACCGAAAATGCGGTTTAAGTCTCACACCTTCCGAGACGGTAAAAAACAACGGCATCTGCCCCGTATGCGGAGGAAGGATAACTGTAGGAGTGCTTCACAGAGTGGAGGAGCTGGCCGACAGAGATGAGGACTATAAGGCTGCAGACGATAAGCCCTTTGAAAGAATAGTTCCGCTTCCGGAAGTAATTGCCTCGTCAATGGGAATGTCTTCGGGCAGTGTAAAAGTAAAAAGAAAGTATGAGGAACTTTTGAGTGAGATGGGTTCCGAGTTACATATAATCAGAGAAGCCCCCATAGATTTGATAGAAGAAAAAGCCGGGGCACTGGTGGCTCAGGGAATAAAAAATCTCAGAGAAGGAAAAGTTGAGGCCATAGCCGGATATGACGGAGAATACGGAAAAATATCCGTTTTGAGTTCGGCCGACAGAGATAAAATAGAAGGACAGCTCAAGCTTTTTGAATTTGACGAAAATACAGACAAAAAACCTAAAAAAGAAAAAATTAAAAAAATCAAGAAGCAGGAAGAAGAGCAGGTAAAGACAATTACCGAAAACGAAAAAAATATGGGCCTTAATGACAGACAGCTGGAAGCCGCCAAGGCTCAGGATAAAGCCGTTGCCGTAATTGCGGGCCCCGGCACAGGAAAAACCAAGACTCTCATATGCAGGATTGCATTTTTGATAAATGAATACGGAGTTGATCCGTCAGATATAACTGCGGTTACATTCACCAATAAGGCCGCAAGGGAACTGAGAGAAAGACTTGAAGTTATGTTTAAGGGAAAGCGGTCCGTAAAATCCATAAAGGTGGGAACCTTCCATTCAATATGCCTGAAACACATTAAAAATGCTGAGATAGCCAGTGAAGCAGAAGCTCTGGAAACAGCGGAAAGTGTAATTAAATCTTTAGGATTAAAAATGACACCCACGTCTTTAGTCAATGCAGTTTCATTAAGAAAAAACGGAATAGACAAAAATACGCTGGCTGATGATATATATGACGCTTATGTTTCCGAAATGGATAAAAAAGGCGTTATGGATTTTGATGATATACTTATAAAGGCGCTGGAAAAGGATATAGAAACGCCTTATCTTCTTGTTGATGAGGTTCAGGATATAAATGAGATGCAGTACAGGCTCATAAAGAAGTGGAGCGAAAAAGCGAAAAGTATATTTGTAATAGGCGACCCGGACCAGTCCATATACGGATTCAGAGGGGCTGACAGCAGATGTTTTGAAAGATTTGAAGATGACTTTGCGCCTGTAAGGGTAATAAGACTTACTGAAAACTATCGTTCAACACCGGAAATAATAGACTGTTCAGCCGATGTTATGGGCGGTAAAACGAAGCTGTCTCCAAACAGAAAAAACGGTGAAAAAATAAGAATAGTGACTGCTGAGATACCATTTGCCGAGGGAGTTTTTATCGCAAAGGAGATAAACAGAATAGCCGGAGGCATAGACATGGTGTATACCGACGGAGAGCTGAGCGGACGAAGGGAAACGAAAATAAAACCGTTTTCCGAGATAGCCGTTTTATACAGAACCAACCGTCAGGCTGAGATAATAGAAGAATGTCTCAAAAAAGAGGGTATACCCTATAAAGTGTCAGGAAAAGACAGATATTTAAGAGATACTGACGTAATAAAAGCAACAGCCTTCTTAAAGACCCTGCCAAAAAATAAAAAGCCGTCCATTGCCGTGGCTGAATATATTGCGGAAAACGGACTACAGGACAGCAAAGAAATGGCAAAGCTGTATTCAACTGCCGTTATGTACAAAAATATGGGTGATTTTATCAATGATATAGTGCTTGGCAGGGAAGGAGACGTCGTAAGAAGCGGAGGAAAAGAAGCAGTAAATAACTGTGTTTCGCTTATGACATTTCATGCCGCAAAGGGTCTGGAATTTCCGGTTGTATTTTTGGCGGGAATAAATAACGGCACGGTTCCCTATGTAAGATATAACGCAGAGTGTGACAGAGATGAAGAACAAAGACTTTTCTATGTGGGTCTTACAAGGGCTGAAGATGAAATAATCATAACCGCAGGAAAAGACAGTTCATATTTCCTTGATTCCATATCCGAAAAACTTATTGAGAGGGAAAAGGCCGACGAGCTTAAAAAATCCACAGCTAAACAGCTGACTCTGTTTTGACGGTTTCTTGACAACAACTCTGTCATTGGTATAATTAAATTAATTTAATTTAATATGTATTTTTTGATGCCGGCTCTTAGGAGAATCGGGGAAGACGGTGGGAATCCGTCGCAACAGCCATTACTGTATTTAAGCTGCGGCTTATAAGTCAGGTCGCCGATGGTATCAAAGGGTATACGCTTTCGGGCAAAGGAAGGCGCGGCCGTGGTTTTAAGAAAGAAATACGTGCTCCTGTCTTTATGACAGGGGCATCTTTTTACTATGCCGTGCGTATGCACGGCTTTTTATTTGAGGTGGTATAATGATTAATTTTGTAGGCGCAGGACCCGGCGCTCCTGATTTGATAACTGTAAGGGGAATGAATCTTATAAAAGAGGCTGATGTGATAATATATGCCGGTTCCCTTGTAAATAAAGAAATACTTAACTGGGCTAAAAAAGAATGTAAGATATATGACAGCTCAAAAATGACTTTGGAAGAAACTGTAACGGTAATGAAAAACGCTGAGGAAGAAGGCCTTAAAACCGTAAGGCTCCATACGGGAGACCCGTCGCTTTACGGAGCAATACTTGAACAGATGAACGCCCTTGACGAACTGGAAATCAAATATGATTACTGTCCCGGGGTGAGTTCTATGTTTGGTGCGGCATCTGCCTTAAAGACGGAGTTTACTCCTGCCGAAGTAAGCCAGAGCGTAATAATAACAAGGGCTGAGGGAAGAACTCCTGTGCCTGAAAAGGAAAGCATAAGGAGTTTTGCCGCACATAATGCAACAATGGTAATATTTCTTTCAGCAGGCCTTACGGAAAAGGTAAGCAGAGAACTTATAGAGGGCGGATATGATAAAAATACTCCTGCGGCCATTATCTATAAAGCTACTTGGCCCGATGAAAAGGTCGTATATACCACAATTGAAAAGCTGGCCGAAAGCGCTAAAGAAAACGGAATAAACAAAACTGCTCTTATTGTTGTGGGTGATTTCCTTAAAAGGAAGGCGGCCAGGTCAAAACTTTATGACCCTGCCTTTACCCATGAGTTTAGAAAGGGTGTAGATAAATGAAAACTGCCGTTATTTCCTTTACTGCATCCGGTGGAAGACTGAATGACCTTATAAGCGGTATTTTATCGGCTGATTCCTATAAAGATGCAAAAAATATTTATGCTTTGACAGGCAATCTTATGAAAGAGTATGACGCTCTCATATTTATCGGTGCCGCAGGAATTGCGGTCAGGGCCATAGCGCCGTATATAAAATCCAAAGATACAGACCCGGCGGTCATAGTGTGCGATGAAATGGGGAAATTCGTTATACCTGTTTTATCGGGACATATAGGCGGGGCAAACAGACTGGCCTGTGAGCTTGCAGAAAAGATAAATGCTCAGCCTGTAATAACAACAGCAACGGATATCAATAAAGTCTGGGCCGTTGACAGCTGGGCTTCCGAAAACGGATTTTATATTGAAAACATAAAAAATATAAAGTATATATCGTCGGCGCTTTTACGTAAGGAAAATGTAGGTTTAGACAGTGATTTTAAAATAAACGGACCGCTGCCGGAAAATATCAGTTTCGGAAGCTTTGAAAACGGAGTTGTTATTTCACCGTTTTTGAAAAAGACATTTAAAAACACTCTTAATATAGTGCCAAAGTGCATTTTCCTTGGCATTGGGTGCAGAAAGGACACAAAACTTAAAAGCATTGAGGAATTATTTGAGAAAAGCGGAATAAGCCCTCAGGCGGTCAGAGAAATATCAACTGTCGATATAAAGAAAGATGAGATGGCTTTAAATGAATTTGCCGATAAACTTGGAGTCACTCTGAACTTTTATACAGCCCCGGAGCTTGAAAATGTTGAAGGTGATTTTTCCGAATCGGAATTTGTAAAAAAAGTAGCAGGAGTCGGAAATGTCTGCGAAAGGGCGGCAGCCAAAGGCGGAGGAAAACTGATTTTAAAGAAAATAACAGGCGATGGAGTTACACTTGCGGCAGCTATGGATGATATGGAGATAACATTTTAAGGAGACTTTTATGAAATTATATATTGTTGGAACAGGCCCGGGAAGCATTAATCAGATGACAGAAGCGGCGCTTAATGCCATAAGGGAAAGCGAAGTAATAGTCGGATATGACAAATACATTGAGCTTATTAAAGAAGAAATAAAAGGAAAAGAAATATATACTTCACCCATGAGGTCGGAAAAAGAAAGATGCCAAAAGGCAGTGGAATATGCCTTAAGCGGAAAAGTAACGGCTGTTGTTTCCAGCGGAGATGCCGGAGTATACGGTATGGCAGGACTTGTTTATGAAATAGCCGCAGAACATAAGGAACTTGAAATAGAGGTTATACCGGGCATAACGGCGGCAGTAAGTGCGGCGGCTGTGCTTGGAGCTCCTCTTATGCATGATTTTGCGGTAATCAGTTTAAGCGACCTTCTGACACCTTGGGAGAAGATAGAAAAGAGACTTAAAGCTGCCGCTGATGCGGATTTTGTTATATGTCTTTATAATCCGGGAAGCAGAAAACGTGCGGACTGCTTAAAAAAAGCCTGTGAATATATACTCGAGTATAAAACTGCCGATACAAAATGCGGCTGGGTTAGAAATATAGACCGAGACGGAGAAGAAAGCGGTATATGTGATTTAGGTGAGCTTATTAATTTTAATGCAGATATGTTTACTACCGTAATAATTGGAAACAGTGCGACAAAGGTTATAAACGGAAAACTTGTCACACCGAGAGGATATGATATTTAATGAGATATGCTGTTTTCGGAGGTACGACGGAAGGCAGGATTTTATGTGAATATTTAAAGAGAGAGAACAAAGACTTTACTGTTTTTACAGCCACAAAGGAAGGTGCTGATATTCTTTCGGATGATATAACGGTAATGTATGGACGGCTGGAAAAAGACGATATGGAAAAAGAACTTTCAGCCTTTGACATTGTAATTGATGCCACCCACCCATACGCAAAGAATGTTACTGAAAATATAAAATATGCCTGCAAGAGTATTGGAAGGAAATATATCCGCATTTTAAGAGATGAAATATACTGTAAAAATGCTTTATATTTTAACAGCATAGATGAAGCTGTTGTATTTTTAAATAAGCAGGAAGGAAAAATATTTGTCAGTACCGGGAGCAATGATGCCGGTAAATATACTAAAATCAGCGGTTATGAAAACAGGATAGTCATAAGGATTCTTAATTCCGATGAAGCGCTGGAAAAATGCAGTAAGCTTGGATTTAAAAATATATTGTGCGGGCTGGGTCCCTTTTCAACGGAAGAAAATATGAGAGATTTTAATGGGTGCGGCTGGCTTGTTACAAAAAGCTCAGGAAAGGCCGGAGGATTTGAAGAAAAAATCAAAGCGGCTGAAAATCTTGGAATGAAAATAGTTGTTATAAAGCGTCCGGATGATGAGGGAGTAACGTTGGAGGAAGCGGTCAAAATGATAGAAAGACAGTTTATAACAGAGCCTTCTGAAATAGAAAAAAGAAGTATGGCTATAATCGAAGAAAAAATCAAAGATAAAAATATAGATGAAAAAAATAAAGACGTGGTGAAAAGGGTAATACATACGACAGCCGATTTTGACTATGCGGATAACCTTGTTTTTTCCGAAAACGCTGTAGATATTTTCATTGAAAAGCTGAAAAACGGAGCCAATATAGTTACTGATACAAATATGGCCCTTGCAGGCATAAATAAAAGGGTGTTAAACAGGTTAGGCATTAAGGCATACTGCTTTATGGCTGATGATGACGTGGCAAAAGAAGCGTCTGAAAAAGGCATAACCCGTGCGGCTGTATCAGTGGAAAAGGCGTCAAAACTTGAGGGAGAAACTATTTTTGTCGTGGGAAATGCGCCCACATCCCTTATTGCCATAGACAGGCTGGTATCGGAAGGTAAGCTTTCTCCTTCACTTATTGTTGGTGTACCGGTGGGATTTGTTAATGTGGTAGAGTCTAAAAAACTTATTATGGAAGGAAATGTTCCCTACATCGTTTCTAAGGGAAATAAAGGCGGAAGCACTGTTGCGGCGGCGATAGTAAATGCTGTCTTATATAAAATCGGAAGATAGAATTTCATTATTTGAGGTGTAAAATGAACTGTAATTTACATAAGAAAGCAATACTTGTGGTAAGCTTTGGTACCAGCTATAACGATACGAGAGAAAAGACCATTGGGGCCATTGAGAAAAAAATAGCTGAAAGTTATCCTGACTATACCGTAAGAAGAGCATTTACCAGCAAGATAATAATAGATATTTTAAAAAAGAGGGACGGTATTTATATTGATAATGTTTCGGAAGCCTTAAACAAACTTTATGATGAAGGTTTTGAATATGTGGTCATACAGCCCACCCATGTAATGAATGGTTTTGAATATGACGAGCTTATGGCAGACGCTAAAAAGTGTCAGAGTTGTTTTAAAAAAATGAGTTTTGGAAAACCCCTTCTTACTTCAAGCAGTGACTATGCCGAGGCAGTGGAAGCAATTGTTAAAGAAACGGGAAATATAAGCAGTGATACTGCCGCCGTATTTATGGGGCACGGTACCGAGCACTATGCCGATTCAGCCTATGCGGCGCTGGATTACAGATTTAAGGCTAAGGGATATGATAATTTCTTTGTAGGTACGGTTGAGGGATATCCTGATATTAATGAGGTCACTTATTTCATAAAAAAAGGCGGATATAAAAAGGCTGTACTCTATCCGTTTATGATTGTTGCAGGAGACCATGCCAATAATGATATGGCAGGAGAGGACAGTGAAAGCTGGAAAAATGTTCTGGAAAAAGAAGGATGCAGTGTTGACTGCAAAATAATAGGCTTAGGAGAATACATCGGAATACAGAATATGTTTTTAAAGCATATTGAAAAGGCTGTATGCGAAATTGAAACTTATATGAATTAAGGGGATATTATGCTAAAAAGCGGTTTTACTACCGGAAGCTGTGCGGCTGCGGCGGCAAAGGCATCGGCAGTTATGGCACTTACTAAAAAAACAATGGAATCAGTGAGTATACTGACTCCGGCTGGAATTGAATTTAAAACCCAAGTGCTGAATCCTGAAATAAAGGATAACAGAGCTTGGTGTGCGGTAAAAAAATATTCAGGAGACGACCCTGATATAACAAACGGCATACTTATTTATGCCGAAGTTACCATAAATAACGGCGGAAAAATCTCTATCGACGGCGGCAAAGGTATTGGGAGAGTTACTAAAAAAGGCCTCGGCATTGAGATAGGCCAGGCAGCCATAAACAAGGTGCCAAGACAAATGATTGAAAATGAAGTAAGAGAAGTAATAGACTACTTTGGCTGTGACTATGGTGCTGAGGTTATTATAAGTGCAGAAAACGGCGAAAAAATAGCGGAGAAAACATTTAATCCAAGGCTTGGAATAGAAGGCGGCATATCAATACTTGGTACAAGCGGAATAGTTGAGCCTATGAGCAGGAAGGCACTGATTGATTCCATAAAAGCGGAAATCAGAGTAAAGAAAGAAAATGACGGAGATGTCCTTTTGATGTCTCCGGGAAATTACGGGATAGATTTCATAAAGAAAGAATACGGCATTGATATAGATAAAGCACTTAAGTGTTCAAATTTTGCAGGTGAGAGCATTAAGGCGGGTATTGAATGCGGATTCAAAAAAATCCTTATTATAGGGCATATGGGAAAACTGGTAAAGCTGGCTGGCGGTATAGGAGACACCCACAGCAGAAACGCCGACTGCCGAATGGAGATACTGGCTTCAGCTGCGGCATTTTTTACCGAAGATATAAAGGTCGTAAGAAAAATTCTTATGTGTAATACAACGGAAGAGGCTGCCTGCATTTTGAAAGAAGAAGGAATACTTAAAGAAACCATGAAAAGGGTTTCGGACAGGGCTATGTATTATATCGACAGAATAACGGAAGGAAAAGCGGAAGTCGGAATAGTTATGTTTACCAATGAATTGGGCGTATTGGCACAGACGGATAATGTTAAAGGGCTTTTGAAAGAGATAAAGGAGAATTAAATTGACTGTATATATTATCGGAGCCGGATGCGGGGACAAAGGTCTTTTGACATCACACTCGGCAGAAATAATTGATAAATGCGGCACTGTCATAGGACCTGAAAGGCTTGCGGAAAAATATGCGGATGAAAAAAAGGTCTTTTTTGAATATAAGCCGGAAAACATAAAGAATATAATAGACAGGCAGAATGAAGATACGGCTGTGCTTATGAGCGGCGATACGGGTATATTCAGCGGAACAAAAAAGCTTTTGTCTGTTTTGGACGGCTATGATGTTGAAGTTATTCCCGGGATATCTTCAATTTCATATTTTTCTTCAAAGATAAATATACCATGGCAGGAATGGAAAATAATAAGCATTCACGGCAGAAAATCAAATGTAATAGGCCATATAAGGGAAAATAAATATACTTTTGTGTTTCTGAATAATACCGATGATATTAAAAATATATGCGGTAAGCTTGTTAACTACGGTATGGGTAATGTATATGTCTATGCTGGCATTGACCTCTCATACACGGATGAAAAAATATTTGAAGGTTATGCGGAAGATATAAACTGCGGAGAAAAAACGGGTCTGTCATCGGCTCTTTTTGTAAATGAGGACTGCAAAAAGATATACGGTGAAATAAAAGACAGTGAATTTATAAGGGGCTGTGTACCTATGACAAAGTCCGAAATAAGGACCCTTTCCGTTTCAAAACTTGGGCTCAATAATAATTCGATTTTATATGATGTTGGAGCAGGCACGGGCTCAGTGTCAGTGGCGGCGGCTTTGCTCTGCCCGGACATTAAGGTATATGCCATTGAAAAAAGCATGGACGCCGTGGAGCTCATAAAAGCAAATAAGATAAAATTTTGTTCAGACAATATCGAAATAGTTGAGGGAGAAGCATCAGCAGCTTTAGATAATATTGTTGAAAATCCTACGCACGTTTTTATCGGAGGAAGCGGCGGCAGAATGTCCGATATTGTAAGTAAAATTATAAATAAGAACGAGACCGCAAGGTTTGTAGTAAATGCGGTTACACCCGAGACCCTTTCCGAAACATTGAAAGTATGTGAGATGTATAACAGGGTGCCTGATATTGTTCAGATATTTGCCGCAAAGGGAGAAAAAATCGGAAACAGTACTATAATGAAGGCTCTGAATCCCGTTTATATAATTTCGTTTTAAGGCGGTGGATATATGTTTTTGCCAAGAATAGTCATAGGTGGTACGGGAAGCGGATGCGGAAAGACAACTGTTGTATGCGCTATACTTAAAGCGCTTAAAGACAGAGGATTAAATGTATCTGCGGCAAAATGCGGTCCCGATTACATTGACCCAATGTTTCATAAATGTGCCCTTAAAGTGCCGTCAAAAAATATTGACCTGTTTTTTTCGGATGATAATACAGCAAAAGCGCTGTTTGCGGAACAGGCGCAAGGTTCGGATATATGCGTCATAGAAGGCGTAATGGGATATTATGACGGGCTTTCCTTTGATAATGATAAAGTCAGTACATATAGTGTGTCCGATGTTCTTTCAGCGCCGTCTGTAATAGTTTTAAATGCCAGGGGAATGGCTCTCACGGCATCTGCCCTCATACAGGGAATGATAAATTTCAGAGATAACAGCAGGATAAGGGCAGTTATACTTAATAATGTAAGCCCCATGTCATTTGAGCCCTTAAAAAAGGCAATAGAGGATAAAACGGGTGTTGAAGTGTTGGGATTTATGCCAAATGACAGTAACTTTAACATAAACAGCAGACATCTGGGCCTTGTTACACCCGATGAGAGCACAGCTGAAGTTTTAGAAAAAATGTCAGAGGCGGCATCAAAATACATAGACCTTAACAGACTTATGGAAATAGCTGCTGAAGCGGGTGAATTGGAATTTGAAAGGCTGAGTGTAAAAGGCGGCGGAAAATTTAAAATTGCCGTAGCGCTGGATGAGGCTTTTTATTTTTATTACTCGGACAATCTTGAGCTTTTGAGGAAAATGGGAGCAGAAATAGAGTTTTTCAGCCCGATTTATGATAAAACCGTACCTGATGCGGACGGAATGATAATCGGAGGCGGTTATCCGGAACTTTACGCAGAAAAACTTTCAGAAAATACGAGTATGTTAAATGACATAAGGATAAAAATTGAAAACGGTATGCCCTGCCTTGCGGAATGCGGCGGATTTATGTACTTAAGCAGTGCCATAGACAATTTTAGAATGACCGGTATTTTTAAGGGTAATGCTTATGATACCGGAAAATTATCCAGATTTGGATATATTGAACTTAAGTCTGAAAGAGAATATATAAACGGTATTAAGGGCCACGAATTTCACCATTGGGATATGGACGACAGCGGCAGTGAGTGCACAGCAGTAAAACATTCGGGCAGAAGCTGGAATTGTATGAGTTTTTATAAAAACACCATTGCCGGATATCCCCATTTATATTATTGGTCTAAACCGGAATTTGCCCAAAGGTTTGCGGACAGATGCCGTTTATGGAGGAAATGAAATGTTTGTTACTGTAATAGGCGGCAGCAGCAGCGGAAAAAGTGAATTTGCCGAAAACACCGCTGTCAAACTTGGAAAAGGCAGACTCATTTATACTGCGGCTATGAAACCCTATGGCACAGAAGGCGAAATGAGAATAAAAAGACACAGAGAATTAAGAAAAGATAAAGGTTTTGTTACTGTGGAGAAATATACAGCACTGAAAGACCTTCTTGTTGAGAAAGGCGATACTGTTCTTATTGAATGTATGTCAAACCTTCTGGCAAATGAAATGTTTGATGAAGAAGGAGCGGGAGAGAATTCCGTAAACGAGATAATAGAAGGAATAGATATTGTCAGCCAAAAGAGCGCAAACCTTATAGTGGTTACCAATGATATATTTTCGGACGGAGAAAGTTACCCTGAAGAAACCTTAAAATACATAAAAAATCTTGCGGAGATAAACAAGTATATTTGTTTAAAGTCTGATGCGGTATATGAAGTTGTATGCGGCATACCAATAAGGCTTAAGGGGGAAGAAATATGTTAAAATCAATTGCTGCGGCCTTTTCTATGTACAGCGCAATACCGATGCCCTATATCGAATGGGACGAAAAAACTATGAGATATGCCTTCTGTTATTTTCCTCTCGTGGGTGCAGTAATAGGATTGTGCGAGTATCTGGCATTTATTTTACTGGATATGGCCGGTGTCGGAATAATGCTTAAATCCTGTGTGGCAGCCGTTTTACCTGTGATAATAAGCGGAGGAATACATATTGACGGATTTATGGATACTTCAGACGCCCTTGGCTCCCACGCAGACAGGGAAAAAAAGCTTGAGATTATGAAAGACCCCCATATCGGAGCCTTTGCCGTTATCGCACTGGCCGTATATATGATGTTATATGTTGGACTATTCAGTGAGATGAGAAGAAGTGAGTTATTTGTTTATGCCTGCGGATTTTTTATGTCAAGGGCACTGAGCGGATTTTTTCTTATGGCCTGGCCAAAGGCTAAAAAAGACGGCCTTGCCGTTATGTGGAGCTCTATGACGGATAAAACAGCCGCATATATACTTTTTGCCGAATATATTATCTGCTCGCTTATTATGATAGTGTTTGGTGGAAATGCGGGGATGACCGCATTTATATTAACTTTGTGCGCATCTGCGGTACACTATTTTATCTGCAAAAAAGTATTTGGCGGCATAAGCGGCGATATTGCGGGCTTTTTTCTTCAAATAACGGAGTTTGCAGTGCTTTTGGGATGCGTAATAGGAGGAAGATTATGATACTTGTTATAGGCGGAAAAAATCAGGGAAAAAGTGAATTCGTAAATAAAAATTTTCCCGAAATGAAGGTTATAAACGGTTTTCATAATATTGTCAGAGAATATATGAAAGAGGGAAACAGTATTCATAAACTCCTTGATGAGATTATTGAAGAAGCTGATGTCATCATAAGTGATGAAATAGGCTGCGGAATAGTGCCTGCGGAAAAATTCGACAGAGACTGGAGAGAAGAAACAGGTAGGGCATTATGTGCCATAGCCGAAAGAGCAGAGGCCGTATATAGAGTTACTGCCGGTATAGCTTTAAAAATCAAGTGAGGTAAATTATGAATACTGTATCAGCTGTTCTTGTGGGATTTATTCTTGACTGCATATTCGGTGACCCAAACTTTAGACTGCATCCCATAAGACTAATTGGAAATTTAATATCAATTACGGAAAGATTTTTAAGGAGTATATTTCCAAAAACGAAAAACGGAGAGCTTGTCGGAGGCGCTGTGCTTTTTATAATAGTGTCTGCTGTAAGCTGCGGCATTGTATATTTGTTTCTTAAGGCTGTTTACGGAATAAATATATATGCCGGATTTGTCTGTGAAAGTATTTTCTGCTGGCTGTTTTTAGCCGCCAGGTCCCTTAAAACGGAAAGTATGAAAGTATATTATGAAGCCAAAAAGGGGGACATAATATCAGCCAGAAAGGCTGTATCCATGATTGTTGGACGTGACACCGAAAGGCTTGATATGCAGGGCGTTATAAAAGCCGCTGTTGAGACAGTTGCTGAGAATACGTCAGACGGCGTAACAGCCCCGCTTATTTTTATGGTTATAGGAGGAGCACCACTTGGCGCTCTTTATAAGGCAGTAAATACCATGGATTCCATGGTCGGATATAAAAATGAAAAATATCTGTATTTTGGACGTACAGCCGCCAGAGCCGATGATGTATTCAACTTTATCCCTTCCAGGATAAGCGCCGTAATGATGATAGCCGCTTCTTTTATATTAAAGATGGACTATAAAAGGGCTTTTTTTATTTTTAAAAGGGACAGGCTGAAACATAAGAGTCCCAATTCGGCCCAGACTGAGGCTGTGTGCGCCGGAGCTTTGGGAATAAGGCTGGCAGGAGATGCCTGGTATTTCGGAGAGTTATATAAAAAGGACTATATTGGTGACAACATAAACGAAGTTGTACCTGAACATATAATACTGGCTAATAGGCTTATGTATATCACATCGATACTGACACTTATAATAAGCATAGGATTAAGAATCATTATTTCAGGAGGTATATGATGGAAAAGGTTCATGGCGGAGATATATATTCATATGAAAAAAATATTGTTGACTTTTCAGCCAATATAAATCCCCTTGGCATAGAAGGCGAAGTTGCCAAGGCCATATCAAATTCCGTATCCGCGGCATCGGTCTATCCTGATACTGAATACAGAAAATTAAGGGAGGCCATATCCGAAATTGAGAATGTCAGTCCCGAATATATAGTATGCGGAAACGGAGCGGCTGAGCTGATTTTTAATTTAGTTATGGCTATAAGGCCGAAAAGAGTGCTCTTGACGGCTCCGGCCTTTGCGGAATATGAAAAGGCCGTGGACGTATTAGAAAGCGAAAAGATATTTTTTACACTTACTGAAGAGCAGGATTTTAAAGTTGATGAGAGCATACTGAGTGCCATAGACAGTGTGGATATGATGTTTTTATGCCAGCCCAACAACCCTACAGGAAAGCTTATAGAGCCTGAGCTTATGGAAAGAATAATAGAAAAATGCAGTGAAAAAAAAGTATTTCTTGTTATAGACGAATGCTTTTTGGATTTCACAGGAAAAAAGGAAGATTTTTCATCAGTCAGATTTATTGAAAACTGCAAAAGGCTGTTTATACTTAAAGCTTTTACAAAAATGTTTGCCATTCCCGGCATAAGAATGGGTTATGGAATATGCAGCGATTTAAACATAATAGATAAAATATACTCCGTAAGACAGCCCTGGAATGTATCTTGCACTGCGGAAGCGGCCGGAATAGCCTGCTGTAAAATATATGACGATACAGTAACTAAAACAACAAAATATATTACAAAAGAAAAGGATTTTCTTTACAGCAATTTTGAGAGGATGAATATAAAATACTTCCGCTCAGCCGCCAATTATATTTTATTTAAGTCGGAAGAAGGACTTAAGGAAAAAATGGCTGAAAAAGGATTTCTCATAAGGAGCTGTTCAAATTACAGAGGTCTTGACGGCTCATTTTACAGAATTGCCGTAAAAAAACACGAAGATAACAGGGGATTTATAAAGGCGCTGGAGGAATGTTTATGTCAAAAACAATAATGATACAGGGGACCATGTCCAATGTGGGCAAAAGCCTTATTACAGCCGCCTTGTGCCGTATATTTACACAGGACGGATATAGGACAGCCCCTTTTAAATCTCAGAATATGGCATTAAATTCATACATAACGCCCGAGGGTCTCGAAATAGGAAGGGCACAGGCCATGCAGGCGGAAGCCGCAGGGATAGAGACTGATGTATGTATGAATCCCATACTGTTAAAACCTACAAATGATACAGGCTCTCAGGTCATACTTATGGGAAAGTCCATAGGCAATATGAAAGCTTCGGAATATTTTAAAAGAAAAAAAGAATTTGTTCCATACATAACGGAAGCCTATAAAAAGCTTTCCGAGAAAAATGACATAATAGTCATAGAAGGCGCGGGAAGCCCTGCGGAGATAAACCTCAAACAAAATGACATTGTAAATATGGGGCTTGCCAAAATGCTGTCCGCACCGGTGCTTTTGACCGGAGACATAGACCGTGGAGGGGTGTTTGCCCAGCTTCTTGGCACCATGGAGCTTTTGGAAAAAGAAGAAAGGGCATTGGTAAAGGGTGTCGTAATAAATAAATTCCGCGGTGATATAGAAATACTGAAACCGGGACTTACAGCCATAGAGGAAAGATGTAAAACCAGGGTGCTCGGAGTAATCCCCTATATCAACTGTGATATAGATGATGAGGACAGCTTAAGTGACAGGTTTAAAAAATCAGGAAAAGAAGGAATCATAGACATAGCTGTAATACACTTAAGGAGAATATCCAATTTTACTGACTTTATACCCTTTGAATGTATCGACGGGGTCAGCGTAAGGTATGTTTCCAAGGCGGCGGATATAGGAAATCCTGATATGATAATAATTCCGGGCACTAAAAACACGGTGGGCGATATGCTTATACTTCGTGAAAACGGCATAGAGTCCGCAGTCAAGAAATTTGCGTCAAAGGGCGGCTTGGTTTTCGGAATATGCGGCGGATACCAGATGCTTGGAGAAAGGATAATAGATGCTGTAGGCGCCGAAACAAAGGGAGAATATGAAGGAATGGGCCTCATACCTGTTACAACTGTTTTTGACAGCAGCAAGACAACCGCAAGGACGGAAGGATATATAAACAGACTTGACGGCAGGCTGGAAAATCTTTCGGGACTTTATTTCAAGGGCTATGAGGTACATATGGGCGAAGACGGAAGCAAGGATTACATACTTAAGGGAAAAGGTAATGTATACGGCACATATATTCACGGTATATTTGACGAAAAGCAGGTGGCTGAAAGCATTATAAGGGCCCTTATGGAAGATAAGGGAATAGCCTATAATGATATAAAGGCTTTTGACATGGCGGAGTATAAAAATACCCAGTATGATATACTTGCTGATAACGTACGTAAAAAGCTGGATATGGAAGCCGTTTACAATATTCTTGAAAAGGGAGTGTAAGTTATGCCGGGACTTATTCATATTTACTGCGGCGACGGAAAAGGAAAGACCACCGCCGGTGTGGGGCTGGCTGTAAGATGTGCCGGCGGCGGAGGAAAGGTAATGTTTGCGTCTTTTTTAAAGGATGACAAAAGCGGAGAAAGAAATATTCTTGATAATATAGAAAATATAGAATTGATAAAAAACCCCGAAAAGACAGGGTTTTATAAGTTTATGGACGAAAATGAAAAGGAAAACTGCCAAAAAATATGCAGGGATACTTTTGAGTTTATAATGAAACGTGTTTTTGAAAATTATTATGATTTGCTTATACTTGATGAAATAATACCCGTAATAAACCACGGTATTATAGAAGAAAATGAAGTGATGGATTTTTTATATAACCGTCCCAAAAATCTGGAAGTTGTTTTAACGGGAAGAAATCCCTCGGACAGACTGATAGAAACTGCCGATTATGTTACTGAGATGAAAAAAATAAAGCATCCCTTTGACAAGGGGATAAAGGCAAGGACATTTATTGAAATGTAGGTGTATTTATGAAGCTTGAAGAAGCGATAAAACAAATAAGAAAAATAGACACTGACGCCGTAAAAAAGTCAGAAGAAAAATGGCTGACGCTGGTTAAGCCTTTGTTTTCCCTAGGAAGGCTGGAAAACGTAATAACACAGATTGCAGGCATTAAGGGCAGCTGCGATTTTACCTTGGAAAATAAGGTGCTCGTTATTATGTGTGCCGACAACGGAGTGGTTGAGGAAGGAATATCCCAGTGCGGAAATGAAGTCACAGCCATTGCGGCTAAAAGTTTTCTGCGTGGTGAGTCGGCGGCCTGTATTATGGCTAAAAGAGCCGGTGTAAAAGTTCTTCCCATAGATGCCGGTATGGTAAGCGATGTTGAAAATATGAAAAGTATAAAGCTGTCATATGGAAGCGGAAATATAGCCAAAGGCCCTGCAATGACAAGGGATGAATGTATCAAAATACTTGAAAGAAGCATAGAGTCTGTGGGCGCTTTAGCTAAAGAAGGACGGGATATTATCCTTACGGGTGAAATGGGCATAGGAAACACAACAACAGCTTCGGCCGTGACATCCGTACTGCTGGGTAAGGACCCTTCCGAAGTAACGGGAAGGGGAGCTGGTCTCAGCGGGGAAACGCTTAAACACAAGATTGATGTCATAAAAAAAGCCATAAGCGTAAACAGCCCCGACAGAAATGACCCGATAGACGTACTTTCAAAGGTTGGGGGATATGACATAATAGGAATGACAGGACTGTTTATAGGCGGTGCGGTGTATAGAATACCGGTAGTTATTGATGGCTTTATTTCCTCCATAGCGGCCCTTGCGGCCTGCAGGATAGACAGCAGAGTAAAGAATTTTATTATACCGTCACATCTTTCCGATGAGCCGGCGGCGGCATATATTTTAAATGAGCTGGAATTAAAGCCTTTTATAACAAGCGGAATGTTTCTTGGAGAGGGAAGCGGTGCGGTGTCTCTTATGCCCCTTCTGGATATGGCTCTTGACGTATACAGGGGGCTTAATACATTTGATAAATGGGAGCACGAAGCCTATAAAGTTTTAAGGTGATTAAATGAAAATAATACTTATACGCCACGGAAAAACAGAAGGCAACATAAAGGGCAGATATATCGGAAAAACCGATGAACCCCTCTGTGAAGAGGGAATAAATGAAATCAGGGAAAATACTTATCCCAAGGCAGACTTTGTAATTTCAAGCCCCATGTTAAGGTGCAGGCAGACAGCAGAGATAATATACGGAAAAATAGATTGCATAGAAAATGATTTAAGGGAATGTGACTTTGGAGAATTTGAAAATAAATGCTTTGAAGAACTTAAAGATAATCCTGATTATTTAAAATGGATGGAAAGCGGAGGTACTATTCCTTTTCCGGGCGGTGAAAGCAGAGAAGACTTTTCAAAAAGATGTATAGAAGCCTTTGAAAGGCTTATTTTTAAGTATTCTGACCATAATACAATTGCATTTGTCGTTCACGGAGGAACTGTTATGGCTGTTGCTCAAAAGTATCTTGGCGGAGATTTTTACGATTATCAGTTGAAAAACGGTGAATATATGTTACTATCTTTATATGAATAGTAATAAGGGGATGATGAAAAGTGGAATTAGTGATAAGAAAAGCGGAAGCAGGAGACATCGACAGTGTAGAGAGCATATACAACAAGATTCTTGACAATGAGAAGGCAACAGGAAAAGTATATACTAACTGGCAGAAGGGCTTATATCCCACAAGAAACGATGCTGCTGCCGCCCTTGAGGCAGGAACTTTATACGTAGGAGAATTAGACGGAAAAGTAGCTGCCTGCGTAAACTTAAATCATATCCAGCCGCCTGAATATTCCAAAATAAACTGGTCTGTTGAGGCAGAAGGCAGAGAAGTTCTTGTTATACATACTTTGTGTATTCCTCCTGAAAATGCAGGTAAAAACTTAGGAAAACAGTTTGTTACATTCGCTGAGAAACTGGCTAAGGAACTTAAATGCAAAACAATACGCCTTGATACATATGAAGGAAATATACCGGCTGCGTCTTTATATAGAAAACTGGGATACAAATATACGGGAAGTGCGGAATTTAATTTCCAGAATGTAATAATGGAGACGCTTATCTGTTTTGATAAAATCATAGACTGAGGAGGAAAAAATATGCCTAAGAAAGTTATACTTGACGTTGATACAGGCTCAGATGACGCCGTTGCCATTATGACAGCCCTTGGCTGTGATGAGCTTGAAGTTGTCGGAATCTGCTGTGTATGGGGAAATCTTGATGTTGAGGACACTACGGAAAATACTCTTCGTCTTGTTTCAGCCCTTGGAAAGGATACTCCCGTATATAAAGGAGCTCCCACAGCCATAGCAAAATATCTTGAAAGGGCTGTAAAAGAAGAATTAAAGCCCATAATTAAAAATGGCAAAGAAGTAAGGATACACTATAAAAGACTTGAAGGCCTTGAAGAAGAAACAGATAAAAAGGCAGAGAAAAAGGATGCTGTATCTTTCTACATAGACTGTCTTGGAAATACAGACGAAAAAATTACCGTTATAACTGTCGGACCCATGACAAATCTTGGACTTGCTCTTTCTGCAGTACCTTCCATAGCCCAGAATATTGAGGAACTTATAATAATGGGCGGTACAGACAGACTGGGAAATGTTTCTGAATGTGCTGAGGCAAATATATGGCACGACCCTGAGGCGGCACAGATAGCATTAAATGCCGGAGTGCCTACAACATTCATAAGCCTTGATGCAACCCATTCAGCATCCCTTACCCTTAAAGATGCGGAAAAACTCAGAAGTCTTGGAACTTTCGCAGGAAAGTTTACGGCAAGAATAATAGAGCAGAGAACGGAATTTGACAGCGCCCAGGCAGGAAGAGAACTTGACAGGACACCCGTTCATGATTCACTTGCGGTATGTGCGGCAATAGATAAATCCGTTATAACAGAATATGAGAAATGTAATGTAAAGGTAGCGCTCAGCGGCGCCGCAGAAGGAAGAACAATAATAGACAGAAGAGAACCATCTTCAGCTCCTAACTGCGTATTTACACTTAAAGCATCCCACGATAAATATATGGAAATGCTCGAAAAATATCTTGGATAATTTATAATCTCAATATAAAAACAGCCCAGAAGCCGGCGCACCAAAACTTCGGGGCTGTTTTATTATTCTTCTTTTTTATCATTTGGAGATTGGCTCTTTTTAGATTTTGGCTCGGGTATGAATTTTCTTGCGAAAGTGCCTTTGCCTTTTCTCTTAATATAGAAATATCCGATTATTGAAAATACTACTGCACCAATAAAGTTTACAAACAAATCCTTCATAGTATCTATAAGTCCTATGTCAAGATAGCCTTCTATGGGAAGTGCCTCACCGTTTACAACAGTAGAAGTTATGTTCTTTATGTGGTAGGGAACGTTTACTCTGTCCGGATTTAAAGCTACAGAATGTATGGATGTGATGATAGTATCTTTCTGCATATCCATGTTTAAATTCTGGTCAACAAAGAATTCATAAAACTCCCAAAGAACGCCAATAGTCATTGAAAAACAAAATGCAACTACGGCCACAAAAAACGGCGACAGATTAAATGACAGCCTGTCATCTTCATTCAACAAATTGACCATGGAAAAGCCTATGGCCGCGGCCAGGAAGCCGTTCATTGTATGAAGCATAGTATCCCAGGAATGTATTTTTATATAAAACTCATTGACTTCTCCAAGTATTTCCGCCGCAAATATGAACATTAGTATTATTATTTCCAAGGTATCCGGAAGGTCAATTTTAAACTGTACCTGTATGAAACTTGGAATAATCAATAAAAGAAGTGTTAATGCACACATAAATACGTTTTCATAATTGCCCATAAACAGCTGTCTTATCATAACGGCAATAACAATTGCTCTTATGACAAGGTATACGATGAAAGTGCTTTTATGCTCACGGATCTCCATATCCATGGCTTTTTTTAGATCTTTTCTTCTCTGTTTTTTAGATGTCATTGGAATCTCCTTAATCTGCTTCTATTGAAAAAAACAGTTTTTTATGTTACTCTTTTATTTATTACGATAACATATTATAACGACATTGGCAAATAAAATAGACCGTTTCGTGAACGAAAAGAGGGATATTATGAAAACAGGACTTGTTCTTGAAGGAGGAGCCATGCGTGGATTATACACTGCCGGCGTCCTTGATATATTTAACGATAATAACATAAAGGTTGACGGAGTTATAGGTGTTTCAGCCGGAGTTATACATGGCATAAATTATGTTTCGGGACAGAGGGGAAGAAGCATAAGATATACTCTTAAATACAGAAAAGATAAGAGATATATGAGTTTCCGCTCTCTGTTAAAAACAGGGAATATGGTTGAGACAGAATTCTGCTACCACGAAATACCTGAAAAGCTGGACCCCTTTGATAACCAGGCTTTTATGGATTCCGGTATTGATTTCTATTCCGTATGCAGTAATGTGGAGACTGGAAAAGCCGAATACATCAAATGCACTGACTTATTTAAACAGATTGACGTCATAAGAGCGTCTGCGTCAATGCCCTTTGTTTCACAGATAGTAGAAACAGAAGGTTTTAAGCTCCTTGACGGCGGTGTATGTGACAGCGTGCCCGTTAAAAAATTTATGGAAATGGGATATGACAGGCTGATAGTTGTTTTGACAAAACCCAAAGGACACGTGCCAAAGCCCAACAGTCCTATTATGTCGAGAAAAAAATACGGTGAATATCCTAATTTTGTGGACGCCCTCATTACACGTCATTTACGTTATGCAGAAAATCTGAGATATGTAAATGAAATGGAAGATAATGGCCAGATACTTGTTATAAGGCCCTCAAGAAAGGTCAAAATATCCAGAATGGAAAAGAATCTTGCGAGAATCTGGGAAATGTACGACCTTGGCAGAAACGACGCAAAAAATAGGATTGATGAGGTAAAACAATGGCTGCAAAAACAGTAATAGGCGTAATTCCGCTTTATGATGATGAAAAAGAAAGTATATGGATGCTTCCCGGATATATGGACGGCATAAGTGAAGCGGGCGGAATACCCGTTATACTTCCTTTGAAGATGAATGAGGAAGACTTTGAAAAAATTGATTCCTTTTGTGACGGCTACCTGTTTACGGGCGGACACGATATACATCCCGGAATATACGGTGAAGAAAACCGTGGTAAATGTGGAGTTTTCAATGGTGAAAGAGATAAGATAGAAGGTATGATTTTTAAAAGAGCCTATGAGCAGGACAAGCCTGTATTAGGTATATGCAGAGGCCTTCAGATGATAAACGCACTTATGGGAGGAACATTATATCAGGATATACCGGAAGAGCTCTCAACATCTACTGAGCACCATATGAAGCCTCCCTATGACAGAGAAGCCCACAAAGCTAAGGTGGTAAAAACTCTTCTTTATATTCCTTATCGGGAAATGAGACAATTTCCGTAAACAGCTACCACCACCAGGCCATAAAGAAACTGGCTGACGGACTTGAAGTTATGGCTGTTTCGGAGGACGGCATTATTGAAGCCTTTGAAGATAAAAGCAGAAAATTTCTGTGGGCCTTTCAGTGGCACCCGGAATTTTTATATAAAACAGATGAATGTTCAAGAAAAATATTTAAGACCTTTATAGAGGCCTGTAAAAGAAAGTAGGCAAAGGTTATGGAAATATACATAAGAAAATTTGAAAAAAATGATGTAACTGAAATGGTCAAAATATGGGATGAAGTCGTTGAAGACGGTATAGCTTTTCCCCAGGAAGAACTTCTGGATGAAAAGAGCGGAGAGGAATTCTTTTCCGCCCAGACATACTGTGCCGTGGCATATAACGGAGAAAACGGTGAATTATTAGGTCTTTACATTCTTCATCCCAATAATGTGGGTAGATGCGGACACATATCAAATGCCAGCTTTGCTGTTAAGTCCGCTGCAAGAAATCTTGGAATAGGAAGAAAGCTCGTTACTGACTGTATGAATGAGGCAGGAAAAAACGGCTTTAAAATACTTCAGTTTAATGCCGTTGTAAGGACAAATAATCAGGCCAGACATTTATACGAAGAACTTGGATTTAAGGCTTTAGGCGTTATTCCCGGAGGATTTCGTATGAAGGACGGCAGTTATGAGGATATTGTCCCTTACTACCACGAAGTTTAAAATAAAAAAGGCAGAAACGCTTAAAATTCTTTGACGTTTCTGCCGGTAATAACAGTTTTTAAAAATTATAGGGTGATGTTGAAACCATAAGCATACGAACCGGTTCATCGGAGTCGTTGCTCCAGCGGTGGCCTATGTAATTGGGGTAATAAAGGGTATCATAGGTCTCAAGCTTATAGGGCTTATGGCCTTCAAGATAGAAGGTTAATTGTCCTTCAAGTACAAATACCATTTCTTCTCCTCCATGATGGCTGTAACTTCCTGAGTCAGCATGTGGCGGAGTTTCTACGATGGCCGCATACATTTCGTTTTTCCCCTGTACTATAAATGACTCTTTTACAAATGACCCGTTGCTTATATTTCTGACAAAGGGTTCGTGTTCACTGCGTTTCACATATTTTATTTTGGAATTGTCCTCTTCAATAAACAGAGAAAATACAGGAACATCAAGAGCATCACATATTGCCTTTAATGTGAGCAGATTTGGAGAATTTTTTCCGGTTTCTATCTGGCTTATGGTACTTGAAGCCACATTTGAAATATTGGAAAGTTCTCTTATTGACATATTTCTGTTGATTCGATGCTGTTTGAGTATGGCACCGATATATTCAAGATCCATTATTACACCGCCCTAGATTAGAATTTAGTAATTATATCAAATTAAAGCATTTAAGTCAAATGATAATGGATATATCTGGAATCATTTGCTTCTATAAAAGTTATAAGGAGGAAATATTATAATGAATGAACTATTAAACGAAGTAAAACAGATGCATTCGGAGATAATTGAGTGGAGGAGACACTTCCATCAGAATGCCGAGCTTTCTTTTGAAGAATACAAGACATCTGATTTTATAGAGGAAAAGCTTAAAAGCTTTGGAGGAATAGAAATCGAGAGACCTACAAAGACAGGCGTTATCGGAAAAATATATGGCGCAGGAAAGGGACCTACTATAGCCCTCAGAGCTGATATAGATGCACTTCCCATGACAGAGGAAAACGATATCCCCTTTGTATCCGTTAATAAAGAAGCTATGCATTCATGCGGACACGACGGACATGCGGCTATTCTTCTTGGCATAGCAAAGATTTTTGCTGCTAAGAAAGAAAAGCTTAACGGAAATATCATCTGTATTTTCCAGCACGCTGAGGAGCTTCCTCCCGGAGGAGCAGTTGAGCTTGTAGAAGCAGGAGTTATGAATGGTGTTGATGAGATTTACGGTCTCCACCTTTCTTCAAACTATCCTACAGGAAAATTCGGTGTAGTAAACGGACCCCTTACATCTGCTACAGACTGCTTTAAAATTAAAGTAAAAGGCAAGGGCGGCCATTCTTCAATGCCCGAGCAGTGTGTAGACCCCATTGTAGCAGCGGCTCAGATAGTTATGGGAATACAGAACATAAAATCAAGAAGAATAAGTGCCTATGAGACAGCGGTTATTTCCGTATGTAAAATACATGGCGGTGACGCTTACAACATAATACCCGAAGTAGTTGAAATAGAAGGCTCCATAAGAACATTCTCAAAGGAACTCAGAGACAGTATGCCTGATATGCTCAGACAGATTTCAGGAGGAATCGCAGCCAGCGTAGGAGCTGAAAGCGAAGTAATTTATGAAAGAGGATACAGCTCTGTAGTAAATGACGATGCACTTACAAACGAAGCAAGAGAAGTAATAGCAGACTGGTTTGGAAGCGAAGCAGTACTTGAGATACAGCCCGTTATGCCCGGCGAGGACTTCTCAGCATTTACAGAAGCAGGCAACTGCCCCGGATGCTTTATTGAGATAGGTACAAGAAATCCTGAGAAGGGTACAGACAAGCCTCATCATAATCCTAAATATATGATGGACGAAGACGGCCTTTACTATGGTGCAGGATTCTTTGCAGCAATGCTTGAGCATAAGCTTATGAAATAATGGAGGAACACCATGGCAGTCATAAATGTTAAGGCAGAAGCCACAAATTCAACAAAGACATATATCGAGACAGGAGGACACAAAATAATAATTGATGAGCCTCCTGCTTTCGGAGGAGAAGATACCGCACCCAGCCCCGTAGCAATGCTTCTGGCATCTTTAGCCGGATGTATTAATGCCATAGGCCAGTGGGTAGCAAAGGAAATGGACTTTGTTATTGAAAAGCTTGATATTAATATTGACGGTGACGTTGACGCAACGGCTTTCTTTACAGGAAATATGGAGAAGAGGGCAGGTTTTTCCAAGATAGACGTCCAGATATCTCTTAAGGCTGATATAACCGAAGAGCAGAAGGAAAAATGGCTTAAGAACGTAATTGAAAGATGCCCGGTAACCGACAACATTATAAACAGCACGGAAGTTCATTTTAAGGCATAAGCTAAACGGATTACAAATTATTCCAATTTGCTTCGATTAGAATTGATATTACATTTTGCTTAAGACAAAATACAGGAAATTTTAGAATTTTTGTCACTTTTGATATTAAAATAATTGACAAATTGAATATAATTCGATATAATGAACACGATTTTAGGACAGGCGATGGGGCCTTGACAATATATAAAGCTCCATATCCCGTCCTATTTTTAAATAGGAGATGCGATATATGAAGGAAAAAAGAAATGTAATCTTTATGGCTATGCCCTGTGTCATCGTGCTAATGGTTGCTTTTATAATACCTATGGTATATACGTTTATAAACGCGCTGATGACAGATAATCTTACATACTATGTGAAATTTTTTACAGATCCCTTTTATCTTAAAATTTTTAAAAACACTGTTGTACTCTCATTAAAAACAACGCTGCTTACTCTTATACTTGGCTATCCGGCAGCATATTTCATTGCAAGAACAAAATCTAAAATTAAAGGCGTTTTAATAGTCGCAACAATATTCCCGTTTCTGGTAAGTGCGGTTATAAGAGCTTACGGATGGATGGTAATTCTGGGAAGCTCAGGCCTCTTAAATCAGTTTTTACTTAATATCGGACTTATAGAAGAGCCTCTTGAAATTATGTATACAGAAACATCTGTAATGATTGGTATGGCTCAGCTTCTTCTTCCGTATATGATACTGGCTATAACAGGCGTTATACAGTCCATAGACCAGAATGTTGAAAATGCGGCAAGAAGCCTTGGAGCAAATCCTATTCAGACATTCTTTAAAGTAACACTTCCACTCAGCTCACCCGGTGTTGTATCAGGATGTATCCTCGTATTTACTATGGGAATGACATCTTATATCACTCCTCAGCTCTTAGGTGGAGCTCAGTATCTTACAATGACAACTCTTATTTATAACCAGATTAAGACTACATATAACCTTGAGTTTGCTAATGCTATATGTTATATACTCGTATTTGCGATACTTATATTCCAGATTGTATCTAACAGTTTCAGCAACAGCATCAATAAAAGATTAGGAAGTGGAAAAAATGCGTGAAGACAGAGTAAACTTGTTCAGCAAAATAATGACAATACTGGCGTATACTTTCATACTCGCGCCTATGATAATAATTGTTGTTGTTTCATTTAATTCAGGTGAAGCGATATCATTCCCTCCCTCAGGATTCTCACTGAGATGGTATGAAAATATATTTACAGGACATACTGATTTCCTTACAGGATTTATAAACAGTATAAAGATAGCGGTAGTTGCTACTGCAATAGACATTTTTATAGGTGTATTTGCTTCTTTAAGCGTTACAAAGTATGACTTCAAGGGCAGGGGACTGCTTATAGCTTTCTTTACAAGCCCTATGTTCATACCTTCAATATCATTTGCCTTTGTGCTTATGAGAACAACAGCATCAATAAAGCTGCTCACACCTTTTGCAAAAATACTTATCGGACATTTAATAATTATCTTACCGTACATAATAAGAAATACAGTAAGTATACTTGTAAACTTCAACTGGTCAGTTGAAGATGCGGCAGCCAGCCTTGGAGCTAACCCTGCACAGGTATTTTTTAAGATAACACTTCCGCTTATAAAGCCCGGCATCATTTCAGGCGGAATGCTTGCTTTCCTTTATTCATTTGACGAGGCGGTTATAAGCAGTTTTCTTACATCAGCAAAGTTTACGACTCTGCCGATACAGATTATAAACTATATGGAATTCCAGTTTGACCCGACTGTGGCGGCTATAGCCACAATACTTATGGGAGCTTCACTTATTATTATGCTCCTTATCAATAAATTCGTCGGTCTGAATTCTATGATTAACTAAGGAGGAAAAGACAAGTGGGTTATTTGACAATAAACAATCTTACAAAGAAGTACGGAGATTTTACAGCTGTTTCAAATATAAATCTTGATCTTGAAAAGGGTGAGATGGTAGCTCTTCTTGGAGGAAGCGGCTGCGGTAAAACAACTATCCTCAGAATGATAGCCGGATTTATCAAGCCCAATGAGGGAACTATAGAAATAGACGGAAAAGTAATGAACTCAATACCGGCATACAAAAGAAATGTCGGAATATTCTTCCAGAACTATGCGCTTTTCCCACATATGAGTGTATTTGACAATATTGCTTTCAGCCTTAAGCTTAAAAAGATGCCTAAGGATGAGATAAAGAAAAAAGTAGAAGATATACTTGCACTTGTTAAGCTTCAGGGCCTTGGAGAAAGATACCCCAGAGAGCTTTCAGGCGGACAGCAGCAGCGTGTTGCCCTTGCCAGAGCCCTTGTAATGGAGCCTAACGTTCTCCTTCTGGACGAGCCCTTAAGTAACCTTGACGCAAAACTTCGTGTTGAGATGCAGGTAGAAATTAAACGTATCCAGAGACATCTCGGAATTACAACAATAATCGTAACCCATGACCAGGAAGAGGCCGTTTCTCTTGCTGACAGAATAATAATTATGAATGCCGGCCATATTCTTCAGACCGGAACACCTAAGTATGTATTCAATCATCCCGCAACACCTTTTGTGGCTGATTTCATGGGATTTGCTAATTTCGTTAACGGAAAAGTAACAGCCGTTGACGGAGACAGAATAACAATAACAACTCCAAACGGTATAAACGTTACATCCATTGATGATGAAAGCGATGATATGGCAGTGGGCGATGAAGCTGTATTTACTATCAGACCCGAAAACGTAATCATCCATGACAGCGAAGTACCCGGATGCATTAAAGGAAAAATACTTACTACAACATATAAAGGAAATATGACAAGAATAGATGTTGACGGAGTATTTGAGGAAGGCTTCCATATAAGCAGTTATGACTATGGTGGACCTGGAGCAGGTGAAGAGATTTATATGACTCTTCCCGAATCAAAGGTTATCATATATAAAAAATGATGTAGAAGTGAAAGGAGAAGTTTTATGAAAAAGTTTTTATCAGTCCTTATGATTGCAGCACTTACAACAGCTGCACTTGCAGGATGCGGTTCTTCAGCTGAAGAAACAGCTGAAAACGAACAGACAGAAGAAGCTGCCGGCGAAACAGATTTTACAGGCGCTGAGCTCGTTGTATGTACATGGGGTGGATCAACAGGCGCAGCTACAAAGGAACTTGTTAAAGGTTTCGAAGAAAAATACGGATGTACAGTAATTCTTGACGAAGTAAACCAGAACTCAGACAGAATTGCAAAGATCCAGTCACAGATCGAATCAGGAAACGTTGAAACAGACGTTGTATATCTTTCAGGAGCATACGCAAAACAGGGTGAATCTCTTGGACTTTTCGAGAAGATCGATACAAATGTAGTTACAAGTCTTTCAGACCTCTATGACTTTGCTCAGAACGATACAGGATACGGCCCTATGGTATGTGTAGGACGTTTCGGAATTATGTACAATGAAGACGTTCTCAATGAAAAAGGTCTTGAACCTCCCACATCATATATGGACCTCTTTGATGACAAATATGCTGGACTCGTTGCACTTCCTGCAATGACAGCAACAGCTGGTCCCTACGTATTCTCAGCAATCGCTGAAGACCTTGGCGGAGACCTTACAAACTATCAGGCAGCCCTTGACCTTTACGCTGAAAAGAAGGACAACATCGGTATGTGGTACACATCTGACCTTGTTCCTGCATTAACAAATAAAGAAGTAGCAATCAGTGTTTATATGGACCTTATGCTTCCCGTACTTAACGCATCAGGCCTTAACATGAAATGGGTAGACGCTGAAGAAGGAAGCTTCGCAGACGACGTATTCATCAACGTTGTTAAAGATGCTCCTAATAAAGAACTTGCTCAGCTCTTTGTTGAATACACACTTGAAAAAGAAACACAGGAAAACTTCATCGAACTTAACAATGAAGCTCCTACAAACAAGACAGCTGTAATGAGCGAAGAAAAAGACGCTTTCCTTGTTTACGGACAGGAAGAGTTTGATAACTGTGAATTCTTCGATTATGATTTCCTTAACGAAATCAAACCTGCTTTAATTGAAGAATGGCAGAAGATAGTTGCATAAGCAATAAATGACAACAAGGCTGACGCATAAAATGTGCGGCAGCCTTTTCTTTAAGAAATACCAAAATAAGGATTTAATTTTACAGATTTAAAATCGTACCTGTATGAAGAGGTACAAAGGACGGCAGAGATTCAAATTTGCGCATCGCGTCAGGTCCTGTACAGTGGCCCACGGCAAAGGTGCGGATTGAACTGTTCTTTATGGCCTCTAGGGTTTTATCGGTTCTTTCAGGACCGAAGGCAAGAAGATGGGTGCCTCCGATAAATGCTTTTACTGGAAGGCCAAAAACTTTGGACGCATACGAACATATATTAATGACTCCATGGTGGCCGCAGCCGGTAAGGACAATAAGCTCACCGTCTGACACAATAACAAGTATGGATTCGTCGCAGTATGTATCTACGCTGAATTCACCGTTTGTTTTTATATAATCGTCGGGACATATTTCTTCAAAGGGGCAGGTCCTCTCTATGCCTGACAATATATAAATTTCTTCGTCATCAAACATTTTGTAAACATCGGTACATACTCCTTTAAAAGGAATTCTGTGACGCTGAAGATAGCTTGGAGAAAGACCTGACATTGTGGGAAAATAATAATCCCCGTCATCTTTCTTGTACCAGTAGCGCTCACAGAACATATAACGGTTAAAATATAAAGGAATATTTGTTATACCGTTTTCAATAAGTCTCACAATTCCGTCGGTATGGTCGAAATGGCCATGGGAAAGAAGTATTGCATCTAATTTTGAAAGCTCAATGCCAAGCTTTTTGGCATTATCAAAACATTTGCCGATGCTTCCGGCATCAAGAAGTATTGATTTGTTATTTATTTTTATATGAATGGAAAGCCCAAAATCGGCTTCAAGTTCCGGATTTTCCGAAATATTTTCGGAAAGCGCCGTGACTGTTATTGACATTGAAAACACCTCCGCTTTTTATAATGTAATTATTATAAATTACGGATGAAATATATACAATAATTTATTCTGCAGGGAGTGACATATATGAAGATTAGTGAACTTGAAACTCCGGCTCTCATACTTGAGAAAAAAGTATTTGAGTCTAATATGGCTAAGATGAATGAGCTGCTCAAGGGCTCTAAAATAAAGTTAAGGCCGCATTATAAATCAAATAAATGCCCCGAAATCGCAAAACTTCAGATAGCTGCCGGAGCATCTGGAATTACCTGTGCCAAACTCAGTGAGGCTGAGGACCTTGCTGCTGCCGACATTGAAAATATCCTTATAGGAAATCAGGTAGTCCAGCCTTCAAAGGTAAAAAGAGTTGGCGAATTAGCAAAGAAATGCTATTTAATAATCTGTGTTGATGATGCAGACAATATAAAGGCTCTTTCCGAATCAGCCGTAAATGCGGGTTCGGTTATACACTGCCTTGTGGAATATGAAGTCGGTATGAAAAGATGCGGCGTAGATACATACGAGGAGTTCCTCGAACTGGCTAAACTCATAGACGCATCTGAAGGCCTTGTGTTTGAAGGAATTCAGGCCTATGCAGGACATATGGCTCATGAACATTCCCTCGAAAAGAGAATAGCCGAGACAGAAAGAATAGAAAATGACGTAAAAGGACTTAAGAAATACCTTGAGGACAACGGTTTTGAAGTAAAAGAGGTCGGCGGCGGAAGCACAGGAACAGTTGAGCAGAAACCTAAAGATACAGTATATACAGACATTCAGGCAGGAAGCTATATTTTTATGGATAATGCCTATGACCGGCTTAAGCTTGGTTTTGACAACTCTTTATTCGTACTCACTACTGTAATAAGCACAAAGAAAGACAGAGTTGTTACAGATACGGGAGTAAAATCTCTTGGTATGGACCAGGGAGACCCCGTTTTCCTTGGAGTGCCTGAAGGAAGCGAGATTTCAATGAGCGAGGAACATGGCGCCGTTTACTGTGAGCATAATTATAAAATAAATGATAAACTCCGCTATATACCCGGCCATTGCTGCACGACAGTAAATATGTTTAATGAGATATATTTGGTTGACGGCGATGAAGTCGTAGCCAAATGGGATATAACCAGCAGAGGAAAAGCACAGTAAGGGGGTATTTGTGATGTATGATCTTATCATAAAAAATGCAAAAATCATCGATGGAACAGGTGCCGACGAGTTTAAAGGGGCAGTCGGCGTTATTGACGGAAAACTTAAATTTGTAAACGGTGATGAGGAAGCATCTCAGGTAATTGACGCAGAGGGACTTTATCTTACACCCGGATTTATAGATGCCCATTCCCATGGAGACCAGGTTCTCGGACAGTATCCCGGTATGCTTGCAAAGATAAACCAGGGTATCACAACCGAGATAGCGGGACAGTGCGGAGGCTCAATGTTCCCCGTTACGGATGAACATATCGATCTTGAAAAGGGTCTTCTTGCCATAGGTACACTTACATTCCCCGATGAGATGAGTGAGTGGAAAACAGCTAAAGAATATTTTGAGTATGCAAGAAAGACACCTAAAATCGGAAATATGAAAATACTCATCGGCCACAGCACATTAAGAGCTGCCGTTATGGGATATGCGGACAGAAAGCCCACGGCGGAAGAAATGGCAGAGATGAAAAGACAGGTAAAAATAGCTATGGAATGCGGAGCAGCAGGACTCAGCTCAGGCCTTATATATGCGCCCGGCTGTTACGCTGATATAGACGAACTTGCAGAACTTGCATCAGTAGTTAAGGAATACGGCGGATTTTATGCTACACATATGAGAAGCGAGTCCGTTGGCGTCGTTGAGGCGGTAAAAGAAGCAATTGAGATAGGAAGAAGGGCAGGGGTGCCTGTATGGATTTCCCATCATAAAGTTGCCGGAAGACCCTACTGGGGAGCTGCAAAGGAAACAACAAGACTTATTGATGAGGCAAATGCCAGCGGAATGAAGGTTACTGCCGACCAGTATCCATACGAAGCTAATATGACTGACCTCAATATATGTATACCTCCCAAATACTTTGTTAAAAACGGTGTTGACGGAATGGTAGAGGCTCTTAAAAATCCCGAAACAAGAGCAAAAATAAGAGAAGAAATGCAGGATGTAAACTGCGGATATGATAACTTCTATCTTAATGCAGGCGGATTTGACAATATATTCATCGCCGGATGCCCTGAAGTAAAAGAAGCAGACGGCAAGTTCGTAAGTGAATATGCCAAGGAAGTCGGAAAAGACCCCTTCGATGCATATTTTGATTTACTTATAGCTAACGGCGGAAAGGCAAACGGTATTTACTTCACAATGGGTGAAGAGGATATGGTAAGAATAATATCCAATCCCAATGTATGTGTCGGAACTGACGGAACATGCAGAACTCTTGACGAAAAGACACATCCAAGAACATTTGCCACATTCCCTAAGGCAATCAGATATTACCATAAGGAAAAACAGCTGTTTACACTTCCTGAAATGATACATAAGATAACAGGATTTGTAGCAGAAAGAGCAGGTCTTGAAGGAAAAGGCGTTATTAAAGACGGCAATGACGCTGACCTTGTTATATTTGATTATGATAAGCTCAATGACACTCCTACATATTCAGACCCCGTACAGATGTGCGACGGTATTGAATACGTAATAGTAGGCGGAAAAATCGTATACCACGATAAGAAAACAACGGGAGAATATCCCGGTAAAATATTATAAACCTGAGGAGGTAATTAAATGAACAATCATGTAATTGATGTAGCATTAGGAAATTCAGCAGCCGATATGGTAATTAAAAACGGTAAGCTGCTGAATGTACACACAGGCGAAATTTATGAAACAGAAATAGCAATTGCTGATAAAGTAATTGCTGCAGTAGGACATCTTGGAGAAAACACAATAGGAGAAAACACAAAAGTAATTGACGCTCAGGGAAAAATAATGGTTCCCGGCTTTATTGATGCACATATACATTTTGAAAGCAGTATGCTTACATACACAGAATTCAGCCGTATGCTTGTAAAACACGGTACTACAGCAGTTGCTACAGACCTTATGGAAATAGCAATCGTAGCCGGCGAAGAAGGTATAAACAACGTATTAAAGGAATCCGAAGGACTTCCCGTAAAACTTCTTCAGCCCATCCCTGCATTTATGAGCGAAGAGGGAGAGCTTCAGACAATCGGTGCAGCTCTTTATCCTGAGATGATTGAAAAACTTATAAAGGGACCCCATGCAGTAGGTCTTGCAGAAGTTCTTTATCCTCCCATACTCAATAAGAGCCCTCTTTCAGCTTGGATGCTTGAGCTTGCTGAAAAATACGGAAAGACAGCAGAAGGACATGCACCTGAACTTTACGGCGCTCAGCTCAATGCTTACGCATCAGCTGGTATCCGTTCAGACCACGAAAGCACAAACAAAGAAGAAGCCCTTGGCAAGTTAAGAGCAGGCCTCCGCGTTCTTATCCGTGAAGGAAGTGCAGCTCAGGACCTTGACGCTGTTGTTAAGATGATAACAGAAAACAATGTAGATACAAGACACTGTGCCCTTGTAAGTGATGACATCGATATGCTTCACATTTATGAGAAGGGACACCTTGATTATAAAGTAAGAAGAGCTATCAAAGCAGGCGTTGACCCTGTTAAGGCTATCCAGATGGTAACATTAAACCCTGCTGAAAGCCTTAAGGTAGACAACAAATACGGAAGCATCGCTCCCGGAAAATGCGCTGACATCGTATTCCTTTCAGACCTTGAAAACTGTACAGTAGACAGCGTTATTTCAAACGGCGAGTATGTTGTTGAAAACGGCGAAACTATTTATGAGTACAAAAAGCCCGAATATTCATCAGTTATGCTTAATACAGTTAAGCTCAGCAAGGAAATCACAGGAGATGACCTTGTAATCAAGACTGACGCAAACGCTAAAAAAGCAAAGGTAAGAGTTATCGGCGCAAAACCCACATCACTTCTTACAGATGCTCTTGAGGCTGAACTTGATGTAGTTGACGGCGTTATTATGCCTAATGCTGCTGAGGACGTTCTTAGAATTGCCTGCGTTGAGCGTTACGGAAAGGGCGGAAGCATAGGAAAATCATTTATCAAGGGATTTGGTATTTCAAAGGGTGCCATTGCCACATCAGTAGGCCATGACCACCATAATATAACTGTTGTAGGTTCAGACGCTGAAGATATGGCAGCTGCCGTAAACCGTATTAAAGAGCTCAACGGCGGACTTGTAATCGCTGAAGACGGAAAGGTTAAATATGAACTTCCTCTTCCCATCTGCGGACTTCTTACTGATTTAAGCGGCGAGGAAAGCGCTCTTATACTTAAGAAGATGCAGGAAGACCTTCAGGCAAAGGGCTGTGAAATGGGTTCACCCTATATGACACTTGCCTTCATAACACTTATCTTCATACCTTTCTATGGAATTACAGACAAAGGCCTTGTAGATGTAATAAACGGAAAAGTTATTGATCCCGTTATTTCAGCTGAATAATTATTTTAAGGAAGTGCAGACATGAGAGAAAAGAGAACTTATATAAAGAATGCTTACATCATTTCTATGAATGATGAAAGACAGGTATTTGAAAACGGCGGAGTACTTATTGTTAACGATAAAATCAAAGCAGTAGGCAAGATTGACCCTCAGGAAATATTACCTGATACAAAGGTTATCGATGCTAAGGGAAAAATCGTAATGCCCGGTCTCATCAACACACATGTACATACATCACAGCAGCTTGAAAGAGGTATGGGAGACGACGTTGACCTCCTCACATGGCTTACTGACCGTACATTCCCCTATGAATCAAGTATGACTCCCGAAGATTCATACATTTCAACACTTCACTGCCTTATTGAGCAGATTCGTTCAGGTGTAACAACTATTGCTGAGCCCGGCGGACAGTTCGTTCCCAGTATGTGTAAGGCCGTTGCACAGTCAGGTATCAGAGGTATCCTTGCAAAATCATCAATGGACTACGGCGACAACCTTCCTCCCGTATGGAGACGTACAACTCAGGAAGAACTTGATGTTCAGGAACAGGACCTCAAGGACTGGAACAATACATATGACGGACGTGTTAAAGTATGGTTTGGCTTAAGAACACTTTTCAATGATTCAGACAAGCTCGTTCTTGGTACAAAGGAACTGGCTGATAAATATAATGTAGGTATCCATATGCATGTTGCTGAGGCTAAGGCTGAGGTTGAATATGTTAAGGAGACAAAGGGAGTTCCTACAGTAACTCACCTTAGAAATCTCGGAGTACTTGACAAAAACCTTCTTGCTGTACATACTGTATGGCTTACAGATGAAGAAGTTGATATGTTCAAGGAATATGATGTAAAGGTTTCTCATAACCCTGCATCAGCCATGAGAGTTCTTGGATTTGCAAAGGTTCCCAAGATGCTTAAAAAAGGTATCTGCGTATCAATCGGTACAGACGGAGCATCAGCAAACAACAGAATGACAATGATAGACGAAATGTATGTTACAGCCCTTATCCATAAAGGCTGGAGACTTGACCCCACTGTTGTAAAGGCTGAAGAAATAATTACAATGGCAACAGTAAACGGAGCAAGAGCTCTTCTTTGGGAAGATGAAATAGGTTCACTTAAACCCGGTATGAAGGCTGACCTTATAATCATCAATCCCGACACAGCTCAGATGCTTCCTCTCCATGACCCTGTTGCAAATATCGTTACAGCTATGCATGAGTCAAACATTGAATCAGTTATGTGTAACGGTGAATGGATAATGAAAGACAGAGTTATCCTTACTCTTGATGAAAAGGCTATCCTTGAAGAAGCTAAACTTCATGCTGAAGCAATCAGAAAACGTGCAGGAATCGTTCTTCCTGACAGATTCCCTGTTGTTAAATGCTGATAAAATTATAATATTTTGCGGGCGTATAAACGCCCGCTTTTTTATTGGAAAAGGGGATTATGATAATTGGTGCTGTTGGATAATATAAAAAAACAGTCTTTATATATAAATGGGATTTATGGAATAATTTTGCCAAAAGTATTTTGATAAAGTAAGTAATTTGCACAAAACATTTTAACCTTATAAGTACAGATGCCGAAAATCAACCGAGTGCATGGACTTTTTTACTGCCTCTGATACAATATTCTTGTAACAGTATATATCATGAAAGGGGAATGATGGAAATGAAGAAATTATTTTCACGCAGTATTTCTGTATTAGTTGCCATGTCATTATGCCTCACTGTGGGCGGTACGGCATTTGCATCTGATACACCGTCGGACTGGGCAGCCGGCAGTGTAAACAGCGCCATATCCTATGGCCTCATTCCTGAATCTGTTCAGGGAAGATATCAGGACAATATCACAAGAGAAGAATTTGCCGAACTGCTTGATGAGGTATGCAATGACTATTCGGGCGGAAAGGGAAGTTTTATATTCTGGGATAATTACAATAAAATCAACTATGATTATTCCGAACCTCCCTTTACGGATACAAAAAATTCCGCAGTAAGACGTATGTACCTTGCCGGAATAATGTCAGGAATTGGCGACGGTAAGTTTGGGGCTAATGATCCTTTAACCAGAGAACAGGCAGCGGTTATGATGAGCAACTTATGTGATTTTGCAAGTAAACCTTTACCCGCTGCAAGTGCCAATTTTAGTGATAATAATGAAATTTCTTCCTGGGCATTGGACAGCGTAGGAAAAATACAGGCCGCAGGAATTATGAGCGGAGTAGGGGCAAACAAATTTGCTCCCAAACAGAACTATACAAGAGAACAGAGTATAGTTACCGCATTAAAGCTTTATTCATACCTCAGGGGTGTTAATTCTTCATCCGGCGGAAATTCAGGAAGCGGCTCATCGGGAAATAACGGCGGTTCATCAAGCGTTGTTCCTTCAGGAGATTTTGCAGCTGTATTCCAGCAGCTTTATGACGGATTAAAATATAATGTAGACAGAATAGAAATCGCCAATGCAACGGAAAGAGACCTTCCAAGCAGTGATGATTTCCCTGAAATAAGTTCGTCATTACGCAGCCAGTATCCGGGACAGGAAATGGCAATCGGATATCTTGAAGCCGCAAGAAGTGAAATGATTAATGCCTGTGTATGCGGTATAGATATATACTTCTATAAACAGATGGGATATACAAGTTCTACTTTATACAGAAGAACTCAGGAAAAGAGAGCAGAGATAGAAGAACACGTTGACAAGGCCTATGAATATCTTGAAAAGGCTAAATCATCAGTTAAATAAAAATAAAAAATGAGGCAGATATCAGTCTGCCTCATAATTTTTTATATCACTCTTTTACTTCAAATTCATCTTTGCCTACGCCGCATAAAGGACACTCAAAGTCAGCGGGAAGATCAGCAAATTTTGTTCCGGGAGCGATTCCGTGATCGGGATCACCTGTTGCTTCATTGTATTCATATCCACATACTTTACATACATAAATCATAGTTAGTTCCTCCTGTGTAAATAATAATAATTCTTATTTATGAGCTTATTATAATATATGAACATAAAAAAATCAATAGCTATGATAATTATTTTTATATAATAATAAATATTTTTCTTATCTAAGGATTTCTTAAAATATATACCATATTTATAACCCAAATATTTAAAAATAACGTAAGAATATGTTTGCTTGACACATAATACCATTGACTATATAATTTCCCCATAAAATATAAAAATATACATAATTTTGAAAGGAGAGGAAGTTTATTATGTACTCATATTATTATAGTGACCCTGATGTAATGAGCGTTATTTTCGGGGCTTATGCCACAATAGTTGGTTTTGCAGCACTCATATTCGGTATACTTGCAATTGTCGGTATGTGGAAAGTATTTACAAAGGCCGGAGAGCCCGGATGGACTGCTTTGATACCCTTTGTAAATAGTTATAAGATGTTCAAAATCGCCTGGGGTAACGGATGGTTATTTTTACTCTGCCTTATTCCTATAGTTAATATCGTAGTAGGAATTATGCTGTGCATAAAAATGGCAAGGGCATTCGGAAAGGGTACAGGCTTTGCCGTTGGACTTATATTTCTTCCCAGTATTTTCTTCATAATACTTGGTTTCAGTGATGCGGTTTATTACGGACCCGTAAGAAACTAATGATTTATACTTTGGAAAATCTGTATTAAATTTGTATTTTTGGCAAATAATCAGATATATGAGTTATAATGATAGAAAAAGTCTTGAATTTTTTCTTATAATATGGTAATCTATATCATTATATAAGAAAAACTGTGATGAGGAAAAGTAGACTGAACAGACTTTTCAGAGAGCTGTCGTTTGGTGCGAGACAGTATGGATGTTTTATCGAACTCGCCTCTGAGTTCCCTGTTGAAATAATAGTAGGCAGCGGCGTATGTTCCACGTTACGGGCGTAAGAGGTGTACCGTTTTTTACGGTAAACTAGAGTGGTAACGCGAAGATATCCTTCGTCTCTAACGAGATGAGGGATTTTTTTATGCTTATGAAAAGCAAAATCAATTAGGAGGTCAACAAGATGAGTTCACGTTATGAATTCCGAGAAATTGAAAAAAAGTGGCGTGCTGAATGGGAAAAGAATCCCATCAATGTTGAAAAAGAAGGCAAGCCCAATTACTATTGTCTTGATATGTTTCCATATCCTTCAGGAACAGGTCTTCATGTAGGACACTGGAGAGGATATGTTCTAAGTGATGTTATAAGCCGTTATAAAGTGCTTCAGGGATACTATGTTCTTCATCCCATGGGATGGGATGCTTTTGGTCTTCCCGCTGAAAACTTTGCTATTAAACACAATATCCATCCCGCTATTTCTACAGCTGAGAATATCGCTAACGTAAAACGCCAGCTGCATGAGATCAGTGCAATATATGACTGGGATAAGGAAGTAAATACTACTGACCCCGGATTCTATAAATGGACACAGTGGATTTTCGTTCAGATGTTCAAAAAAGGACTTGCATATGAAAAAGAAATGCCCCTTAACTGGTGCCCCAGCTGTAAGTGCGTACTTGCAAACGAGGAGGCTACTAACGGAGTATGCGAAAGATGCGGTTCTCAGGTAACAAAGAAAAACCTTCGTCAGTGGATGCTTAAAATAACAGCTTATGCTGACAGACTTCTTGATGACCTTCAGCAGCTTGACTGGCCTGAAAAGGTTAAGAAAATGCAGACTGACTGGATAGGAAGAAGTTATGGTGCAGAGGTTGCATTTAAAGTTGCTGATTCAGATAAGGAACTTGTAGTATACACAACACGTCCTGACACACTTTACGGTGCAACATTTATGGTAATTTCTCCTGAGCATAAATATGTAAAGGATATTACTACAGCTGAGCATAAAGAAGAAATGGAAGCATACTGCTATGCCGCTTCTACAAAATCATCTGTAGACCGTATGTCAGACAGAGAAAAAACCGGTGTATTCACAGGAAGCTATGCTATAAATCCTCTTAACAAGAAACAGATACCTATCTGGGTTTCAGACTATGTACTTGCTGATTACGGTACAGGAGCTATTATGTGCGTACCTGCCCACGACCAGCGTGACTTTGACTTTGCAAAGAAATTTGGCCTTCCTATAGTTGAGGTAATCAGACCCGAAGGACAGGAAGAAAAAGAGCTTACAGAAGCTTACACAGGTGACGGTGTAATCGTAAACTCACCTCTCTTTGAAGGTATGACAGCATTTGAAGCTAAACAGAAAGCTCCTCATATGCTTGAAGAAATGGGAATCGGCAAAAAGACAGTAAACTACAAACTTCGTGACTGGGTATTCTCAAGACAGAGATACTGGGGTGAACCTATTCCCATCGTTCACTGCCCTCACTGTGGTGCCGTACCCGTACCTGAAGACCAGCTTCCCGTACTTCTTCCCGAAGTTGAGAGCTATCAGCCTACAGATACAGGTGAATCACCTCTTTCAGCCATCGACAGCTGGGTAAACACAACTTGCCCCGTATGTGGTGCTCCCGCAAAACGTGAGACAAATACAATGCCTCAGTGGGCTGGTTCAAGCTGGTATTTCCTTCGTTATACTGACCCTCATAACGATAAAGAGCTTGCAAGCAAGGAGAACTTAAAGAAATATGCTCCCGTTGACCTTTATGTTGGCGGTATTGAGCATGCCGTACTTCATCTTCTTTACGCAAGATTCTATACAAAGTTCCTCTATGATATTGGAGTAGTTGACTTTGAAGAGCCTTTCCACAGACTGTTCAATCAGGGTATGATTAACAAAGACGGAGCTAAGATGAGCAAATCAAAGGGCAACGTAGTATCACCCGATGAGCTTGTAGCAAAATACGGCTGCGACTCACTTCGTATGTATGAGCTTTTCGTAGGTCCCCCTGAACTTGACTCCGAATGGGACGACAGAGGAATTGACGGTGTATTCCGTTATCTCAATAAGGTTTGGAAATTCTATGACGAATATAAGGACAAACCTGCTGAGCCCACAGAAGAGAGCGAATTTATCAAAAACAAAATGATAAAGGAAATCGATTCAAGACTTAATGCTCTTACAATGAATACAGTTGTCAGCGGATTTATGGAATACACAAACAAGATGGTAGACGAGGCTAAGAAAAACAACGGTATAGACAGAGCTTCAATCGAGACTCTTATCGTGCTTCTTGCGCCTTTCACACCTCATATTGCTGAAGAAATGTGGCATGGCCTTGGACATGAAACAAGCGTATTTGAGGCAGGCTGGCCTAAATGCGACGAAAGCAAACTTGTTGAAAACAGTGTTGTAGTTGCTGTTCAGATAAACGGCAAAGTAAGAGAGAACATCAAAATCGCTAAAGACGAAGCTAAGGAAAGTGCCCTTGAAAAGGCTAAGGCTTCACTTGGCGCAAGACTTGACGGAAAGACAATAGTTAAGGAAATCTATGTTCCCGGAAGAATAATCAACATTGTGTGTAAATAATTGAGAAGAAATTCTCACAACAGAATAAAGTGCTTGGAAATATTGA
>ERZ791934.520-NODE-520-length-51238-cov-4.291327_pt1 | contig 51238 bp, 44 predicted proteins | sample MGYA00510125_ERZ791934 | MGnify/ENA primary metagenome ERZ791934 (study PRJEB30046, sample SAMN00993240) | human gut metagenome | study: EMG produced TPA metagenomics assembly of the A metagenome-wide association study of gut microbiota in type 2...
AAGCAGGAACTGAAATATTTAGGGTCGTTGAAACCTACAGCATACGCCAAATCGGTGTAAAACCATATATGGTCGAGGGTGTCATGTCTCCTCTCAAGGACGTGCTCCACGGCAAAATCATCATTTCTCTTGCCGCAAATACATATGACGATGTCCTTGAAGAAATCATGCCGTCCGCTCATCATGTGGCGACAGCGCCTAATACACCTGTTTCTGCCTGTGAAGGCATCTTCATCTGTGAAGAAGAAAACACTTTGACAGAAGAAGAGAAAGCTTTTGTTCATGAACTGCTGGAGAACCTGGGACTTGTCCTCTGGATGGATCGGGATCACATGGGAATCGGCGGTGTCATCGCAGGCTGCACCCCTGCCTTTGTCGCCATGTTCATGGAAGCCCTGGGAGACGCAGGATGCAAACACGGTCTCACCAGACCTGTCGTCTATAAGTTGATTGCACAGATGCTGGCAGGAACCGGGAAAATGGCCCTCAAATCTGGAGATCATCCCGGACAGATGAAGGATGCAGTCTGTTCCCCTGCAGGAACGACAATCGTCGGGGTTTCAACTTTGGAAAAGAACGGCTTCCGGTTTGCAGTCATCGACGCCATCGACCAGATTCAGAACAAGATTCACGGGAAGGCGTAAGCTTTTATTGCAACGATTACTACTCGCTCAAACAGCGGCAGCTAAACACTGCTGCTGTTTTGTTATTCCTCTATGATGCTCTCATATGAAATTCCCTTTGCATAAGGGAACTTGTCTTGATATTTCTTCCAAATCTCCTGCAAATCATCACTATCTGCAATCAGGGAGATAATTTTATTTGCATGAACAATGGCTTCAGCACTGCCTCTATGTTCCGCAGTTGCCGTAAGGGCTTTCATGAACAGCTCTTTATCATATTTCTGTGTTGTTGCAAGGATATATATGTCGTAATAGTCCCTCGGTCTGGTCGTAAACACACCACAGCTTAATATTGTTTCTACTTTTTCAGCCATAACCGTCTCGATATTATATCCCCATAAACGGATACATATTTCATCGTCAAAAATACCAGTAAATTCGTATTCAACTGCAGAAGGCGTTATGATATCTCCCGTAGATACATCTATAGCAAGAGGCGTTATGATCGTATCGTAAATTGCGTTCATTTTTACACAGTATCCGCCATATACATCATCCTGACGAATAGGCTTTATCGAGGTAGGCTCAAAAGTCACTCCATCATCAAGATCAATCCCACAAATAGCTTCTACCGCCGTCAATATTTTATCTTCAGTCAGGGGCAGATTCTTTAAAGTGGTATCTAAATCCATTGTCGATCTGATATCCAGGCCCACAATTGCCGCAATCAGCATTCCCCCTTTTATTACAAACTTCTCGCGATAATCGGATAGCGACAGCCTTTCCAAGAATCGCTCAAACATGTAATTCTGAAGTACCGTCTGGGCAGCTATGGATCGACTTTTCGCATAGCTATAGATTTTCGCCTTTAGACTCATCGCCTTTGAACTCATAACAGAACCTCCAAATATCTTTTCAATTCTGAAGTGACCTTAAACTGTTTTGCATACACAGAAAGCAAGTTTAAATTCTTTTTATCATATGCCGCATAATTTTTGACCGCACTGATAACGGTTTCTTCATCGCAGCGCTTTCGACATCTTAGGAGATCGCAAATCGTTCTTTCCAAGTCATAGCACCTGACTGTATTTCCAAGAATTGTGCTTCGTTCAATAACCCCTATGCAGTGAAGTTGTGGTTTAACATAAAAACACTTACATTCATCTTTAAGCGAATTGGGCAGCGACGTATTGCTGCGAATCGTGACCGTATGAGTAAATGGGGTTCTCTCTGACAATCCGTTTAAAAAAAGTGCCGTATCATGAGAAAACACAATGTTGTCTGAGCGCAGCATCATTGTATACATATCATCATGCACCGCATCTGGCAAGGTATATACGCCATGCCTGCTACGCTCCAGTAGCCCTGCTTTTACATAGTTTGTAAGAAGCTGCTTTGAATATCCTAAAGCGAGTACCTGTGCTGTCGTTATCATATTATTATTTTTCTTGATCGCCTCATATAGATCTTGATTTATCGTCATTATTTCACCTCTCCACTTTGTTTACTTTTAAATGTAATTTAATATTATTTCTATTCAATAGTCAACAACTCAATCAAAAAAAGAGACTGAAATCAGCCTCTCGTTTTTGGTATTCATTTTTTGCCTTCTTTGACGATCTTTTCATTTTCAGCAATAATTTCATCAAGTTTCTCTATCAATTTTTCGTCAATAAAATAGTCGTGTGCTTCTAATAGCTTGTCAATTTTGCTGCATGCCCTCTTGCGGATATCATTGGTTTCCGTTTCCTTCTCCCAGGTGGAAAAAGTCCTTCTATCTGTTACCGTAGTCCCCATCCACTCCGTTTTGTAGTGCTTACGAGTATGCTTCGTCTTCAGGAAGGAGCCGCTTCCGTCCACGCCGCCTTCTGCTGCAATAACATCATAGGCCAGATGTTCCTCATCTACTTTGATACCCCCTAAGACCCTCTTCACGCAGCGAACAATTTCACAGTCAATGACCAGCGCCTCATGGCTGAAAACGTTGAGTTGGGACAGCATTCCGAGACCGTGGGTCTGGTTTTGTTTTGCCTGCAGCCCACATATTCCAGTCATGAACTTTTCCCAGCCATACTGTGCGTCTATGGTGTTGGAATCTGTTAGGAAACCGCCGCCGCCAGCCGGTACCTCCACTAATTTGCACAGTTGTGTGATAGCCGCTCGCATCAGAGCGTATTCTGGCGTGCCAACAGTACAGGTTACCGTCTTCATATCAAAAATACGGCTCCAGGATGCTAACACAACAGGGCTGCCCGGCTGATAAATCTGCAGGAGCACATTATGTGCTAACAGTTCCGCCCAGGATTGGGACACCTCCGCTGCCAAAGTTGCAGGAGAGGTTGCACCTCCCATAGGGCCGGAAGAAAAGAAACATGGCACTTTTACTTTTGCGGCCTCTCTGATTGCTTCACAGGCATCATCACGCATTTTCAATGGGGACAGCGTGCAGATATTGAACATCATATGAGGTTTTTCTTTCAGCACATCGTGTCCGCCCATGACAACTGCGTTCATCTCAATTTCTGCCCGTGCGCTGCGTTCATTGGTCGGCCACAGATGTAGCGGTTTTCTCGTATGCATCAGCCCGCATTTGGTCATATATAATTCCTGCACATTGTCCGGCATATCAGTCGGCTGGATAGAAGTCTGCACATGATTTGCTTCATCCAGCATCTCTAAAAGTTTAATTTCTTCGGTCAGCGCCTCATAAGTACCCGTCTTGATCATATCATCTTTTCGATCCAGATAAAACGCTGCAAAACCACTGGTTCCGATGGTAACATCATCTCCGCCCAAAGTGATATAATATTCGCCATTTGCGTCATACATATCAAATTTTGCCGGCGCGTCAGCAAGGGTTTTTTCCACAAGAGCACGCGGGTAATATACTCTTCGGCTTTCCTCATCTACCGTACAGCCCGCTTTTGCCAAATCTTCTCTAGCCTGTTTTTCCTGAACTTCAATACCTAATTTCTCCAATATGTTCAATGTATTTTCATGAACTTCTCTAGCATCTTCATCAGACCAGAGTTTTTCTCCATAATACATATCTGTTCCGCCTTTCTATTCTTTGATATATACTGTTTAGTCCTCTACGAATTCGAGGGCTCTTTCCAAGTCTGCCTGGCCTGCCGGCGTCTTTAATCTTTCCTCTACACTGCCGCTTGCCAGTTTAAATACGCCTGCGATGATGATAATCGATGTAAAGGCCAATATCGCTCCGAAGGTTACTGATAAGCTCTGCAGGGAAGCCATACCGACTTCATTTAATACGAACAAGCACACCAGCGTGCCCAGCCCCAGGATTGCACAGAAGAAAAGACGCAGAGCAACTGGCGCTTCACCGTTTCTCTTAATTTTTTTCTGACACATTCCTGCAATGATATTGGACTCTGCATCTACCAATGTGACAAATCCGATCATGACGCAGAATAAAATCATAGGGATTGTCAGCCATTTCAGCGGAAGATACTTAAGAACAACGAAGTTTGCAACAGGTGCTCCCCAATCGCCGATGACATCCATAACATTGATATTCATGAAGGACATCATGTTCATCGCATCTCCGCCCCAGAAGCAAAACCATAGGAACAGGAAGCAGGTCGGTACGACTGTGCTGGCAGCGATGAATTGTCTGATAGTACGGCCTCTTGAAATCTTTGCCAGGTACATTCCGCAGAACGGTGAGTATACCAAGGTCCAGAACCAGGTGAAGCCAGTGTTGTTTACATTCCATCCATCTCCGTCACCCATAAAATCGCCGTTGAATGCCATTGGCAGGAAGTTGTCCAATAACGCCCCCATTGACCCTAGAGCAAGCTCACACAGTTTCAAAGTCGGTCCAAAACAAAATAAGACTACAAGAAGGATGATATATCCGGCAACGTTGATGTTGCTAAGTACAGCCAGTCCTTTCTGAAATCCTCTGGCGCTGGAGAAGCAGAGAATCAGTAAAGTGATTGCAACTACGATAATATACATCAGATTGTTTACTTCCAGTCCAGTGTTATATGCCAGACCAGTTGAGAACTGCATAACGCCAAATCCAAAGCCAGTGATAATAGCGCCCATGATAGCAATCAGGCAGATTACATCATATACGGTGCCCAGCGGGCCAAAAGTCTTTTCTTTCAAAACAGGATAAAGCCCCGTACTTGGCCTGAATGGCATTCCGTGATTGGTAAAGAGATATACACTAGTAAACCCGATGACCATATTTGCCACCCAGTTAAAGCCTCCCCAGTGGAATGTGGCTTGTGCAACCGCCATATTGGCTGCAGCCGTCGTCTCAGATTCAAGATTCCAGAATACCGGTGTGCTGCTGAAGAAGCTTGCCGGTTCCACTACTGCATAGAACATCATGGCAATCCCGATGTTCCCACAGATGATCATCGCCAGCCAGGTAAAGGTCTTATACTCCGGTTTTGCGTCCTCCCCACCGATTTTTGTTTTACCAAATTTTGAAATACACATATAAATGCAGGCAAATACGCACGCTACGATGATAAAGTACGCCAGCCAGGCAAAATGTGTCCCCGCCCAGTCCTTCACCGTCGTCGTGAAGGAGGCAAAGGATGAGGGTGCAGCAATTCCATAAATGACAAAGGCCACTATGAAAATCGCCACAGGTGTAAAGATTTTGTAGTTAAGTGATTTTAATAAATTCATAACTCCGCGTTCCTTTCCTTTTTTCATATTCAATCTACTAACGTCTTTCTTTAATGCAATATTATCAGAATTCTCAAAACGATAAAAGCGAACAAAAGGACATCATTTGTTTCCTTTTTTGCACCAAAAATCAAGAAAACCTCCTAGATAGACGTTTTTTAACGGTCTATCTAGGAGGTAATTTATCATTTAAAACTCATCCAAGATTTTTATCAACTTATTAGTTCAATTCGCGTGCCTGGTTAGAACAGCGAGATGATTGCAGTGATTGAGAAGTAACCCAGGACGACAACCACCAGATACTTATAAAGTACGTCAATCCATGCACCCCACTTGACTGCCGACGTATTATTGTACCATTCTTCCCTGATCTTTTTGGCTCCAATCACCCAAGCTCCGATAATTGCGATGCCAAGTGCAGTTACAGTATAAAGGATATTACCACATACATTGTCAATTAATGCAAACAGGGTATCACTCCAAGTACAAGGGATAGCGGCAATTGCAGCAATAACGATAACTGAAATAATCGCTTTGTTACGAGTTAATTTCATTCCCTGTTTATCTTCAAATGCCTGAATCCCCACTTCAAGCTGACTGATATGTGAGGAGATGCCTGCGAAGAAAACTGCAAGGAAGAATAATCCCATGAAAATTGCTCCGCCGCTCATAGTAGCAAATACTTTAGGAAGTGCTACGAACATGATTCCCTTACCCATGAGCGGATCCATTTCGAACACCTTTACTGCAGGAATAATGATGAATCCTGATAACAGGCAGATGAAGAGCTGTACGACGTTTACAGTAACGAAGTCTGTTGCGATATCCATACTGTCATCTGTATAACGCCCATAAGCAAGCAGGATACCAGGCCCAAGACCTACGGCAAACAATGCCATACCTGCTGCTTGTGCCCACATCTCAGGGTTCGCCAGCTGTGACCAATCAGGCTTTATGTAGTATTCAATGCCTTCTGCAATTCCCGGAATGAAACATACGCGAACAGCTAATACGACTAAGATAATGAACAATCCAGGAAGCATAATTTTACAGATTTTTTCAACACCGCCCTGTATCCCTCTCATTGAAATCAATCCAACTCCGATTAGCAGGACAACTACGATCGCATAGATTAACAGACGATTTCCGTTAATACTTTCAAACAATCCCTCTGCATCAGATGCATAGGACATGCCTTTGAAGGACTTAAAAAAGTAAACGACTACGATCGCAATAATTGCTGGGAAGTAACCGAACTGTATCGTCTGTTCCAGCGAGCATGCCCAGCCAAGAACTTTACCAGGGGTTTTTGCAACGCTGCCTAAAGCACTTACATTTCCTTCACGCAGTTTACGCCCCATTGCGATCTCAGCAAAACCTGCAGGTATTACGATTAAGATACAGATAGCGACAAAGGCAAGTACAAATGCGCCGCCGCCCCACTTTGCACACATCATCGGGAATCTCCACATAGCGCCTACACCTACGGACATTCCGATTGTTGAGAGGACAAATCCGAATCTCGACCCAAATCCTTCGGATTTTCCTTCGATAGCGCCTGACTTTCCTCCATTCATTGACTTAGAAATCATGTAGATTCCGCCGCCGCCAAATGCAACTAGATATACTAGCAACATTACAATAGTGATTGTTGACATATTAGCCTCCTTTTATTTTTCAGCAGGTAAAATAATTTCGCATCGCCCTTTCATCTCAGAGCTAACACAACTCATTTATGGTCTGTGTTATATTCTTTATACCACATTGTTATATCTATGTCAATCAATTTTTCTGAAAAATTCTTAAATTTTACGCATATAATCAACCTTATATCAATAACAGTTCTCGTTTCTATTTTGAGCTGTGTTAGCTATTTCTGCACATCCAAAACAGCCCCTATCTCCCCTATAGGAGTAGCCTAGAGGCTGCTGTGAGACTTCGTTAAAACAAAATTATACGCCCAGAAGGAAGCCTTCCTGGAACGGATCCTTCGGATCCAGAATCCATGTTGCAAATCCGATAATGCACGCATTTCCTGTTACTTTCGGAATAACTGCCTGCACGCCGCCGATCTGGGTTTCTCCTACAATTTCACACTTAAACAGGGATCCCGTCACACTTTCATGCACAAAGTTCTCACCGACTTTTAGCTTTCCTTCAGCAAATAAAAGTGCTGACTTGGCAGAGGTTCCCGTGCCACAAGGGGATCGGTCAACGACCTTAGGCAGCGCCACTACGCAATTCTGAATATCCGCACCCTCCGTTTGCGGAGGTCCTGCAAACTCGACATGAGTCACCCTATCTACAAGCGAAAGGGTCGGATGTTTGACTTTGATCTGTTCGTTAATATCCTTTGCAATAGAGTTCGCAATCTCAATAAATTTACCACAATTCTCCGTACAAATTTCGACACCGACACTTTTCGCGGATAAAATCGCATAAACATTTCCGCCCCAACAGATATCCATAGTGAGCTTGCCATATTCCGTTGTATCTACCGTCACCGCTCTGTTGAGAACAAGAGCAGGCGCATTGGTAAAGGATACCTCTTCCACAACACCATCAGTGACCTTTGCTTCCACGCTCACAACCCCTGCTGCTGTATCCAGCTTGATTCGGGTAATCGGTTCTTCCACTTCTACAAGGCCATCTTCAATCAGTGCCACTGTAACGCCCATCGTGTCATGTCCGCACATAGGCATCCAATCACTTGCTTCAAAATATAACACACCTACGTCAGTACCCGGCGTACACGGTTCGGTGATCAGAGTACCTGACATAATGTCATTGCCCCTGGGTTCAAACATCAGAACTTTTCTGAACCAGTCGGCATTGTTCTTCATGTATGACAGCTTTTCCTCCATTGTCTTTCCCGGTACCTTTGGAAAGCCGCTTACAACATTTCTGGTTGGCTGTCCCAGGGTATGCGTTTCAATGGTTCTGAATACTTTTTTAGCCTTCATTTTTATTATTTTCCTCCTGTATTTTCTTTGATTTTTGTACCGCTGCATTTACCGACTCCATTACAGCATAGGTGAAACCATTTTCTTGCAGCGATTTGAACCCCTCAATGGTAACCCCGCCGGGAGAACACATTTCGTCTACACGAGATTTTGGCGTCACACCTGTTTCATCTAGAATCATTGCAACCCCCAGCAGATTCTTTATTGTAATCTCCTTTGCCTGTGCACGGCTGAAGCCTGCATAGACGCCGGCATCCACCAAAGCATCTGCCATTAGGTAGATCCACATCGGTCCGGAACAGCTGTAAGCAGTAAACTCTGCGAATTTATCTTCGTCAAGGTACATGACCTGGCCAAGTGCACCGAGAAAAGCATCGACAAAGGCCTTTTCGTTATCATCCACATTGCCGTTCAGCTTTACAGCACTGTGGCCATTGGCCACTTGTCCCATGGTGTTAGGCATGACCCTGACAATTTTTCTATTACCGCCCAGGAATCGTTCAAGCGTAGCAATGGTTACTCCTGCAGCAATGGATATCACGAGTGCATCCTCTTTCGCGTGCTTCTTTATATTCTCCGCCACGACGGAAACAATCTGCGGCAGCACCGCGACCACGATAACATCCGCTTCCATCATCGCGGCTCTTCCATCTACCACAGCCTTTACCCCGTATGTAGCTTCCAGATAGGAACATCTATCCTGAACAAGGTCATTCACCGTCACCTGCTCCCGCTCCACTACTCCTTTTTTTAAAACGCTGCGAAGTACGCCCTCTGCCATATTTCCTCCGCCACAAAATAGAACCTTTTTACTCATATTTTCCCTCCTTATCTATTCGCTTCATCATTGAATTTCACAACAGTATCCACTAATTTGTCGATATCATTGTCCACGCTGATCCCTAACGCAATCAGTTTATCTGTGACATCAATGGGAACATCATTTCCATCTATCGCCTCATTAAGCCTGCCGCCCATCAATACTTTGATGGACTCCATGCCAGCCTCATTCAGCGCAGTGATCAGCGCTTTGCCGAAACTATATGCCATACCATTATAGGTGCTGATGCATACGACCCTGCTTCCAGATTCTGTAACCGTATCGATAACCTCAGAAATTGCAACTGATGTGCCTAAGTCAAAAATGTTAGCGCCCGCTTCGCACAGCACATTCTTTACAACTTCTTTACCAAATTCATGTACATCAGAAGCTCCCACTACCACGTTGATTCCTTTCAGCGCAGTTAGATTTTCTGCACTCATCTTTGATAGAACGTCGTCTTTGATCGCAGTAATTGTCTGTACGATGCTTGTTCCTCTGATCGGCACTCTGCCTCGCATTGCATTTTCCCTTGCTTCGCCTGCACCAAAGTTTGTTTCAAGCTGCTCTGGTCCTATGGCCTTCAATACGGCTGCTACCTCACCTGCGTGTTCAATATCGACGCCTAAATCATCTAATCCATTAATGACTCTTTCAAAAAATACATTTGCCCCGGCAACGAGCTGGTCAGCTTCCTCTTCAATTCTGTCCCAATCAATGTATTCTGCATAATACGGAGCCTTTTCGATTACCATGTCCATGGAAAGCTGACATTCAATGATCTCTTCGGCGCTGGGAATTCTCAAAGCCTCTGAATATGGTATTGCATTAATCGCATACCCTGTCGGATATTTCAACTGACATGCAATATCAGCCAGTGCGTAAGTCGGCATAACCGAATAGTTTTTTGCCATACTCATACCATAATCAATGGTATTTCCATTTACAAAAGTCCCCGGGGTCTGATATTTGTCGATTTTGCTTATGCCTCTGTTAAAGACAATTCTCAACATGGGATCGCTGAACAAGTTACCATAGCAATGAGCCACTCTTCCTCCCGCCAGTTCCTCTGCCATATACCGCTCCAGCTTGGCCCATCCGAGAAGGTTGGCAACATCATGAAACTGAGCGCCGTATCCATCGTCAAGATTGCAGTGCATACAGACTCCCCGATCCTTAAATTCACCCATGACAGCCATCGCTTTAATGTAGTCTTCTGTACGGTAGCTTTCCATATCAAGTCCTGGATATTCATAAGTAAAGTACTGGGCAAGATTCCCGATGGAAGTAGCACCTGCACCTAAACCATTTTTTACATTTTCCACGCTGTTCAACGACCCAATCATATGGTCGCCAAGGTGTGGATTGATGGGGGCGATCTGTCCAATCTGCTTCCACTCATCAGGATTGTTGAAAATCAAACTGCCGCTTGCCTGAAAACGATTCCGGTATTCCTCTGGAACACCCATTATCCAGTCGCAAATCATGCCTAACCGATCAATATGGGAACCCTCTTTTTCCAAAGTTTCATATACCGTTCTGATGCCTTCCGCTGTTGCCTGCCAGGAATTCCAGCCGATGACGCCGTGTTTCATTATTTTCCCGGCTTTCATCATCTTACGTTTGTATTCAGTCTCTGATTTTACACCGTACTTTTTCATAAATAGCGTTTCCGTTATCTCGATACCATCTGCGATTTTCTTCGCATCGTTTCTGATTGTTTTCATATCCGGAAGCTCTTTTTCATGAAACCTCCTGTTAAATTTGATATCCATAGTCACTCCTATTACATCATACGTTTATGATTTGCCAATTAGTCTCACACTTATCCACAAAAGGATCAATCACAGCTCATTAATGATTTATGTTATATTATGTATACCACACTTTTGTTTTTCTGTCAAATGAATTTTGGTTCTGTTTTCGCAATATTTAGCATTTTCTTCATTTTTGATTTTGAGTTGTGGCTCGCTTTTCTGCCTGCATAAAAAAAATGACAGCTGTGTATCCATCACACAACTGCCCTTATTCCTATTGCTTTTCTAATTCTCCATACTTTTTGATACGATCTTTATCAGGTTGTCGAGATGCTCTTCCATTGCCGCCGCAGCAGCGTCTGCATCCCTTTCATAAACTGCCTTGAGAATCACCTCATGATCCTTATACGATCCAGCCTCTCCCATTGTCGTAATTGCCGAAAAATACTGGTACACATTGTTTTCCGTAAGCAAAAGACGAAGCACTTGGAACAGCGCACTATTTCCGGAAAGTTCCGCAAATTTTAAATGCATTTTTAAATCTTGCTCTGATCCGGATTCGCCCTTCCTCGTAACGTATCTATGTTCAAAATCTAAATCTCTCATCTCATGCAGATCTTCTTCTGTCGCACGGATCGTTGCGCAGCGAACTGCATAAGGCTCAACTAATCTACGAAATTCCAAAATATCTTTTGAATGTTTTGGATCTTCGCTAAATGCTAAAGCAATGACTTCTTCTGCATTCTGCAGAAGCTCCACTTGCGTCATCTGGCTTTCAAGAAATGTCTCGCCCTTTGGGGTAATGATACGTCCCTTGTTACTTATACTCGTAATGTAGCCGTTCTCTTCTGCCTGTTTCAGCATACGTCCTATCGTCGCCACAGATGCATCTAACTGCTTGCTCAGGTACGCCGCTCCTACCGGAGAAATACACTCTTTGATTGTCTCTAGTAATGTTGTCATTGTTAATTTTTTCATCGTTAATATTCCCTATATCACCATTGCGTCACCACAACTTATTTCTCATATACATGATAATACATCATAACTCATTTGTCAATTCTCAAAAAACAGTTGACATCCGTGAATTACTGTGATATTAATATATTATCACAAATCATTTATGAGTCGTGTTAACGCATTTCTTGAAATTGGGAGGGAAAACATGTATAACCTGGATTCAAATAGAAATTATTGGAAAGGTTCCGAGGCCGGTAACAGAAGGACCATGTACAAAGCCGCTGGTTTTGGTGATTACGATATAAAGGAAAAGCCGCATATCGGCGTAGCAAATACTTTTTTTGAAGGATCTCCCGGAACAGGTCATCTCAGGCAACTTGCAGATCACGTTAAGAACGGAATCTGGGCAGCAGGTGGCATGCCCTTAGAATTTGGAGTTCCGGCTACTTGCGGCAATGTAGCAACAGGCTCAGTAGGCCTTCGTTATGAGCTTGCAATGCGGGATGTCGTCGCGATGTCTATCGAAGGCGTTACAAAGATTCACAGTTTCGACGCACTCGTCATTCTTGCATCCTGTGATAACATTATTGCTGGTGCATATCTCGCCGCAATGCGCCTTAACATCCCTTGTATCGTTGTGACCGGTGGTCCCATGTATCAAGGCAGCTGCGACGGTCGTAAGATCGTTCAGGCCGAGGTGGATATTGCTTCCATCCGAGGCGATGAAGAAATTCTCAAAATGGCCGAAGAATTTGGATGCCCTTCCTTTGGTGCATGCCCTTCTATGGGCACAGCAAACACCATGCAGATTCTTGGCGAGCCGCTTAACATGGTGCTTCCCGGTACTGCGACAATCCCTGCCGGAGACAGTCTCAGACTTCGTAAATGTACGGAAGCCGGGATGTATATCGTGCAGCTGGCAAAGAAGGGCATTACACCAAAGGATATCGTTACGAAAGAATCTTTGCTGAATACGATTATGGTTGATATGGCAATTGCCGGTTCCACCAATGCAGTCATTCACATTCTCGCTTATGCAACAGAACTGGGCATACCACTTACGCTTGATGATTTTGATGCACTGGCTAATGAAATCAAGTGTATCGTAGGCGTCATTCCTACCGGCTCCTATTCAGTAGTGGATTTATATAACGCCGGCGGCGTACCCGCTGTCATGAAACAGATTCAAAACAAGCTTTATACCGATACTATGACACTTCTCGATGTATCTTGGGGAGAATATCTGGCGGCTGTTCCATCGCCTATCGATCACGATGTAATAAAGTCTTTAGACGACCCAATCAGCGTACTTCCCGGCATGAGAATTCTTCATGGAAACCTGGCAAAAAAAGGCGCTGTATGCAGGCCTACGGGGATTCCTGAATCCATGTGGCACTTTAGCGGCCCTGCCAGAGTATTCAACTCGGACGAAGCCGCACGTGACGCCATTATAAATGACGAAATTACAGGTGGAGAAGTCGTCGTGTTAAGGTACGAAGGTGTCAAAGGATCTCCTGGTATGAATGAACTGATGAAGGCTACTGACAGTCTTCTCGCTAAAGGGCTTGAATCAAAAGTTGCCCTTATTTCCGATGGTCGCTTTTCCGGGTTTAACCATGGCTCCATTATCGGCCATGTCTCACCAGAAGCATATATCGGCGGACCACTGGCGTTCATTGAAGACGGCGATATTATTGAATACGACATTACAGAAGGTTATCTTAACCTTAACGTAGATGACGCAATTTTAGAAGAGCGAAAGAGAAACTGGATCAAACCGGAACCAAAAGTAAAATCAGGGCTGCTGGCACTTTACCAGGCAACTGCGAGACCGCCTGAAGAAGGTGCCGCAATGCAGATTATGGAGGATGAAATATTATGATAAAGAAAAAATTCGCAATCATCGGAGATGGCTTCTTAGCAGCAAACGTTGCCGATGCGTATGCTCACGGCAAAATGCCAAATTACGAACTGACTTGCATTCTCGGGCGAATTGACGAAAGGCTTGACGAACTGTCAACAAAATGCAACTGCAAAGCCGTAAAGACTCTTGATGCACTTCTCGCTACTGAGCCTGAAATCGTCGCAGAAATGGCTGCCGTTGAAGCGGTACAGGAATATTGTATCGACGTGCTAAAAAGCGGAGTTTCCTTCATGGCACTCTCCATCGGGGCATTTGCTGACTCTCACTTTTATGAAACAGCCAAAGAAGCCGCTTCCGAGAATAATGTAAAAATTTATTTTTCCTCGGGAACCATTGGCGCATTTGACGCAATGCAGTCGATCACTCTGATAGGCGGCGCCAAAGCAGAATTAACCCTGAACCGCTGGGCAGGTTCCTACAAGGATACGCCGGTTTACAAGCCCGAAATCGAAGCGACGGGCGTAAAAGATACCCTGTTTGAGGGCACTGCAGCAGAAGCCATTCAATTACTGCCAAGGATGATCAATATCGGCGTCGCCACTTCACTGGCAACCATCGGTCCCGAAAATACATATATTAAAATCACAGGAGATCCCGATATGCCGCACAATGACGATGATGTGAATATCAGAGTCCATTCAGAGCATATTGACATGAAGTTTAAGATATATTCCAAGAACCAGATCTTAACGGGTTGGAGCGTTGTGTCTTTCTTAAACAACTTAGCATCGCCAGTCTATTTCTACTAATTTTTAGCAGAGATATTAACATACAAAAAAGGCTTGTCTACTTAATTGGCAAGTCTTTTTTGTGACAGTCTTTTTATTTTCCAATATACATCTGTCGTGCCTTCTTCACATATCGCAGGAACTCGCGCAGTGTCAGAGAGACATTTTCTTTATGCTTCACGGCAAAACCTATTGTTCGCTTTACTTCCGTATTAAGCTTACGGAATTCCACCGGAAACCATTTTGCCGTATCTTCAGCAACTGACAGAGGGATGATGGACACACAGTTATCGTAAGCAACCATCTTCTGCACCAAATAGATGGAGTTTGTATTATAGTCCGCTTCTTTAGTTCCTGCTGTGATTTCCTGAAATTTCATCATATCCTGATCATAGCCCTCTTGTGTCTTAAATAAAATCAGCTTATGATCAAACATCTCCTCGACAGAAATCACTTCTTTCTCTGCTAAAGTGCAGGCCTTTGGAATCAATGCAACATATGGTTCCTCCATAAACGGAATCCAATCGAACTCGTGATATGATTCCCTACTGAAAAGCGCTACATCGATAATGCCCTGTTTCAGCCAAGTCTCCAACTGGTGCAGGCTATGCTCTTCCACAACCTCGATTTGTATGCCGGGATGAATTTCGTTGAAACCCTTCAGAATGTCTGGCATCAGCAAATAGGCCATTGTCGGAAAACTGCCAATTCTCAGCTTCCCCTGAGACATCCCTCGAATCATCAGATACTCTTCTTCTAATATCGTATTCACCTTCAGCAGTTCTCGGATTAAAGGGACGACCCGCTCCCCCTCTTCGTTCAAGACGATTCCTTTTCTCGTTCTCTTAACCAGGGGAAACCCAATTTCCTTCTCCATGCTGGCAATCATTTTTGACAGGGCTGATCTTGTATAGCCCAGGTCCTCTGCAGATTGACTGAGACCGCCACGGTCGACCACCTTCAATAGCACTTCGTATTTCGTAATATCCATATAGTTCACCTCAATTATCATCTCTTGCTGGAATACCGATACATGGGGTTCTTGCAAGTTGCAGAGAATTAGTCCTCTAGCTGCATTATACAGAAATTTCTGCCGATGTCAATAAAGCCTCCAAACTGGATAATTGTGTCTTACATCAGTTTGGAGGTTTATTCAATCTTTGAATGCTCCTATTAAAGGTGGAAAGCCTCATACTTTGTTATAATTCTGTCCAGTTCCGCTTCTTTTTCCAATCCCAGACTGTAACTGTATTGGTTAAGCATCTCTTCAATCTTAATACGAACCCTCTTTCTTATATCATTGTTGCGCTCATCTTTTTCCCAGGTTCCATAAGTCCTTCTATCAGAAAACTTTGGCCAATAGACTTCACTTACATAATTTGCTTTTGTATGCTTGCTGCTGAGGAAACGTCCATCCACCTTGTGGGCGGCAATTTCATCATATGCAAGGTGACTTGGATCTACTTTAATTCCTTGCAGAAGCCGCTGTATCACACCGATCATTTCGCAATCGATCACCATTGATTCCAGACTAAAAATATTCATCTGCGAAATTAGACCCAGACCATAGATCAAGTTCTGATTTGCTCTCATATCTCCCAGACCGTTCATAAACTTTTCCCAGCCGCACTGCATATCAAGGGTGTTGGAATCCGTAAGGAAGCCACCTCCGCCCGTTGGAACTTCAATTCTTTTTCCTAATTGGGTGATCGCCTGCCTCATGAGGGCGTATTCAGGTGTGCCCACCGTACAAGTGGCATTTTTCATGTCAAAAATTCTGCTCCAGCTGGCAAAAACAGCTGGAGAACCCGGCTTACAGATCTGCAGATATGTATTATGTCCCAGAATCTCTGCCCAGGCCTGGGTTAGTTCTCCTGCCAAAGTTACCGGCGCTGTGGCTCCAGCCATAGGCCCAGAAGTAAAAAAGCACGGAACGCCGTAGGCCGCTGCTTCTCTGACCGCCTCGCTCATATCTTTACGCATTGTGAGCGGTGATAATGTGCACATGTTGAACATGAGATGCGGTTTTTCCCTCAGCACATCCGCTCCGCCCATTATTTCCGCCGCCATTTCAATCAATCCTTGAGCGCCCAGCTGTCCGAACGGACTTGTGTGAAGCGGCTTACGAGAATATACAAATCCACCCTTAGCCATCCAAAGATCTTGTACGCACGCAGGTTTTTCAACAGGCTGTACCGAGGTTTTCATCCAGCCGATCTCATCCGTCATTTCTACAATCTTTGCTTCGTCTGCAAGGCCTTGATAATCACTATCTTTCACCTGGCCGTCACGCCAGTCTAAATACGGGGCCTTGAATCCGCCAGGTCCAAAGCTGGTTTCTTCTCCACCGACGCTGAGAAATCGTTTGCCGTAAGAGTCGTACATGCTGAATTTTCTTGGTGTATACTTAATGGTTTCCTCGACAAGGTAGTGAGGAATATATATTCTCTCTTCTCTTACCGAGCATCCCGCTTTTTGAAAATCTTCTCTTGTGCGTTTTTCGGTAACTAACATACCTTCCTTTGCAAAAAGCTCAAGCGCATTAAAATGAATTTATCTCGCTTGTTCTTCTGTAAATACTTTTCCATTGATAAACATAACTACTCCTTTGCTTTACCATAACAGATTGCTTATTTACTAATTATCCTCCGCACTTTCAGATACCTGATATACCCCTTCATGGGTCAGGATATGGTTGTTCTTAGTGAAAAACAGCTTGACGAAAGAGTAGATTTCAACTGCGGTAATGACGTATACTGGCAGAGACGCCAGAATTGGAACACGTCTTACCATGAAAATCCCTCCAAAGTTGATAAAGGCAAGTGCTACCAGTCCCATCAATTCTATCGTTGAAGGACATGTTGATCTAGGTATTACCAGTGTCTTTTCCGATAAAAACGTTGCTTTTATTCCTCTGTTCAAAGATCCCGCTCGATTAATCGTATCATCGAACCACCCTTTGGCGTCCAATGACGAAATTTCTGCTGAGTCACTGGACGGGTGCGATTTGATATATATCCCAGACATCGGGAACGACGTAATTCAAGCAGTTAAAAAAGTCTACGACTTTAAATTTGCTTCACCATTTAGTGTGCACAGTGATGTGGGTGCAATCTCAATGGTCGACCTGGGGCTTGGGTCATATATCATCTCTGAACTCCAATGCATACGGCTTGGAAATAACACAAAGAAAATAAAATTCAAAGAACCAGTTTACCGGACCATGGGGATAGGAATACTCAAGCACAAACTACAGATTCCGATTATCAAAGAAATGATTCAGTTCGCCATCGATTTTAGTAAAGATTTTGAGAAAGAATTATGGTCGCGCTGAAAATGCCATAAAAAAGAGAAGCTGTCTGTGTATTATACAGACGCTTCTCTTTTTTATCCTATCATGATTTCACTCCTTACTGTAGCGAATCGTCATGCCTGTCGCCGCGAAGAACAAGGTCGCCGCCGTCATGGTCAGCGCCAGCATATAATATGGCACATATTCTGCGGCAGCAACGCCCAGGGTTGCGCTGAAGTAAACGCCAGCCGTGGTCCACGGCACCAGCGGCGCAAGGCCTGTCGCCCCGTCATGGACAGTTCGCGCCAGCACACATTTGTGAATTCCGAGTTCATCAAAGCGGCGCCCCATAGCGTTTGACGTCAGTACGATGGCCATGTGACAGTCCGCAGAAAAGAATCCTAAAACTGTACTCATCACATAAGATGCCGTAATCACAGAGAAACGTTTCTGCAGAATCCCGCTGATCTTCGATACGACAGAAGTCATAATCGCTGTCCGCTCCAGGCAGCCTGCCAAAGCCAGTGCCAGGATGATCAGCAGAATCGTCGATGCCATTGCCATCAGCCCGCCCCTTGTAAGAAGCGTATCCAGAAGCTCGATCCCCGTATCCGAAACATAGCCCGCATACATCGATGTCAGGCTTTCCGAAAGAGAATTGCCCTGATATAGGACAGACAAAGCCACCCCGCACAGGGAAGCGGCAATCAGCGTCGGCACAGTGGGGATCTTGAGGAAGATCAGAACCAGCAAAACGATGATCGGCAGAAGCAGAATCGGACTCAGGTGAAAAGCCTCTGCAAGCCCATTCATGATTTTCGTCACCTGGCTGGTATCCGCTGACGCCTCTGCGTATCGAAAGCCCAGAACCGTATAGATGATTCCGCATCCAACAATAGAAGGGATCGTCACATAAACCAGGGAATGCAGGGTCTCATACAAGTCCACCTTAGAAATTGCCGCCGTCAGATTGGTCGCAGCGCCAAGGGGTGATTGCTTATCGCCGCACATGGCCCCCGATATAATGCATCCGGCAGTCAGCCCCACGGGAATGCCAAGGCTGATGCCGACCCCCATAAAGGCGACGCCGATGGTCCCTGCCGTCGTCCAGGACGATCCGGTGACAAAGGCCATGACAAAACACAAGACCATAATGGATATCAAAAACCACTGCGGTGAGAAGAGCATCAGCCCGTAGTAGATGACTACAGGCACCGTTCCACACATGGTCCAGGTTCCAACGACCACGCCTACCATGAGAATCGTCAGAAACACGCCCACTGCATCTGCCACCGCCTTGTGCATGCCCTCAATTAGGTCCTTCCATGGAATCCTGAGAAAAACGCCAAAGCAGAACACGATGCCGATGTTCACCAAAATAGGGACATGGGGCTCCAGCTTTAGAAAAACCACACCCGCGAGCAGCACAAAAATATTGACAAAAAGCACACTGAGCGCCATGAAAAATGTAGTCTTTCGTTCCGTCTTCATCGCACTTCTTCAATGACCGTCTCGATTCCGTACTTCTGCTTGATCTCGCCCAGGGTTACGAGGTGCGGCAGCGAATCGTGATATTCCTGAGATGCCCTGTCTTTCCACTGCTCCACAATCAAAATCTCGTTATCCCGCGCAGCACAGAAGTAGTATTCGTACCGAATATTGCCCTCTTCCTCGTGGGTGGCTTCGATGATTCCCGCTGCCCTGACCTCGTCATAAAACCGATCCAGGGTTGCCTTATCCTTTGCCGTATAAAATACATGTAAGTTGAACATTTTTTTACCTCCTAGTCATATAACTTAACATTGCATATTTGCTTCCGCTTCTTCAAGGGAGGCAAATCCATAAAGTTTTACCGTCTCTTCCAGAATTGTCAGATCCATATTCTCACCTTTGGCAAGCAGCTCCTGCTGCCACTTGAGATAAGCGCTCAGGGTTTTTTCCGAATAGGTGAGCAGTTCTCCCCGAAGATACGTAGAAATCGATGTACCGCCAAACTGAGAGACCTCATCGTCTTCCAGGCTGCGCCCGCCAGAGGCGATATGGGGATACTGGTCACGCAGCTTGCGGCTCCAGTCCATAGAAATCCCATGAATCTGCTCCACCAGCGCTTCTTTTTCGCAAGTCACCGGACGGAGAAACGGTTCCATCTCGGCGTATTCCTCCGGTGCCGTATATTTCATCATCCGTGCATATTTTTCAGTTATCAGGTTAAACCCATCCTCCTCAGCACAGGTCAGATCCTCAAGGTAGGATTCACGCATCTCCTCATTCCAAGCTGCAAACTGGCATCTGCGCATGGCGTAGAAAGTTTCTTTGTCGTCCTGACAGGAAGCTCTGGATCCTCCTTCATTGACCTTGTCAAACATTCTGTATTCTTTTTCAATAATTCTTTCTATGATATCCATAGCATTCCCTTTCTCTCCTCAGCCCACAGTCAGCGGCAATCCGGCAATATACGGGTCCTCGATATGCTCCAGCAAAGCAAAGCTCTGATCACAGAGAAAATCACTGGTCGTCTCTGTAAGCTTTTGTTTCATCAGTTCTTCTCTGATTGCGATACAAATGGTTTCAACAATCTGCACGTTCTCCTCTCGGCATGGATCTTTACAGATCCGAGAAAGAAGCGGCGCGATATTCGTCAGCTTGGACAGGTCGGCCATTCCTCTGAACGTCCACTTATAATAGGGCGCATATCGCCTGTTGAGAAGATACACTGCTTTCATGGCTGCCTCTGTAAACTCTGACAGCGCCAGCATCGCGGCCACGAAATCACCTCTCTGCAGAAGACGCGGGTAGTTGTATTGGCCGGCCTGCCCCATCTTGTGGCAGTTGCAGGACAGTTTCTTTATCCTCACGTCCTCTGGATAAAATTCCAGCAGCTTCTCTCTGATTCTCGTGAATTCCCCCAGAGGATCGGTAAAGACCGAGCCATTTGTGGCGGTCGCCAGAAACTGCTCTGGAATCCGCATCCACTGATCCTGCTCGATCGGCCCCTCCGCCATGCCGGTAAATTTGGCATAAAAGTCCGAAATCCTCATGACGCCGGTTCTGCCCGAAGCCATCCCCTCGTCCCGCTTTCGCTCAAAACCCTGAAAGGTCTGCGGCAGCGCCAGATAGGCTTCCTGCAGCGCGGGGCCGATTCGCTCCATGTCCTCATCGGCGAGCCAGAGGCAGAAACCCGGTCCAAAATCATGATCGCGGGAGAGCTGATCGTCAAAACCAAAGGCATCGGAGCCTTCCCCGACAAAACCGCAGGCAATCCGCGAGACATAGGCCGGGAATTTTTCTTCCAGCATCGGTCTGCCAAATTCCAGATAGTATCCTTTTGCCAATTCCATTCCTTTTCCCATGAATCCCTCCTTACTTTCTGCAAAGTTTTTTCAGAATCTCCTGCGCAGTGAAATAATCCTTGTTCTTTCCGAAAACCGCTTCAATCTCCTCCAGCACCTGTTGAAGACAGTCTATCGCTTCTCTCTCATTGCCCGCTCGCGCCAGAAGCTGTCCGTACAGCATTTTGGCAGAAATCATGTGCGGATTTTGATAAGAAAGGGCAGAAAACATTCGAATCGATTTCATCAGCAAATCCATCGCTTTCTGATCCTGATCTTTCCCCGCATAATAATAGGCTTGATTCAAAAGTCCTGTGGCCACGTCCTCTTCATGTCCGCCCAGTTCCTCCAGAATCGCCATGGAGTGCTGCATCAGTGCAAGCCCCTCTTCCTCTCGCTGTGTGTCCATACAGAGCAGCCCCAGGTTGTTGAGGACAGAAGCGTACAGGAAATGCTTTTCCCCCTGGCACGCTTCAAAAAGTGCCTTCGCCTGCAGAAACAGTTCCTCTGCCTGTTTCATCTCTCCCATCTGCCTGTAGGTGCCCGCCAGATTGTTCACGCTCACCGCATATTCGAAAGAGGCCTCCCCAAAAGCCGGGCGCAGAGCCTCCAAAACTTCTTCGTAATACTTGACAGAGTTTTGGTAGTCACTGACGCTGCGGCAAAATGCTGCCAGCTCACTGGTACAGGCGATATGTACTTCTCCGCTATCCTGGCTTTGTTCGTACACGTCTTCCAGCCATTTCAAAATTTCTTCGGGACGCTGCCGCGCGTCAAACTTGCCGTCAAGCGATTCATAAAATTGTTCCTTTGTCATGGTTCCCTCCTATTTACCCAAAGAATGCCACCGCTAACCAGGAGCAGCGCCGCCAGGTTGTTCCACGTCAGAATGTTCTCATGGAGCAGCAGTCCCGATAATGCCGTTCCGAATACCGGAATGGTAAAACCAAAGGGCGCCACCTTGCCGACTGGGTTGTGCTTCAGTAGAATCGCCCAGATGGTAAAAGAAATCGTGGACAGAAACGCCAGATAGAAAAACAAGCATGCCGACTTTGGCGTAAACTCGCCCATGGTCCCTCCCGCCAGGTAGCCCATGAGAATCAGAATCGCACCGCCCATCATCAGCTGGTATGCGGTGATGGTCTCCGGTTTTTCCCTTTTTGAGATCAGCTTTGTCGTCACCGTGCTGGCGCCATAAGCGACCGCGCATAGAAGGACAAAACCTTCGCCGTTCCATGCGAAACCGCTGTCCCAGGCTCCAGGCGTGAGATTTACCACGACTACGCCAGCAAAGCCGACAATGCATCCGATTGCTTTTTTCCAGGTAAAACGCTCCTCTTTCATCAGAAAATGGGCGATGATGATGGCAAAAAACGCGTTGGATGCGGTGATGATCGATCCCTTGGCTCCTGTCGTATTGGCAAGACCCAGATAAAAGAAAAAGTATTGTATCGTCGTCTGCAGCACCCCCTGTCCGAAGACAAAAGGGATGGACGATTTCTTCATCTGCAGAGGTTTTCTCTCTTTGAAGCTGAACAAGAAAAAGGTCATTGCACCTGCACAGAAAAATCTCCATCCGGCAAAGAGCATCTGACTGCCCGCGCCTTCGATGGCGAACCATTCATAGCCGATTTTGATACAGGGAAACGCACTTCCCCATAAAAGGCAGCAAAACAGAGCCAGGACAGCGACAACTGGTGTTTTCTGTATTGTCATAATAAGACTCCTGTTAAGAAAAAAATCCGGCGCGCATATGCTGAAAACAAGGTATTTGCGCCGGATCTGATTGATTATTTACTAAATTGCATTTGCTTTCTTTACCGCCTTATCGACAGAAGTCATGACAGCAGAAGCAAACCCTTCGTCTACGAGGGATTTGTAGCCTTCGATGGTTACGCCGCCAGGAGAGCACATCTCGCTGACTCTCGACTTCGGCTCGTCGCCGCTTTCATCGAGAATCATGGCGACGCCCAGCATGTTTTTAATGACCATCTTTCTGGCGTCGCTACGGCTGAAGCCGGCATAAACGCCTGCATCGATGAGAACGTCTGCCATCTGGTAGAGCCACATCGGACCGGAACAGCTATATGCCGTAAACTCGCCAAACATGTTCTCCGGCAGGAGGATGGTCTGCCCCAGTGCCTCCAAAACCTGCAGGGCAAAAGCCTTTTCTTCTTCATTCACATTGCCGTTCAGGCAGACCGCGCTGTGCCCGTTGCCTGACTGTCCCAAGGTGTTGGGCATGACGCGCACAATCTTCCTGTCAGCGCCCAGCATCTCTTCCATAGATGCGATGGTCACGCCTGCTGCAATAGACAGAACGACCGTTTCCGCCTTTGCCGCTTCCTTAATTGTCCTTGCCACCACCGGTACGATTTTCGGAAGCACGGCGATGATGATCATGTCCGCCTCTTTCATGGCCTCCTTGGCGTCCACCATGGCATTGACTCCGTATGTTTCCTTGAGATATTCGCAGCGGGCCGTGTTCAGTTCGCTGACAGAGATATTTTCACTTTTTACTACTTCTCTCTGGATCAGGCTTCTCATGACGCCTTCCGCCATGTTTCCGCCGCCGCAGAATACGATTTTCTTGCTCATTTTTTCACTCCTATTTCAGTTCCAGTGTATTTTTAACAAAGGCTTCGTCTGTCTTTGTCTCTGCTGCAAGATATGCGATGTCCTCCGCTGTCAGATTTTCCGGTGACACGCCTGCTTCTTTGCACGCTCTTCTGATCATGGATTGTCTGAAACGGTTGATATCTGCCACCTGGTGTTTGATCATGGCAGGACTTGCCGGGAAGATGATGTTCTCGCCTGGCTGATCCTCTTCCTGCGGATTTCCAAATCTGAGGTCGATGCCGTTGTCTCTTGCGAAAGATAACTGTGGCTGGATGTGCTTTCCTGCACCTGTATACTCTGTTTCGCTGATGACGACGATTGCATCCTCTGGCAGTTCCTGTGCCAGAGAGAAGGCTGCTGCCAATGCAGTGTTGCCTGCTGGTCCTCTTTCAATTCCCTCCAGGTTTGCAAGGGCTTCTGTCATATACATGACTTCGCCCTGCTTGACTGTCACGTATTTATCTGCATATCTCAAGATTCTTGCGGCAGAACGCGGTGTATCAGAATGATCCGGACCGGTTGCGTGAGGCACGCCGAAGCCCGTATGTCCAGTAGTGCATGATTTTTTGTTGAACTGTGTATCAGAAGCCATATGAAGACCAGTCAGGTCGATAGATGCGGCGACCACTTCTGTATCCGTAGCGCCAGCTTTGATCAGTCCCCTTGCGGTTCCTGTAATCATGCCGCCGCCTGCTGTGGTACATACAACCATGTCCGGATTCTTTCCTGTCATTGCCCTGCACTGCTCAGCAATCTCATAGCCCAGGGTTTCCACGCCGGCAATGCCGAATGGAGAATACAGAGAAGCGTTGAAGAAACCGGTATCCTCCATGATGGAGAGGAAGGAGTAGAACAGTTCTGGTCCCACAGTCAGCTGCACGACCTCTGCGCCATATGCTTCACACTTTCTCGCCTTTTCGATGATTTCCGGCTGGCCGACTCCATGAGAGTCATAGCATTCCTGCACGACGATACATTTGAGTCCCTGCATTGCCGCCTGGGATGCCACAGCAGCACCGTAGTTGCCGGAAGTTGCCGCCATAACGCCTTTATAGCCCAGTTTCTTGGCATGGGCGACTGCACAAGCTGCTCTTCTCGCCTTGAACGAACCAGAAGCGTTTGCCGCTTCATCCTTTGCAAAGATTCTCGCGCCCTTTCCTGGCTCTGCACACTTCCTCGCCAGTTCCGTCAAGTTACGAAGCTCGATCAGCGGGGTGTTTCCGACCGCTGTTCTTGACTGAATCTTTGCCACTTCCTCCAGAGTATATCCTGTCGAGGACATCAGGGCTTCATAGTCGAAGGCTACTGATCCTGATTCAAATTCGCTGTAGTCGATTCCCAGTGCTTTCAAATTGATTTCGTTGGATCTTGCCATTACGGAATCGTAATCTTTTGCTAATGTCATTATCTGTCACCTCCGTCCATTGTACCACTCATTGTTTCTCTGAGCTGCTTGTCAATTTCTATAATTTCCGGTACGAATTTTCCGTAGCTGTGGGTGTAATAAGGTCCTACTTCCAGCAAGGTACCCTTTACAATTCTGCCTACTGCTGTTTCTACAGATACTTCGTCACCGATTTCTGCCGATTTCTCCTGCAGATAACCCTTTGTCCACTGTTGAAGATCGCACTTCTGTGTATCCTCGGGCAGCTTTGCTGTTCTTTCGTCCGCTTTCAATACGATTGAATGAATTCTCACCCAGTCACCTTTCTTTGCCATTCTCATTTTCTCCTTTGCAAATATATTATGATAACCTGCCGCAGATGTCAAAGCCCCCTGCGGCGGTTGCAATCGTCGCCGCCTGATTAAGCGAGCTTATCAGGCTTTACTCCGATTTAAAGCTGATTCCTGCATAGGAACCGACTGTGCCAACAATAGTATCGATGTCGTTGTCCGCATTGACGCCCATTTTGATCAGTTTATCCGTAACATCAATTGGAACATCGCTGCCGTCCATGGCTTCGTTGAGTCTCCCGCCCATCAGTACGTGAGTATCCGCAAGGCCTGCATCCTTCAGAGCGGCTGTCAGATCTCTTGCAAAACTATAGGCCATGCCGTTGTAGGTACTCATGCATACGATGCTGCTGCCTGTCTCTATCAAAGTATCGGCGATTTCAGAAATAGATACGGAGGTACCTAAGTCAAACACCGCAGCCCCAGCTTTACGGAGTACATTTCTGATGACCTCTTTGCCGAACTCGTGAACGTCTGTGGAGCCGACGACGACGTTAACGCCCTGCAGCGGCCCCTCGTTTTCAAATTTCTGTTTTGACAAAGCGTCGTTCTCGATTTTTTTGATCGTCTGGACGATGCTGGTCGGCCTGATTGGCACTCTGCCTCTCATGGCCTCTTTTTCTCTGCCGCCTGCACCAAAAGCAACCTCTAGCTGTTCTGGACCAATGGCTTTCAGTACGGCCGCAATCTCGCCTGCATGGCAAGTGTCCACGCCCAGGTCATCTAAAGCGTTCATGACTCTCTCAAAGAAGACGTTCGCTCCTGTCGCCAAAAGCTCTGCATCTGCATTGATCTTATCCCAGTCTATATACCTTGCGTAATACGGCGCTTTCTCAATGACCATATCCATGGAAAGCTGTGCTTCTACGATTTCTTCCGGAGCCGGAATTCTAATCGCCTCGGTATACGGAACCGGCGCCACCGCGTAGCCGCTAGGATAAGTCAGTTGGCAAGCCACATCGGCGATAGCATAGGATGTCAGCGCCGCATAGTTTCTCGGCAGGCTGGCGCCGTAGTCGATGGTGTTGCCGTTGACAAAGGTTCCCGGTGTGTGATACTTGTCAATCATGGTAATCGCTCTGTTAAATACTACCCGGAGCATGGAATCGCTGAACAGATTTCCATAGCAGTGGGCCACCCTGCCGCCCATCAAGTCTTCCGCGATATATCGTTCTAATTTTGCCCAGCCCAGAAGGTTTGCGACGTCGTGGAACTGGGCGCCATAGCCGTCATCCAGGTTGCAGTGCATGCAAACGCCTCTGTCTTTAAATTCTCCCATGATCGCCATTGCTTTCACGTAATCTTCTGTCCGATAGGCTTCCATATCAAGACCGGGATATTCGTAAGTAAAATACTGCGCCAGGTTGCCGATGGTAGTCACTCCGGCAGTCAGGCCATTGGTGACGTTTTCCACACTGTTCAGGGAGCCGATCATGTGGTCTCCCAGATGCGGGTTCACCGGAACCACCTGTCCGATGGCATTCCATTCCTCTTGTGAATGAAAAATCAGACTGCCGCTGGCCTGGAATCGGTCTCTGTATTCTTCCGGCACACCCATAATCCAGTCGCAGCAGATGCCGAGACGGTCGATGGAAGAACCGGCTTCAACCAACGAGTCATATACCTTCCGAATGCCTTCTTCCGTTACGGTCCATGAATTCCAGCCGATGACGCTGTGTTTCATAATTTTGCCGGCATCCATCATTTTGCGCTTATATTCCGCCTCTGATCTGACGCCGTATTTTTTCATGAAAAGGGTTTCGCCGATGGTAATATTCGAGGCAATTTTCTTTGCATCTGCCTTGATGGTCTTCATATCTGGCAGTTCTTTTTCGTTAAATCGTCTGTTGATTTTGATATCCATTCTTTTCTCCTGTTCCGATACTATTTTTCATGATTGCCAGGGCTGCTTCCTGATCATAATCTGAGAGCAATCCCGCTGCAAAGAAGACATAGTCCTCATCCACAAAAGTCTTCACATCTGATGGCAGCAGGACGGTTTCCGCCTTTGACGGTCTTGCCCTTACATTCTGCAAAATTCGCGGCGCCGCCTGCAGGTTGTTTACTAAGATGCCTCCGGTTCCAATGACGGTTTTGATCTCTGTCAGGTTCTTGCCGTGCTGCACCAGGCGGCAGCCGTCGTGAAACTCTTTGACGGCATAACCAGCATGACGTCTCGCCGAAATCTCTACCGCGCTGCAGGCAATCTGCAGGTCAATTTCTTTTTCAGTTTCTATCTCTGCAATATATTTTCTATCGGTAATACGATTCTCTATGGCATCGCGCAAGTGTTCTTTCGTGATGCAGCATTTTTCTGCAAAGTTCTCTTCGCCCACTTCTTTTACGAGGCAGACGGAGGACTCCCGCATTCCCATATCGCCTTCTACCGTTCTCTTGGCAAAAGGCTCAGGCGAGCCAACCTGCTTTGCTCCTTCGTAACTTCGATTCTCTATGAAGGAATAAATATCTGTGGTAGCGCCGCCAATATCTGCCATCATGTAGGGTCCGATGCCAGATTCCTCTGCTGTTCCGTCACAGAGCAGCTGCCCCGCAGCCAGGACTGCGGCAGGCGTCGGTATGATCGGCCCGTCCAGCAGTTTCTTGACCTTTCCCACGCCCTTCATGTTGGTGATCCTGTTCATAAATAGATCTCTCATAATGGCTACAGTAGGCTCAATGTTCAAAACACCCACGTCCGGGATGATATTCTCTGCCATGAAGCATTCTCTCCCTCTGCCTGCAAAGAGCATCCGCACATCCTTTGCGACACGGGAATTCCCGGCATAGATGATTGGAATATTCAGACTGCTGTCAGCCAGAACCTCTGCATTGTGAAGAACGGCTTTGCTGTTTCCGCCTTCATAGCCGCCGCACAGGAGCAAAATTTCCGCCTGAGAGCCTTCTATCCCTTGCAGGTCCTTCTCTGAGATCAGCCCTGAAGCGGTGTATACGATCTTGCCGCCTGCACCAAAGCTGGCGTTTCTCCCCGCCTCGATGCTGAGAGACTTTGTCAGACCCGATACGGCGATTCTGAGACCTCCGGCAGCGCTGCTGGTAGACAGCTTCAGCGCAGAGCCAAAATCATCGTCTCCGATAACGCACTTTGCAGCTTCAAAGCACTGCTGCAGGCTGATTCCAGCATCTGTATGTACTGTAGACGGGAATTTGTCCGTCAAAACGACTCGCTTTTCCGACAAATCCACACATACAATCTTCGTATAAGTGCTTCCAAAATCCAATAAAATCGCGTACCTCAAGGTCTTCCTCCAGATGCATGTATTTGACTATATTTTACACTAACATCAGATTGTTCGGTAGTGAAATAAAATCAATGTCATATGTACAAAATAGAATCATTCATTGAATACGCTGGTCACAGATTGTACCTTGTGACCAGCGATGATGTTATTTCTTAAAACAGTGATAACACTGCAGTGATTGTGAAGTAACCTAAAGCTATTACTACAACGTATTTATACAAAAAGTCAACCCATGATCCCCACTTGATTGCCGAAGTAGGCAGGTACCATTCTTCTCTGACCTTCTTTGCACCGATCTTCCACGCCAGGATAATTGCCAGGCCCAAGGCGCAGATGCAATACCCGATATTTCCAAAGACGTTGTCAAAGACCGCAAAGAATGCGTCGTTCCAGACACAGGGAATGGCAACGAGGATTGCAATGACATAGCATACCATCGTCGCTTTCTTCCTGCTCATCCCGAAACCTTCCTTGTCCATGAAAGCAGAAGTCGCAATCTCCACCTGGTTGAGTGAAGATGAAATCCCTGCAAAGAGCAGTGCGACAAAGAACAGAATCAGGAAAAACGCACCTCCCGGAATGGTTGCAAATACTTTCGGCAGCGCCACGAACATGACACCTTTCCCCATCAGAGGGTCAAGTCCGAAGGTTGCTACTGCCGGAATAATTACGAAACCAGACAGCAGGCAGATAAAGAGCTGAACTACATTTACTGTAATAAAATCTGTTGCCACGTCCTGTTTATCATCTACATATCTGCCGTATACCAGCAGGCAGCCAGGCCCAAGACCTACTGCAAAGAGCGCCATACCAGCAGCAGCGGCCCACATCTGTGGATTTGCCAGCTGTGCCCAGTCGGGCTTCAGGTAGAACTCAATTCCCGTTGCAATTCCCGGGATCATGCACACACGCACAATCAAAACCACCAGGATGATGAACAACAGTGGAAGCAACACTTTACAAACTTTTTCAATACCGTTCTGAATTCCTCTGGCGCCGATCAGCGCTACAACTGCCAGCACTGCCACTACGATCAAGTAAATGACAAGCCTGTTGTCATTGGTCGTCTCATAAACAGCCTCTGCATTTGACGCGTAGTCAATACCGCCAAAAGATTTAAAGATATAACAGATAACAATTGCCATAATTGCAGGATAGTAGGCCCAGACAGCCACCTGGTCCAAACTCATAAACCAGCCCAAAAGCTTTCCCGGTTTACCTGCAGCATCCGCACCGCAGCCTACGGTGCCTTTTCTGAAGTGTCTGCCATAAGCGATTTCTGCCCAGCCCGCAGGAATCACGATTACGACACAGACTGTGATGAATGCCAGTACAAAGGCTCCGCCGCCCCATTGTGCGCACATCATTGGAAATCTCCACATTGCGCCAACGCCGACGGCCATACCTATCGTTGATAAGATAAATCCAATCCTAGAGCCAAATCCATCGCTCTGTTTGTTTTCTACAATTTCGCCTTTTGTATTGTTTTTCTTGGACATGGATTTCGCCACCAAGAAAATACTGCCGCCGCCAAATACGACAGCATATACAATCAGCATTACGATTGTAATTCCAGACATTTTTCTCTCCTTTTTAGTCATAGTCAAAGATATTAACATTTTATCATCTCACTATCTCCAAATCCCCTCTATGACATATTCCCTAAGTTTATCCGCCTCCCTTCAAGTTTGTTTTTTATAACATAGGAAATATCGTCCGCAGGACGTATTTCCGTATGTTTCAAAGAACGTACATTACGAAGCGTCGCCTCTTGCGGGCGACATGAGTGCATATGAAGCCCTAGCACAGCGATTGGCGAAGCCAGCGCTGATGCAGGTCTCATGCCAGAACGCCCCAGCTTTAGCTGGTTGGCGTTTACGGCTGAGCAACGCTCCGTCATGTACTCGTTTTTTATTTCAACTCTGCTCCCCCGCCTGCAGGAGGCAGGGACAGGGAAGCAGAGTGAAAATCATGTTTTACAGCGACTGCTGCAGCGTTCTTGCGATGATATTATCCTGAATATCCTTCTCCAAATCGACGAAGTATGCAGAATAACCTGCCACTCTCACCAAAATGTTGCGATATTTCTGTGGTTCCTTCTGCGCGGCACAGAGTGTCTCATTATCCACCACGTTGAGCTGAATGTGCTGCCCGTGCTGCGTATCAAAGTAAGTACGAATGACTGTTTCGATGATGTTCAGTCCTTTTTCACCTTTTACGATGGTCGGGTCAAATCTCTGGTTGACCAAAACGCCGCTCTGTGCGAGCAATGGGTCAATTCTGCCCAGTGATTTCACCACAGCCGTCGGTCCATTGGTATCCATGCCGATCATCGGCGATGCGTTATCCGCAAGAGCCGTATAAGCCTTTCTGCCGTCAGGCAGTGCGCCAATCAGCTGCCCCAGTACCACGTTATAGGACTGGGTGGAGATGACCATGGTATATTTTGCATCGCGGCCGTCTATATGCTTGCAGATCTGGTCGTTGCAGAGCTTTGTCAGCCAGTGGGCATATCTGTCTACGCTTTCGATGTCGTTGCCGTACTTCGGCGCTTTGTTGATCAACAGCTGACGCATATTTTCTTTTCCTTCAAAGTCTGTAGCGAGAAGATCCATCAGTTCATTCATAGACAGATACTTTTGATTGAATACGCACTCTTCAATTGCTGCCAGAGAGTCCGCAATATTTGCAATGCCTGTAATCGCTACCGCAGAATAGCGGTGGTCTGCACCCTTTCGCTGAAGAACCTGGCCTTTTTCCATACAACCATGGGTGAAGCAGGAGCCGGTAATGGTCGGCGCCGCCCATGCATGGCAGGATACGATTCTGTCAAAGAGTTCGCAGAACTTATCCATAAAATAATCCTGCTGAACCGCATAAGCGTCCATGATCTGCTGCACAGATGTAAAAGTTCTGATGTCACCCGTTTCTGGGCCGATCTGCTTTCCGGTCAGCGGATCCTTTCCGTTGTTCAGCGTAATTTCGAGCACCTTGCTCGGGTTAAAGTATCCCGCGTTGGACTGGAAGTCGGTCATGCCGGGAACGCTCGGTTCGATACATCCGCAGATGCCCCAGTTCCTGGCTTCCTCCAAGGTGTGTCCCAAAGAGAGCAGATGAGAAATATTGGTGCTGTCGTTAAAGAACGCCGGATGGCTTCCTCCTTTTCTGGCGACAGAAAGTGCCAGTCTGAAGGTCTCTTCGTCCACACCGTCATGATAGCGGAAGGACACACAAGGTTCTTTTGTCTGCAGATCCTCCATGCAGTGGAGAATCAGTCTGGTCAGTTCATTGCAGCCGTCAGTGCCGTCAGGCAGAACGCCGCCGATCATCATATGAATCCACAGCGGGCATCCCGGATAGGCGATGGACTCCCTCTTTGTCCGCACTTCCCAGAGTTCAGCAATTTTCAGCTTGAACTCGTGAATGACATCTGCGATAAAAGCTTCGCTGATTCCGTTTTCCATATCCTGTTTGTAGAAAGGATACATATATTGGTCAAAACGGCCCAGGCAGTTATCGTTGCTGTTGTATTCCATCTGCAGCGCCAGGTGGGTAAACCATACGAACTGTGCTGCCTGATAGAAGTTCTGCGGCGCATGTTCAGGAACAACTCTGCAGTTAGCCGCCATAGTGAGAAGCTGCATCTTGCGTTCGTTGTCCTTGCAGCCTTCTGCCATCTCTTCAGCAAGATCTGCATATCTGTGCGCAAATCTGATGATGGCTTCCATGACGATGATCATAGCCTGCCAGGTCTGCTGTTTTTCCATGTTCTCGATATTCATTCTGTCGAGAGATGCGATGTTTGCTTTGCACTGATCGATATAGTAGCGATAACCCTTTGTCACCATCTCGTCGTAGAATGGCGCGTGGTTCATGGTGGATTTGTTGGATACGCCTTTGGTGAAGATTCCGATATCCACCATGATGTCCATATCCTCGTCCGCCAGCTCAGCCGTCATATCGCCAAAGGTTCTGCCTTCCCATTTTTTGACGATTTCTCTCAGCTCGTCTTTTTCTCCCGGCATGAACTGCAGGTTGTCTGATTCTCGAGTGTCCAGTTCCTCCAGGTCATCGCGCAGCCATGCTGTCATTTCTGGATACAGTGGTGCCGCGTGAAGTCTGGACGCCAGGTGCCCTGCAATGATGGAATCGTCGTCGATAAAGATCTTCTTGTTGTCTAAGACGTGTGCAAAGACCTTTGCTCTTCTCAAGATGAACGGTTCCATTGACGGCTCGCTGTAAAAATTCGTGACCAGCTTGGCGCGGTCCAAACAGATTGTAACCGGCGTATCGCGCACCTTTTCGCTTAATCTAATTATTCTTTCTGAAATCATTTCACTACCTCCTTATTGTTGTTCTTCGTCCAGCAGCACTGCTTCCCATATTCGGAAAGGATGCGATTGCCAGCCTTTACAAGTTCTCTCATTTTTTTGTCGCTGGGGGTTTCTGTACCCTCTAGCGAATATTTTCTGCCCAGCGCCTTGTACTTCGATTCGCCAAAGCTATGGTAAGCTAAGAGTTCATATTCTTTTGCGGTAGGAAGTTCTGCCACAAACTTTGCAATTCCCGTGATGTTTTCCTCTCTATCCGTCAGCCCAGGTACAATGGGCGTCCTGATGGTAAGTGGAATCCCGTATTCCGAGATTTTTTTAATATTGTTCAGTATCAGCGCATTACCAGCGCCTGTCAACTCCTTGTGAACAGCCGTATCGATGTGCTTGATATCCATGAACATGGCATCTATGTAAGGAAGTGCCATCTTAAACTTTTCAAAGTCTCCATAACCACAGCTCTCTACGACAACGTGAATCCCTTTTTCATGACACATCTCCGCAATGTCTCGGAGCTGCTGCCCATGGGTCAGAGGTTCTCCGCCGGAAAAAGTCACGCCGCCTCCAAATCTGGAGTAGAAAGGCCGATCCTTTTCTATTTCCTTATATAATTCCTCTGTCGTATACGCTCTGCCTGTTATCTTCTTCGCTTCTGCATAGCATACGTCTATACATTTCATACAGTTATCACAGAGGGTTCTGTCGATGGATCCATCCTCCAAAATTGCTCCCTTCGGACAGGCATCTCTGCAGGCGCCGCAGCCGACGCATCTGACAGGAGATTCCATGATTTCCTCATCATAATTCTGTGATTCCGGGTTTGCGCACCATTTACATTTCAAAGGACATCCCTTAAAAAACACCAAAGTGCGGAGTCCCTCCCCATCATGTATGGAACATTTCTGTATATTGAATATCACCTTGACACCTCCCTTCTTTTTTCTTTCGATGCTATATGTAAAAGCAAAACCCGTGCCAAGTGTTTACCATTGCCTGCTGCACATTTTTATGCTAAAATTGGTGCAAACAGCGGTCATTTGAGAAAGGTTTTCACAGACAGCGCAGCATTACATCGAATCATCGTGTTGCTTTTTTGGTACACATCGCCGTCACACAGGAAGGAAAAGCCTGACTGTCAGCGTGCAATTTCTTCTTGTGTCATAAATTTGAAACACACTTTTGCCGCAGTGTTTCAAATTTATGACACTTTTTTATTTTCACAGTTAAAAAAGCTGGGGTTGCCACCTTATATACACGACTAACGCATAGTATCTATTGGAAATTTTCACAAATGGGTTCCATATAGTAACCAGCAGAACTGACTTTGTTTATGATTTGATTTTCATAGGTTTCCCCCTGACTCCCATTGGCATATTTTTTGCTTAATATTATTGATAAAGAAATCGTTTAATAGAAAGGATGTGTGAACTTGAAAGCTAGAAAACTTTTTAGAACCATCGAGACACATACGCTGGGACAGCCTACACGCAACGTCGTGAGCGGATTCCGCCATGTCCCGGGAAAAACCATGCAGGAAAAATTTGAATATATGAGGGAAAATGAAGACTGGTTCCGTAAGGTTTTGATGTTCGAGCCCAGGGGCAGCGAAATCATGTCCGGCACTCTGATTACGGAACCCTGCACGCCAGGGACAGACGTAGGAGTGCTGTATTTTGAAGCCAGCTGCTGGATGCCGATGTGCGGCCACGACACTATGGGTGTATCCGTAGCCCTCATCGAAGCCGGACTCGTCGACGTGACCGAGCCAATTACAGAGATCAAACTGGACACCCCCGCCGGTGTCGTTACAGTAGAAGCCAAAGTCATAGACGGCGTGGTAGAAGAAGTTTCCTTTGTCAACGCGCCAGCCCTGGTTCTCAATAGAAACGTAGAGGTAGAGACTGCTGAATTCGGAAAGCTGAATATGGACATCTCGTGGGGAGGAAATGTTTACGCCATCCTGCCTGCGGAAAAAGTCGGACTTGCAATTACGCCGGAAAACTGCGGTGAGTTTACGAGGATCGCTCGTTCCATCGCCAAAGACATCAACGAACAGGTCATCGTCCGCCATCCGGAACTGCCATTTGTAGACCAGGTTACTCATGTCGAGTTCTCCGGTCCTGCCAAGAGTGCGGATGCCGATATCCAAAATGTGGTCGTCGCACTGCCGAAAGTCATCGACCGTTCCCCTTGCGGTACGGGAACCTCAGCCAAAGCCGCGCTCTTATATGCAGAAGGAAAGCTCGCAGTCGGGGAGTCTTTTGTTCATGAGAGTGTCATCGGATCAAAATTCAAATGTGAGATCGTAGAAGAGACAGAAGTGGGCGGCATCAAAGCCATCGTACCGAAGATAACCGGAAACGCCTGTGTCATCGGATTCGCCACATGGGTTCTCGACCCGAAAGATCCGTTCCCAGAAGGATTTTTACTGGACGTGTAGAGACCCACATAAGACAAAGAAGACCCTGCAAGAATATAAATTCTCCCAGGGTCTTTTTAAGTATATCACTTTTTCATCTAATCATCTTGCTTTCCAGTTTTCAGTTCACGCAGAATCTCCTCGCGCTTCTTCTGCTTTTTCTTAAGATTATCTAAAATGGACTCTATACTCTGCATATTTGCTGTCCCAGGATATGCTTGCTCAAAATCCAAAAGTATATCTTTTGCACGTTTTTCTTCGGACTTTACTTTGGCATATGCCTTTGCAAAATCATCAGTTAACATTGTATCGTCAATAAAGGAAATCGACACAGGCGGAATTTTGTCCCAATTTCCATAAAGGTTTCTCACTGCTGTATCGATTTGTTTCATCGATATAGGTGCTCCATGTTTTTCATGTTCAGCTAAAATACCAATAATATCTGACAGATTATTTTTGTATCTTCTTCCTGAACATAACTTCATTGCAATCAGATATTCTGCAGCAATCGTTCGAACATCCAGCACTCCATAAAAGTTTTTATAATAAACGGAATACTGCTCTAATTTGGGAGAGTACGACAAGGTATGCATGAAATCCGCATTCAGCCAGCGGTTGGGCAGGTTCATTTTATCGCTGACATGATGAATAGCGTCCTTCATCGTTGAAGCGGCATGAATGATTGCGTCAATATCAGTTGTCATTTCCCTAAAACCGTAATTGACAATTATAGCAGCCCCGCCAATTAAAATCAATTCTGCCGGCATTGCTTTTCCTCCCATCCTGCGATATTCTTTTGCCAACTCTTTTAGGTATACATCAAGTTTTTCCTTATCGATGGTATTTGTATCTTCAGAGGACATTACGCACCTCATTTTCAACAATATTGAATCGCATAAATTCAGGTATGGACTCTTTTTTGGCGAGTTCCTTTACACTCTCGTCTTTTGATACTGCTGACAATGCAAGAATACTTTTGGGGTAAATGATTGACTGTAGTTTTTTGCAGCGAATATCCTCATATTCTTCACAGGCCGGAACATTATTAATTCGACTAATATAATCGAGCATTGCAAGAAGGTAAAAGGCTTCACGATACCACTGTCTGTTGTAATACTCCCTAATTTCGTCTTTTTCCAAGGTTTCTACAATAAAATCTATGTCGCCAAGGTCTTTCAGACTATGGCAAACATTGCTTTTGAATAGCTCAAAGTCACATCGCTTTGAAATATATGGCGCAAGTAAGTCCTCCATTGAAAGATCTAGTTCTTTTGCCAATCGATAAACAGTTTCCGCCTTGCATTTTTCTAGGCGGGCTTTGTCATTTACAATATCATTTAGTGTCGCATAAGGGATTCCACTGTTCTTCGACAATCGATATATTGAAAGATTCTTTTCTTGTATTAAATCGCATAATTTCATCATTATCACCTCTTTATTATTATAACGGTTATCCGTTATAATATCAATATTTTTACTAATCTCTGTTCTTGTTTTTTTTCTATACCCGTGGTATCCTTTGTGTAGAAACGACGCGCCTTGCACAGGGCAGAAGGAGAAGATTTTTATGGAAACGACAAACACTTTGATTACACAGATAAAGAAAATGGCGCTGCCCGGTGAGGTCCAGCAAATTACTGGTACATCTCTCCTTGTAAAAAACCTTTTTTTGTTCTTGTGCAATCAGAGCGACTGCCCAATCGATCTGATCCTCCTGTGCAGAAAAGACGGCATGATCCTCAGCTGCAGGTATGCAACACCCGGCGATGACCTCTCCGGCCATACCCTTGATCTGGACAGGTTGAAAGACGCGGAAGATCTGCAGCTCTTCAAAGTGTCGGACGACTACATCATTGCCGCAGTGTGCCCTAGAGAAAAAAGCGCCGTTCTATCAGATCTTCAAAAGGATTTCCAAACCCTGCTTGGAATCATCGAGCAGGACGAAACAAGCAGCCGTCATCTTCTTCACTGCCTGAACTCTGTCAAAAATGCCATTTCCATCTATGACGAAAATGCGACCCTGCTATATGCAAATACAAGTTTTTGTAAAGATCTATCAATCCCAAATTTAGAAGACGCTCTGGGTCGCAACATCAATGATGTGATCAGAGACATCGGTGCAAAGATTCATTCTATGGAAGACAACAGCAGCAGCCTGAAAATGATGGATGTGCTCAAAAATGGAGAAGAGGTGATTGACTGGGAGATTCGCATCGAGTCCACGGAGGGACAAAAAGAATCCAAACTGGTCTCTAACGACATGTATCCCGTGGTTGATGAAACTGGCAAAGTGACGGGGATGGTCGAGCTCACCCATTCCCGCCAGCAGGATATCAAGCGCACCAGGAAAATCATGGGGTTCGCTGCAGAATATACCTTCGATGATATCGTGGGGACAAGCAAAGCGATCAAAGAGAAAATCCGCACCGCTAAGGAGTACGCTAACAGTCCCTTTAACTTTTTGATCACCGGCGAAAGTGGTGTCGGCAAAGAATTATTTGCCCAGTCCATTCACAATTACAGCCCCCGGCACAAGGGTCCCTTCGTCGCGTTAAACTGTGCCAACTTCTCTGACGGTTTGATCGAAAGCGAACTCTTCGGCTACGTAGGCGGCGCCTTTACCGGCGCGTCCAAAAACGGGCAAATCGGTAAGTTTGAACTGGCTGACGGCGGCACGCTGTTCCTCGACGAAGTAGGGGAGCTGCCTCTTCATTTTCAGTCAAAGCTGCTGCGGGTCCTGGAAACCTGGATGGTCACGAGAATCGGAAGTTCCAAGCAGATTCCGGTAAACGTCAGGCTCATCACCGCCACAAACAGGAATCTGGCAGAAATGGTAGAAGAAGGCCTGTTCCGCCAGGATCTCTACTATCGTTTGCAGGTGCTGACCTTAGAAATCCCGCCTCTTCGAGAGAGAAAAGACGACTTGGCCTTGCTCTCTGACAGCTTTCTCAACCAGGCAGCAGCACCTTATCTCGACACGCCGAAGATTCTGAGCAGTCAGGCAAAGAAAGTCCTCATGTCCTACGATTGGCCGGGAAACGTACGGGAGCTGCGTAATGTCATCACCAGAGCCACTGTTCTTTCGAAATCAAAAATTATCAGCAAAGAAACGCTTGAAGAGTCCATCGCATCAAAAGGTTATATGCTGAAAGCGATCTCTACAGATACGCCTGCAGAACGGGTGAAACAAAAATTGACCGAAATAGACAATGCTTATACCAGCCTGTTAAAGGAGGCTTTGGAACTCACTGCCGGGAACAAAAAAGAAGCGGCAGAGCTGATCGGTGTTTCAAGGAACACGTTCTATCGGATGTTGGAAAAATATGGTGAATAGAAATAATCAGGAGGATCGTATGTTAGAAGTAGAAATCAAAGCTGCCCTGACGGGGCACACAAAAGAACAATTAAAAAAAGCCGCCGAGAAGCTGGGGTTTATCAAAGGAGACACCTTGCAGGAAATCGATGTATATTTTAACGGCAACGACCGCAACTTTATGAAAACTGACGAGGCGCTGCGCCTTCGCAGCGTGCGCGACCTCGATGCGGGAACCTGCGAAACCTTCATCACCTACAAAGGCCCCAAGCTGGATCAGGCGTCCAGCACAAGGATGGAGTTCGAAACTGCTGTAGGAGATCTTTCCGTCATGAAAGATTTGCTCGCCGCCCTGGGCTACAAAGAAGTATTTACTGTCGATAAGACTCGCCAGGAGTGGAAGCATACATCTGCCAACGTCACCCTCTGTCTCGACAGCGTCAAAGGCCTCGGAGACTATCTGGAGCTGGAGACTTTGGCAGAATCAGAGGACCAGCGGGAAGCAGCCGTGGAAACTCTGCTGCAGTTTCTGAGAGACCTGGGCGTCCCAAAAGAAAACCTGACCAGGAAATCCTATCTGGAACTTCTGATCAGGCCATAACAGTCTCGCATTTTATAATATTTCTTCAATACCTTTCAGCACATCATAAAAGTCCTCATAAGGACGATACTCCTTGCCGATCTGGTCCAGGTATTTTGCCAGCACGTCGCGGGCAAAGCAGGTATCCACCGCCTGGGCCATATTTTTATCCGTATAGCTGTCGCCGATGCCGATAGCATGCGCATACTCGTATTTTTTCATGACGTCGGTCTTCTTGAGCAGTTCGTTGCCGTCATCGTGCTGGGACACCAATTTGATTTTATCCCCCTCCACAGTCATCTCCACCGTATGAAGGGCTGCAATTTTGTCCATATATGGCGCCAGCTTCCGCGATGAAAACTGCCGGAAACCGCCCGAAATGACCACGACGGGGATTTCTTTTTCCGCCATCTTATCGAGAAATTCTTCAAAGCCGGGACGGATTTTGACCGTATCGATATATTCCAACATCTTGGGGATCCACTCCGCCGGCCTGTCATCATAGGCATAACGGACAACCTCGCTCAAAGTCATCTCTCCCTTTTCTAATTTGCCGTTATATTCCAAAAACTCTTTATGATCTACAAAGGGAAGAATCGCGCCTGTCAAAGTATCTTCTGTCGTAATGGTTCCGTCAAAATCGACGAAAACGATATTTTTGTACAATGCTTTCACCTCTCTTTTCGTCTTATTCTTACCAAAATGGGGCTGTAATAACAGCCCCATTTTTTTAACATTGAAATTACTGCATTAAGTCAAAGTTCTTCATAAGGTCAGGATTGAGGAATGCCAGCATTCTTGCCAGTTCTCCGTGATCCTTTGCGTATTCCAGAACAGGGATTCCCTGCATTGCGGCATCGATTGCCTGACGCATGGATTTTGCACCTTCTTCACTGCCATTTGGATGACCGTGTACCCCGCCGCCTGCAGCTAGCATGATATCCGTACCGATTTCCTTGATGATCTTCTCAACAGCCAGCTGTGTGGTTCCGCCGGAGCATGCGTACATCATCGGCTTGATGTTCCACCATGGCTGTGTAAAGAACTTGAAGCAGCGGTAGAAGACCTTGTGGGATACAGGGAACTTGCCGAACGGATGACCGTTGATCTGGAAGTCTCCGCCTGCCAGACGCGTCAGTTTGCCGACGATTACCGGCGCAGCGATACCTGTATAAGTAGAAGCTGCCATGGTTCCTGCAAAGTTTACGTGAGCCAGGATTGGTACGTTGATATTAGGGTCGTCAGCCAGCATCTTCAGGGTGTCGTGGCCAGTGGTGTAAACGTTGACCATGAGGCAGTTTCCGCCTGCTTCCAATGCTCTGTAGGCATTTTCTTTTACTTTATCTGTATTGTCAGAGATGTTAACAGCATATAAGCTGTGTTCACCAGTTTCTTCATAAACCTTCTTTTCCATCGCCATAAACTTGGAAACACGCTCTTCCAATGGGCAGAATGGACTGTCAGCCAGCATCAGTTCGTCGTCTTTGATGACGTCTACGCCGCCCTTGCAGGCGTTATAGAAGAGTTCTGCACCTTCGTCAGGTGTCCAGCCGATGTTCGGTTTGATCATCGCATTGAGCAACGGTCTTTCTTTGACACCCAGAACTTCTCTCATGCCTTCTACGCCGAACTTTGGTCCCTGGAACTTCTCGATGAATTTCTTCGGGAACGCCACGTCGATGAGGCGGATCATGCCAGAGGCGGAAATATTTCCGAACAAAATTGTCTCAATAGCAGACATACTGGTTGAGAAGTTTTCCATCGGATAAGCCACCTGGATGATGTACATCGGTGGTTCATCTGAATTGTAGTCGCAGCCGATATCTGGTACTTCGTAGATAGCTACCAGCTTGGAGCCGAAGCGTTTCGTCTTGTCGAGGGAGTCAGCGCCTACTTTGATCCAGGTACCGGTTGTCTGCTCTGCAGCGATAGCCATAGCCAGCTTCTCAATGTTGGAAGTCTGCACCTTTGCCTGGTAAGTTGCGATGACATAATCCTCGGAAAAGGCTACTTCTGGGAATGCGTATGTCAGGTTTTCCATGTCTAATTTACGAATCATAATATACCTCCTAAATTCGTGGTAAAATCACTTTATTTTTCAACGTTAGAGAATACTTCTTCAAATGCAGCCAGTGTTTCAGCGATGGTGTCGTCGTTATCCGCCATGCTGGTGTAAATTCTGCTGCCTGCCAGGGTGATGACGCCGTTTGCTGTCAGCGCTGCGCCAAACTCTTCGATATAGTGCTGGCGTTCCGGAATCTTCTTGAAAATGTCAGGGTCTGTTACGCTTAAGTACATGACGCCGGAAACCTCAAAGTGCACGATGGAACCCGTATTCCAGGTTACAAACGGCAGGTCGTACTTGTCAATCAGTGCCTGAATGCCGTCGCAGAGTTTGTCGCCGTTTTCTCCGGCTTTTCTCGCTGCATCCTGCTTGATGATCTCGTCGATAGCAAAGTAGCCTGCTGCACAGCTGAGTGGATTTGCTGTCAATGTGCCGCCTACATATGCCTTCTTTTTGCCGGCTTTGACGCCTGCTGCAACGCAGGACATAATTTCTTCACTGCCGCCGACACCGCCAGCCATCGGATAACCGCCTGCAACAATCTTGCCGAAAACAGTCAGGTCAGGTCTTACATTGAAGAAGCCTTGTGCACCGCCAGGTCCTACACGGAAAGCAGTTACAACTTCATCGAAAATCAGCAGTGCGCCAAATTCGTCACAGAGTTCTCTAGCTTTCGCTGCGAAATCCATAGCGATTGGACGTGTGCCGCTCTCTGGTCCAAACGGTTCAATGATGACTGCTGCCGTTCCGCCGTTCTTTTCGTTTTCTTCCAAAACCTTGCGCAGTCCATCCACATCGCCAGGGAAGAATTCCTTGGTGTTCTGGGTCGCTTCTTTCGGAATACCGTGCGCCTCGAAGGTCTGTGTATATGGAATGTGCAGAGAATATACCAACTGGTCACTCCAGCCGTGATATGCGCCGCCAACTTTTACAATGTTCTGTTTGCCTGTGTAGGTACGGGCAATTCTGATGGCCACCATGTCGGCTTCTGTACCGCTGGCAAGGCATCTGTACATCTCTACCCATGGCATACATTCGTGTATTTTCTCTGCCAGTTTCATCTCGTATGGATGGAACAGGCCGGTAACAGGACCGGATTCTTTTACAACCTCCCATACCTTCTGGTTTACAGGCTCATAATTGCTGCCCAAGAGAGTCGGACCTCCTGCCTGTAAATAATCTATGTAGCGGTTGCCGTCGATATCGTAAAGATATGCGCCCTCCGCTTTTTCTACGACGAGAGGGAACGGATAGTTAAACGCCAGGTTATGCTGAACGCCTCCTGGTATGACCTTTTTTGCTTCTTCGATCATCGCCTTGGAGCCTTTGCATTTCTCATCAAAATGCTTCATGTATCTGGCCATTGCCTCTGGCTTGATGTGATGAAGCGGTTCATTGACCAGTCTCTCCATCTTCTTAAAAATCTCTTTTTCGTCCGGCCAACGAGATACACCGTATTTTGCTTCCATTTTCTTACCTCCATTTTTAGCCGTTTAAAGCGGCAAAACTCTTTTTGTTATCTTTATATAAATCCTTAAACACTGGCAGCAGTTTTTGGTATACTGCGTGGTTTTCGGGATTCGGCTTATATGTAGAACTGACTTTGATGATTTTCTTGATATCTTTGATATCATCCAGCATGCCGAAGCTGACAGCCATCAGGGCAGCGGCTCCCATAGCTCCCACTTGTCTTGGATTTTCAATCGTTTCTACGTCGCGGCCGAGAACGTCCGCCATGATCTGACAGATAAACGGCGCAATGGCGCTGCCACCAGAAAACCGAATAACAGGGTTGGTTTTGAACTTTGTTTCTGTGGCTTCCAAAAGCCAGAGCATATGCATGCACACACCCTCTATGACAGCCTTCATCAAATCACTGCCCTTGGTAGTGATATCCAAATTGAAGAATACTCCTCTGGAATTGGCATCGTCAAATGGACATCTATTACCGTGCATCCATGGCGAGAAGATTACGCCGTTGCTGCCCGCCGGAGACTCCTTGATGTACTCAATCATCTCCTCGTAGGACATGTGCAGCTGATCCATGCGGTCCTTCACCCACTCGATACACTTCCCGGAAGTTTCAACTTCAGCAATGTAATTATATGTAGTCGGGTCTGCTCCTACCAATGCGCCAATCAGGTTGCCCAGATCCAGATGCAGTCTGTCAACTGTCGTTGCTACCCAGCCGCTGGTTCCGGAGTAAATCAAGACGTCTCCGACATTTACACATCCGGCGCCGACGGAACAAAGGCTGACGTCGCTGCCGCCGGAAATAACCGGAATTCCTGGAGCTAACCCCAGTTCTTCCGCCGCTTTTGGCAGAAGTTTTCCTACCTCGTCTGTGGAATCACAGATTTCTGGCAGGTGGTCCATATTGATTCCCAGCATTTTACATAATGTTGGACTCCAACAATTGTTATGAACATCGTATAGGAAGGTTCCTGCCGCATCATCTTTGCTGGCAATCATCTTTCCTGTCGCTCTGCAGGTCAGATACTCCTTCGCATCCAGCCATTTGTATGTCTTTTCAAAAGTCTCCGGTTCATTTTCTTTGAGCCAGAGGTATTTCCAGGCGGGATCCTTGGCGCTGGCAGAAACCGCGCCGGTAATTTTCATATACTTGAGCACCTTGAAGATGTTCAAACCCTCAACTTTAATTCCTGTGTTCATGCAGGCCTTTAACTGTTTGTCGGCTCGGCTGTCCATGCAGCTCATGCCTCTGTGCAGGGGCGTGCCGTTTTCATCCACCATGACGACAGTTTGGAACTGGGAGCAAAAGGAAATTCCTTTGATATCCTCTTTTGCGACACCGGTTTTTTTCAGAAGTATTTTCGTAGCCGCAGCCATAGACTGCCACCAGTCATCCGGTTCCTGCTCAACACCGCCGTTTTTTAACACATGGAGTTCATAACTTTCGGTTTCGCCTGCAATATACTGCACGCTGTCTTCGGCAGAAATATTGAACATGCAGGCTTTCATGCCAGTAGTTCCAACGTCGTAAGTAATTACTTTCACTGCCATTTTCATTCCTCCTAACAGCTCTGCCCTAAAATTTTTTTTAGCTAGGCAGACCTTATGCTTTGGGAGACCTAACCAGATTTAGCGATGTCTACTCGCTGATAGGTCCCCAGCCAAAAGTGCAGGAGCTATGCTCCGTGGCACTTGACGGACAATTCCCAAAAGAGCAAGCATTCATGCCGCTGGATTGGGTGAATTTAGTCGTATTGTGGTTCCCCTATTATCCTGTCTATCATCCTTCGCATTTCCATCTTCATCTGTTTTCCAATAAAAGGCTTGCCGTATAGGTGATAATGATTAATTAATCCATAATACGCTCCCATGAGAAGCATCGTCGTCTCTCCAGAAGGATCATAATCCAGGTTCCTGGCAATGAGTCCTTCAATGGACTTCAGTGGATTATTTTCGTTATCACTTGTAATTGTATTGTAGATGAGCTGGGTCACAAGCTGAGGGTAACGGGCAGTGTCTTCAATAAATTTGTCAAATATGATGACGATGCCCTCTTTTCCGCGGTGGCCACTCTCACAATACGCTCTCTCCAGCTCGTCAATTTCCCGTCTGCAAAGCGCCGTTAAAAGTTCGTTGCTGCCTGCAAAATAGTTGAACACCGTACTGCGGGAAACGCCAGCTGCCTCGGCAACATCACGAAAATTCGTGTTTTCAACCCCTTTCTCCTCATAAACCCCCCTGGCTGCACGCATGATGGTGCGTCTCGTCAATTCTTTCTTTCCGATTTCCATAGGCTTTCCTATTTGCCTTTCTAAAATTGGACAGCAGTCCAATTTGACTATAGTCTAATTATCTCACAATTTAGAAAATAGTCAAGATGATATTTGCAGATTTTTCAAAAAAAAAAATTGCGACTGTATGCCGCAAATGTATTCCGTTCCTATTTTTAATTCATATTCCGCACAGTGTAATCCAGATACTGCTTGGGAAAGCTCATACCTTTGGTTGCAAAATTTTCTGCCTGCACGGTAGTATCTCATTCAGATTCTTCGGGTTTATAACAACCTCCACAAACTATTTTTTAAAGTATGCGTTTGCCTCTGCATAAACGAAAGGGCTGTTCAGCATTTCGTCTATCTCTCCGTTATACAGATGATTTGCTAAAGAAATCGTCTGGCCGTAGATGTAACGAACAGGTCCGGAACCGAGACTTAATCTGCGCACGCCAAGTTCCTCCAGCTGGGCATAATCATGAAATACACCGTTGAGAATAATGTTAATCGGTGCTTTTATTCCTGCTGTAAGCTTTTCCACAGTTGTTTTGTCCATTGCGCCAGGAACAAAAACGCAATCTGCTCCTGCTTCTGCGAAAGCGTTGCCGCGTTCAATGGCCATCTGCAGTTTTTCTTCCTCTCCTGCCACATTGAGCCAATATGCACAGGTTCTGGCGTTGATAACAAAATCAATGTCTAATTCCTGTTTGAGCTGACAAAGGCCTTTGATCTTATCAAGCTGCTGATCCAGCGGATTTAATGTGCCATCAGGCAAACCGTCTTCAATATTGAATCCGACAGCACCGGCCATAAGCAGCTTCTTGGCATTTTCTTTTACTTCACAGACGGTTTTGCCATATCCTCTTTCAAAGTCCACGGAAAGCGGAATGTCAATGCGTTTTGCAATTTTCCTCACTGCATATAAAAGATCGTCAAAACAGATATTTTCCCCATCTGGATAACCCAAGTCATACGCCATCCCTGCACTGGAAGTTGCAACAGCTTGGAATCCCTGTTTTTCAAATATATACGCGCTGCCCGCATCCCATGCGTTAGGCAGAACAAACATCTTATCCTCCTTGTGCATCGTTGAAAAAATGCGCGCTTTTTCCTTCTGTCTTTCTGTAATCATCTACGTCTCGGCTCCTTCTCTGCACTGTGATTGTAAATAATAGATTGAGTATAACACACTAATAGTAAAAATCTCGCTGTTTTCGGACATGATTATAACACATCCAATTCACAGCCCAATCCTTTAGCCAACCATTTCTATGAGAATTTTGATAAAGAAAATAACGAGCACTACCATGATAATAGGTCTGACAATATCACTGCCTTTGTCACGAAAGAATCTGGCTCCTAAGAAATTTCCTGCCATGTTAAATACTCCTGCCGCAAGACCGAGTAAAAAGATCACTTTCCCATTGAGAAGATAGATCATCATACTGCCAATATTTGTTGTCAGATTGATTGCTTTTGTCGTGCCGGCAGCTGTGTAAATATCCAGCTTCGCCGCCCCGGTCAGCAGCAGCATTAAAAATGTACCAGTACCCGGACCGTAGAAACCGTCGTACATACCTACAATCAACGCGGCGGCTACAGAAATAACGGCAGTCTTTTTAAAAGAAAGTTCTTCTTCATTTTTTCCAATGTCTTTTTTCTTTAGGACATAAAAAGCCGTTACCGGCAATATGACCAGCATTAACAGTTTAAATACATCGGCGTCAATTCGCAGTGCAATTTCTGCGCCGACAGGGGAACCAACAAGAGCCGCAGCCACACAGAGCAGCGCCAGTTTTGGCCTAATATAGCCGTTAACCCAATATTGCCAGGTGGTCAGCCCTGTCCCCATACAGGAACTGAGTTTATTAGTCGCTATGGCGTTATGAACAGGTACGCCTGAAATAATATAGGCAGGTATCGAAATCAATCCGCCGCCACCGCCAATGGCATCAATAAACCCTGCTAAAAAGAGCAGGGGACATACGATCAAATATTGTAACATCTGCATTTACCTTTCTGTTTCTCTAATAAAGTCTTTTATAAACATTTCCGTATCTATTTCTGTGTTTCCCAGAAGGTTTTGTATCATCAGCCCGTCGATGACGGTAAGTACCAGCCAGCCGTAATACTGCGCATCCGCATCAGGTTTTCGCTGCGCAATCTTTTCGCCAATTACTTTTCGGAAGGTCCGGTAGCGATTAATCAACTTCTCCCTGATCTGGTCATTCCCCGCTATGGCATCCGCAGTAAGATGGAGTCTCAGGTTCTTCCCGGGATCATCGATTCCCCGCGAAAGAACATAATGCAGAAGCCTCGGCAGGGAGGTGTCTTTTTCCTTATTCTCCACCCAGGCAATTAATTGGTCATACATTTGCTGCAGATATCCATCTGCAACATCATATAATATATCGTCTTTGTTTTTATAGTAATAATAGACGCTGCCTTTTGAAACGCCGGATTTCTTTGCAATTTCAGAAAGGGATATCTCGTTAAAGGATTTCTCCGCAAGCAAGGCTGTCGCCGCATCTAAAATCTTTTCTTTTATATTATCATTATGTGGTGCCGCCATAAATCGTTGTCCTTTCATTAATCGCCAGACAGCAGGTTTGATTCCTGCCGCTATTGGTATAGGGGCCGTTACGCTGTTTTGGCTAGTTTCCGCTGTTTCGTTACGCAGATTCCTTCCAAACACCAGCTCCTGCTTAATCACAGCCCTCTGCTTGGGGCGCCGTTACGCAGTTTCGGCTGATCCTTCCTTATGATGATGTAGATTAACCTGTATTTGTAAGGGGTTCCTTGCAATATCTGTAAAGTCCTATCATAAATCCGTATTCTGTATGTTCTTTCTTAAGATACGCCATGATACAGACTTTATCGATTGAGGGATATGGAACCAGCCAGTATTTTCTTTCTTATCTAGGATAGCATTGACCAACGAGAATTTCAATGGTAAAATAAACGTAAGAAAGAGTTAGCCGTATGGCCGACTTAGAATAAAACCTTTTTCGGGGAGGTGGGGTTTTTTTGAACATCAAGAAAGTGCAGAAGCGCCTCGATATCCGTTTTGGCGGGAACGTGCACATCGCAGACACTGGATACAGTTTTCGGTTGACTGGTACCGTTGATACCTGGAATCAGGTGGTCGAAGCGGGGCTTATGTGTGCAAAAAGCGGGAGTAAAAAGCATATCGTAAACGATATTACGGTGCCTGACTTAGAAAAACCCTGCGTTATACAGCCAAAGATCAGCGACGCTGCTTTAGAGGGAAGACGCCCTGATGTGCTCGTCATCGGCGGTGGAGTTGTCGGCTGTGCCATTGCCAGAGAGCTGACCAAAGAAAAAATGGAAATTCTACTGATTGACAAAGAATACGATGTCGCCCTGCATGCTTCGTCGAGAAACGATGGCATGGTTCACCCCGGAATCGATATCAGGCCGGGCCTTCTCAAAAAGAAGATGAATAATCTGGGCAATGCCCTCTACGACAAAGTCTGCAAAGAGCTTGACGTTCCTTTTGTGCGCAGCGGTCAATTTCTCTGTTTTAAGAAAATATCCTATCTGCCGCTGCTCGTTTTGACAATTCCTTATTGGAACCTGACGGCAGCCGGCAAAGCTCATGTCATCACAGGAAAAACACTGCGCAGATTGGAGCCTGGCATTTCACCAGAAGCAAAATGCGCCCTTTACTTTGACGGCGCGGGAACAGTATGCCCATACGGTCTTACCATTGCCTTTGCAGAAAACGCCGTAGACAATGGAGCCGAAATTGCACTGAATACCGCAGTCTCAAAGATGGAAGTCAAAGACGGCCGCATTAAAAGTGTTTCCACGAACCGCGGCACCATTTATCCTAAAATTGTCGTCAACGCCGCCGGCGTCTTTGCAGAAGATATTGCGCAGATGGCAGGGGATCGTTTTTTCTCTATTCATCCGCGGAAAGGCACCAACGCCATTCTCGATAAAAAAGCCCGCCGACATATTAAAACCATTTATACCCTCATGGGCACACAGTCTAAGAGCGGACACACCAAAGGAGGCGGCATCGTGGGTACCGTAGACGGCAATGTTTTGGTCGGACCTGATGCGGCGGAAACCATAGAAAAAGAGGATTTTGCAACGCACAAAGAGAGTATAGAGTCTACCTTTGAGAAACACAGCCACGCAGGACAATGGCTGACTACAGGCGATATCATTACCTATTTCACCGGTATCAGAGCTGCGACTTATGAAGAAGATTTCATTATAGAAAAGGGGAGACTGACCGATAATATCGTCCATGCAGCAGGTATCCAATCTCCCGGCCTCACAGCGGCGCCAGCCATAGGGCTTCAAGTGGAGTCTTTGGTTACAGAGCTTTTAGGAGAAAAAACCAAGAACCCAAAATTTAACCCGATCCGCAAGGCAATTATACGGCCAAAGGAACTGACAGACGAAGAACGTGCAAATCTGATTAAGGAAAATCCCGACTACGGCCAAATTGTATGCCGCTGTGAAGAAGTCAGCAAAGGGGAAGTTCTCGACGCCATGAGAAGAAGCTTGCCATGCGACACAGTAGACGGCATCAAACGGCGGGTGCGGCCCGGCATGGGAAGATGTCAGGGCAGTTTCTGCGGACAGCAGGTCATCAGACTGATTGCGGAAGAAAAGCAGATTCCGCTAATGCAGGTTCGCAAGGGATATCCCGGCAGTGAAATTCTCTTTGGGGAGAAGGGAGGCAGCCGTGAATTCTTATGATGTTACCGTAATCGGCGGGGGACCGGCAGGTCTGGCCGCTGCAATTTCCGCATCAAAAGCTGAAGCCAAGGTTCTACTGATAGAGCGTGAAGAACGGCTCGGCGGCGTACTCAAGCAATGTATTCACGATGGATTCGGTCTCATTAGATTCGGAGAAAAATTGTCTGGCTGTGAATATGCCTGCCGCTTTATCGAGGAAATTGAAAAAACAGATGTTGAAATCAGAACTTTGACATTTGCATCGCAAATAAGCAATATATCTGGTGGTTTTGAGCTTTCTCTTACGCAGAACAATGGCTACGAAAGGGTATTTTCTAAAACACTGATTTTAGCTACAGGCTGTCGGGAAAGAACAGCAAAACAAGTGGCGATTCACGGCACTCGTCCCGCCGGCGTCTTGACAGCCGGGGCAGCGCAATACTTCGTCAATGTTTTAGGCCAGCTGCCTGGAAAAAACTGCGTCATTCTCGGTTCCGGCGACATCGGATTGATTATGGCCAGGCGCCTGACCCTGGAAGGCGCTAAGGTGCTCGGCGTATATGAAGCAAAGTCAGAACCAAGCGGACTTTCAAGGAACATCTATCAATGTCTGGTGGATTTTGACATTCCTCTTCATCTTTCCCATACAGTGATAGAAGTTCACGGTCGTGAGCGGCTTTCCGGCGTCACTGTCTGTGCTGTAGATCAAAGGATGCAGCCCATTTCAGGCACGGAAGAATACATTCCTTGTGATACGTTAATTGTATCGGTGGGACTCATTCCAGAAAACGAGCTGGCCGAAACGCTGGGGATCGCCATCCTCCCTAAGACCAAAGGCCCATTATGCGATCAGGACTATCAGACCACCGTTGCCGGCGTATTTAGCTGCGGCAACGCATTACATGTTAACGATCTGGTCGACTATGTGTCAGAAAGCGGTGAAAAAGCAGGTGCTGCTGCATCGAAACAGGCTGCCAGGCCTTTTACATCGTCTAATTACGTTTCTGTGAAAGGCAGTAGTGATTTTGCCTACATTGTTCCCTCCCGCCTTGAGGCAGAGACCAACAAAAAGGTACAGTTTTTCTTTCGCTCAAAAGCAACGCGGGGTACGATTACCGTCAAACTGTATTTAGGCAATGAGGAAATATTTAGGAAAAAGTATGGCGGTTTGAGGCCCCCTGAGATGGAGAAAGTTGAAATTGATTTTGCGCAACTAGAATTAAAAGAAGATTTATACTTTGTTATGGAGGAAGCAGCCCATGAGTAAGCGAATAGAAAAAGATTTAATCTGTATTGTCTGCCCAAATGGTTGTCGCCTTCACGGTGTACTGACAGAGGAGGGAAAACTGGAGGTAACGGGAAATCGCTGTATTAGAGGCAACGCTTTTGCC
>ERZ791934.521-NODE-521-length-51164-cov-9.737639_pt1 | contig 51164 bp, 41 predicted proteins | sample MGYA00510125_ERZ791934 | MGnify/ENA primary metagenome ERZ791934 (study PRJEB30046, sample SAMN00993240) | human gut metagenome | study: EMG produced TPA metagenomics assembly of the A metagenome-wide association study of gut microbiota in type 2...
AGCGGCGGCGCCAATATTTTTTATCTACACCCTTTGAAATGTTGCAGGAATCCTTCCGGTAATGTTATACTGTATACTGATATTAATTCTTTTTCAATAGAAATACAAGGCAGGATATAGATTTTACAGGAGGTGAGAGCTTTGAAGGAGCTATATGCGAAGGTTTCTATGGAAGATTGGCAGGAAAGTGGCGGGCCTTTGGAGCTTTCATGCCAGGAAGTGGGACTGGCTCTGAAAAGAGATGAGGTGAAGGAAGGTTTCTTTACGGTGACCGGGGAACCGGGGCAGGTGACGGAAGGATATGTCTCCTGTGATGAAGAGCGTATGGAATGCCTGACTTCTTTTTTTTCAGGAACCAGGGAGAATATAGAGTACCGTTTTGATTCCAGGGGAATGCGGGAAGGGGAGGAGCGGAAGGGCAGGTTCCTCATCGTTTCCAATCGTGGGGAATATGAGATCCCTTTTCATGTGGTGGTACTGCACAAGGTGCTGGAAAGTTCGGAAGGGGAACTGATGAATCTGTTTCAGTTCACAAATCTGGCGAGAAACAACTGGGAGGAAGCGGTGAAGCTGTTTTATTCTCCCGATTTTATCCGTGTTTTCAATGGTCAGGATAAAAAGTACCGGAACCTGTACAAGGGATTTTCCCAGATACCGGGGAATATGCAGAATGTGGAGGAATTTCTAGTTTCCATACATAAAAAGCAGCCGGTGGAATATATGCTGCCCCGGACGGAAATCGTGATAACAAGCCTTCACGGACAGTTGTGCGAAACCCTGCAGGTGGTAAAAAACGGGTGGGGTTACAGCCGTCTTCAGGTGGAGGTGGAAGGAGATTTCATTTCCACGGAGAAAAAAATCCTGCGGGATGAAGATTTTTTGGGAAACCAGTGCGGGCTGCCTGTCTTTGTGAAACAGGAAGCCCTGCATGAAGGGAAAAACTTCGGCAGAATTATTTTAAGCCATGCCTACGGACAAATGCAGGCGTCGGTTACTGTCATAAAAAGAGGCGAGCATCGTGTGGTGAGGACAGGCCGACGGCTGGAAATGAAGCGGCTGACGGTGGAGCTGGTGCGGCTATACCAGACTTATAAAATGAAAAAAATAAATATGAAGCTGTGGAAAGCGCAGACAGGCGAAGTGGTGGAGCGTATGAAGCGGCTGGATGACAAAAATCCGGCGATACTGCTTTTCCAGGCGCATCTGCGTATTACGGAGGAAAGCTTCGACGAGGCGGGCCGGATTTTGGAGCATCTGGACATTATGCCGGATGAAAACATGCCGGAGCTTTATTGCTATTATCTGTATTTAAGCAGCCTTTATCAGAGGAGTGAATCCTATACGGCAGAGGTTACCATCCAGGTGGAGGATTATCACCGGACATTCCGGGATAACTGGCGGATTGCCTGGCTTTTGCTGTATCTGTCCCCAACCCTGGGCAGGAGTGTTTCCCAGAAATGGCTTTTCCTGGAGGATCAGTTCCGTCACAGCGGCACCAGTCCTGTATTGTATCTGGAAGCGCTTCATTTGGCTAATTTCAGTCCCACGCTGTTGATGAAGCTGGATACCTATGAGCTTCAGCTGCTGCATTTCGGGGCCAGAAACGGGATTCTTTCGGAGGATCTCATCGGGCATATGGTGTATCTGGCAGGAAAAGAAAAGTATTACAGGGAGAGCCTGTTTGGTATCCTGAAGGACTGCTATCAGCAGAAAAGCGATCCCCAGCTGCTCACGGCAATCTGTTCTCTTTTAATCAAAGGAAATAAAAGCGGGCCGGAATATTATCAGTGGTACCGCAGGGGCGTGGAGCAGGAACTTCGGGTGACAAGGCTGTATGAGTATTTTATGATGTCGGTGGATACGGAAAAGGAAGTGGAGATCCCTCGTATCGTGCTCATGTATTTTGCTTACCAGAGTAACCTGGATTATGATAAATGTGCCTATTTATATGCTTACATACAGAAGCACCGAGAGGAATTTCCCGAGCTGTATCTGGCTTATAAAAGCCAGATGGATCGGTTTGTGCTTCAGCAGCTTTACAAGGGGCGGATCAACAGACAGCTGGCCTTCCTTTATCAGACCGTGCTGGATGAAAAAATGCTGACCAGGGATAACTGCCAGGCGCTGGCTCCTCTGCTTTTTATTCAGCAGCTGGACTGTGAGGGAAAGGATATCAGGAAGGCGGTTGTCATCCATACGAGGCTGCGTGGAGAGCAGGTCTATCCAGTGGAGAACGGCAGGGCCTATGTGGCGGTTTTCGACAGGGATTATGAGATCCTTCTCGAGGATGAGGAGAAGAACCGTTATGCGGCGGGGCGTCCCTTCGTGCTGGACCGGCTGATGTATCCGGCCAGATGCGTGAATGCGCTGGAGCCTCTTGTGGAGAAATCTCTTGGTTTCAATCTTTTCTTCTGTGAGAGCAGCAAGGGGAAAATACGTGTTACGGAGAAAAATGCATCCCGGTTTCGGGAGCTGGCGGAGGATTCCCGTATTATTCCGGCTTTTGCGAGGGCGATACGGATAGAGTTTCTGAGATATTATTATGGACATGAGGAGCTGGAGGAACTGGATTTACTGCTGGAGGCCTTGAAGAGGGAAGATTTGGACGGCTCCGATGTTTATGAGGCCATTGGTTTTCTGGTGCTTCGTTCCTTCTATGAAAAAGCATTTGCCTGGCTGGCCGGACTGGCTCCGGAACGGGCGGATGCCAAAATCCTTCTCCGGTTATGCAGCAGGATGCTGGAGACGGGGCTTGGTATGCAGGAAGAGGAAATGACGAGGCTGGCCTACAGCGCTTTTTGCCGGGAAAAATATGACAGCCGTGTCCTGCAGCATCTGGTGGAGCATTATGAAGGAAGTACCAGGGAGCTGACGGATATCCGGCTTGCGGCAGAGAATTTCGCTGTGGATACCTATGTGCTGACGGAAAGGCTTCTGGTGCAGCTTCTTTATATCGGAGACAACGTGATGGGGCGGATCGGGCTGCTCAGGAAATATATTATCGGCGGAGGAAAGAGCGAACTGGAGTCGGCATTCCTTCACAGGTGCAGCGGCCTGTATTTGATGAATGCGGAGCCAATGGATCGTTATGTCATTACCGATATCGGAAGAGTGGCCGGCAGGGGGGAAACGCTCAGTGATATGTGCAGGCTGGCTTATCTGGAATATTTTGCCCGCCACAGGGATGAACGCAGCCCCAGGACGGACGCCCTTATTAAGTGTTTCGGGGATCAGCTCATCCGGAATAACATGAAGCTGCCGCTTTTTCAGGAATATGTGGATATTCTTGAGGGGGCGGAAACCATGATGGATAAGACAATGGTGGTCTTCCGGGGAAACAGGGAACGTCCGGTAACCATAAACTACAGGATCGTTCCGTCCCCTGCCGACGGAGGGGAACTGACGGCGGCACAGGGAACATACCGTTCCTTTGATTTGCAGCATATGTATGCAGGGATTTATACGGCCAGTTTTGTGCTGTTTGCAGGGGAAAGCCTGCAGTATTTCATAACTGACAATTCCGGCGGCGGTGAAATCCTTGACAGCGGTGAGTTGAAAATGGGGGAATGCAGCGTCTTTGTGAAGGAAAGCAGGTATGGAATGATAAATGACATCGCTTCCGCACGGCTCATGAGGGAAGAAGGGGAAGCACAGGAGCTGCTGGAGCAGTATCTGCTTACGGAGTGGATGACGGAGGGGCTTTTTAAAGCAATAGAGTAGCAGAGTTCCGACAGAACTGAGTAGTTATTCCGAACAGAAAGGCAGGTGAGGAAGATGTTTCTGGGAAATCCGGACAGAAAAGGCGGCGCAGGCGCTTTCATAGGATATGATATCAGCGACAGGTATGCCCAGATCAGCTTCTGGCTGCCGGGAGCTGATAAGCCGGAAACACTCTCCCAGGTTATGGGAGAGGAAGAATATATGATACCGGCAGTGTTATGCCGCCGCAGGGACAGGGATGTGTGGACCTATGGAAGGGAAGCATTGAAAAATGCGGAGGCCGGAGAGGGCGTTCTTGTGAATAACATGCTGTCCCGGGCGCTTGCCGGGGAGAGTGTGGAAGTGGAGGGAGAGTGCTTTGATGCGGCGGTGCTGCTTTCCCTGTTTGTGAAGAGAAGCCTTTCTCTTCTTTCCGGGGCGTTGGTTCCGGAAAAAGCGGCCATGTTTTTATTTACGGTAGATGAGGTGAATAAGCAGACAATAGAGGTGCTTTCCAGGGTGGCGGCCCTCATTTCCCTGCCGCCGGATCATGTATCCTGCCAGAGCAGGGGAGAGAGTTTCTTCTATTATAATATCAACCAGCCGGAGGAACTTTGGCGTCACCAGGTAATGATTTGTGATTTTTCCGGGACGGCCATGAAGCTTCTTATGTTTGAGATGAACCACCATACAAGGCCGGTGACGGTAATCGTAAGGGAAGATACCTACCCGGAAATCGCAAGAAGGCTGCCGCCTGAGGAAGAGCCGGGGGAATCGGAAAAGCAGAGGATGGATGAGCGGTTTGCTGCCGTCCTGGAACGGGTATGTTCCGGAAAAATCATCGATACGATATACTTGATTGGCGACGGTTTTGAAGGGGACTGGTATACCCGTTCGCTGCCCGTGCTCTGCCGGGGAAGAAGGGTTTTCCAGGGAAATAACCTGTACAGCAAGGGCGCCTGTTATGGGGCCAGGGCGAAACAGCAGCCTGGAGAAAACGGACAGAATTACGTATATCTGGGAAAGGATATGCTGAAGGCAAATATCGGCCTGGAAGCTTCCTTCAGAGGGCAGGATTCCTATTTTGCCCTGCTGGATGCCGGTGTCAACTGGTATGATGCGAGAAGGGAATGCGATTTTCTTCTGAATGAGGATCATTCGTTTTCCCTGAGAATTACGCCTCTTACCGGCCGTGAGGTGAAGGAAGTGGCGGTGACGCTGGACGGAGTCCCGGAGCGGCCGGCAAGGACGACAAGGATACATCTGACGGTTTTTCTCAGTGATGCGGATACGGTACAGCTGAAGATGGAGGATATGGGTTTCGGTGAAATGTTTCCTGCTTCCCATAAAATCTGGGAGGAAGCCTTCAGCCTGAAGGAGGAAAACGATCAGAAAAAGGAAGGGGATCGGGTATGAGCAGAGTCCATTTATGCCTTGGAAGGACGGCGTCAGCTCCATACAGCTTCGACAAGGCCCGGGTCCGCGTTTATTCCGTAGAGGAATTATGTTATTTCCTGAAGGAAAATGCATATCTTCTGGATGAAACCATTTTTACCAGAGGCCTGTCGGACTGGCTTTATAAGGAATGCGGCCTGCCGGATTTGGGTCAGAAGCTGAATATGCTTCAGAAAAATAAGGAAAAGCCGGAGGCCTTTGTAACGGCGATTTTTGAATACACGGGTTACTTCAGGCAGGAAGAAATACAGGAAACGGAACGTCTTGTAAGGGTCAGCGCCGACGTTTCTCTGGTGGAAAAGCAGAAAGCGAGAGCGGATTATTTCCTGGAGAGCCGTCGTTATGTGCTGGCTATGCAGGAATACCGGAATCTGCTTCAGGATGGAGATGCCCTGGCGCCGGATTTTTCGGGTAAGATATATCATAACCTGGGGACCGCCCAGGCGAAGCTGTTCCTGTTTGAAAAAGCGGCGGCTTCTTTTGAGCAGGCTTACCGGCTTACCGGGGACCCGGAGAGTCTTTTTCAGTATCTGGCGGCCATGCGCCTGCATTTGAAGGAGCCGGAATATCTGAATTTCCTTACGGAGCATGCGGAGTATTATGAGGCTTCCCTGGAACTGGAAAAAAGGGTGGTCGCCCGGAAGGAAGCCTGGGTGGATTCCCGTAACCAGTCGATGGTGGCGGAAATCAAGGGGGCTTTTTTCTCGGGAGAGGAGGAGGCCTGCCGGGAATTGATGCGGCAGGAAATAGGAAAGCTGGAGGAGGAGTACCGCGATTATGTGGTGCAGTGAGTCGATTCCACGTTCCTCTCCTTTCCTCGTTGTTGTGCCCGTCTCCCGCCGCTGTCCGGGTGTGAGTGGTCTGGGGGTTCGGACATAAAAAGGATGGCATTTCTAAGCGTTCCCATGTTCTGTACTGCTGTCAAATGGCTTAAACTCCTCGCATAAGCGGCCTTTGGCCGTTTATGTTCGTCAGACAGCGCCATTTGGGCGGACAGCAGTACAGAACATGGGAACGCTAAGAAATGCCATCCTTTTTATGTGACTCACCCTCAGACCACTCACACCCGGACAGCGGCGGGAGACGGGCACAGGACGAGGAAAGGAGAGGAACGTGGAATCTGTACGATATAGGGAGGGAGAAGGACAAGAGAAAAGGGCAAGGGCAAGAGAAAAGGGCAAGGGCAAGAGAGAGGAAATGGTAAGAGATAGAGAACGGGAAGGAGTTTGGTGTTGGGTGGGTAATATTTATAGTTGGTGAATGGGAAAGGATTGGTGTCGATATGGCTTTTATGGGTGTTTTGATTGCGGCGGGGCTTTTTTATGTGGTGTTTTTGATTTGGCTGGGGGTTTTGGTTCTTGGGGTTGTTTTGTTGGTTTTGGGGATTTTGTTTGAGGTGTTTTATGGGAGGAATAAGAGGAGGCTGGGGGCTGAGGGAGTTGGGAAGAAGAAGTGGCAGAAGGTGGCGGGGATTGTTTGTCTGGTGATTTCTGTGATTAATTTGGGGCTGGCGGGGGGAAGCTTTTATTTTATTACGCATCAGGGGCCGGAAACGAAGGCGATTAGGACGGAGAATGGGGTTGCGAGGGTTTTGCCGGAGGAGGGATTTGCTTTTGAGGGGGCTGTGGAACGGGATGATTTGGATGAGGTGAAGAGGGTGCTGGAGGAAAAACCGGCGTATTGGGATTATAAGGCGGTTGATGGTTCTACGGTTATCGGGATTGCAATTGCGAATGGTTCTGTGGAGGTTACCAGGTTCTTGCTGGAAAACGGGGTGGATGCGGATGTTGTGGGGAGCAGTACGGATACGGCTTTCTGGAGGTGTGTGAGGAAGATTAAAGAGGGTATTTATAATCCGGAAATGCTGGAGCTGTTGTTGGATTATGGAGCGTCTGCTTATCGGGAGGAAGTGTCTTATCTGAATCCGATTATCGCGGCAATGTGTGAGGATGGCGATTTGACGGATGAGGAGCTGGATCTTCTTGAACGGCTGGTGGATGCCGGGATGAGCCTTACGAATACGAATGGAATCGGGGAGAATGCGGAGGCATATTTGGAGAGAATAGGAAAAGAAAAGGGAATCGCGGATGACCAGCCGGAGCAGTATGAGCGGGGATTGGAGTTGCTTAGAGGCTGACATACAGCGCCGTTTCTAAATTCACAATGGGTTTTGCTCGCTGTGAGTAGTGGAGAGTGTATAAAATATTTAATAGGATGATATAAAAAATTGGCTTTGCTGAATGAATTGTCAGGCTGATTTTATTCATGGGGGCATTTTCGGCAATGGAGGTGTCTTTTGTCATGAAATGATACATGAGGTGTGGGGACGGAGGGGCTGCGGTCGGGACTGATGTTTCTATACTGGAACGGAGTGCTGGTTTGTGGTGGTCTTTCCTCTATATTCGTCGTAATTAGTGTTGGACATATACTAAATATCATTGTAATAAGTGTCAACACTTGATATAATATAATTATCTTATGTTGCAGAATATCCGAAAGATAGCGAGGAGTGGTACCTTATGTATCGTAGTGCAATGGAACAGCTAAATAAATGGAAGCAAAAAACCAATAAAAAACCTCTTATTATCCGTGGGGCGCGTCAGGTAGGCAAAACGTGGCTCATGAAAGAGTTTGGCAAGACCGCTTACGAAAAAACGGTCTATATTAACTTTGATAATAACCCGCAGATGAAAGAACTTTTTTCTTTGGATATGCGTATTGACCGCATTATCATGGGAATTGAACTTTATGTGGGGCATAAAATCAGTCCTCACAATACCCTGCTTATCTTTGACGAGGTTCAGGAAGTGCCAAAGGCGCTGTCCTCACTGAAATATTTCAATGAAACCGCGCCGGAGTATCAAATCGTTTGTGCTGGTTCGCTTTTAGGCATAGCACTCCATCAGGGCACATCGTTTCCCGTGGGCAAGGTGGAGTTCATGGACTTGTATCCGCTGTCTTTCACTGAGTTTATGCGGGCAATGGGTAAGGAGCAGTTTGTGGATTTGCTTGACAAGGGTGATTTTGAGATGGCAACCATGTTCAGGCAGGATTATGTCGACTTGCTCAAGTATTATTATTATGTTGGCGGTATGCCGGAAGTTGTCCAGAGCTTTGTCGATAATCGGGATTTCAATGAAGCGCGGGAGATACAAGAGTGTATCTTAGCTGCATATGAGCAGGATTTTTCCAAGCATGCTCCGAATGAGGTAGTGCCGCGCATCCGTATGCTCTGGAACAGTATTCCCGCACAGCTTACTAAAGAGAACAAGAAGTTTATTTACGGTATCATCAAAGAGGGTGCCCGGGCAAAGGATTACGAAACGGCGCTTATGTGGCTGACCGATTGCGGACTTGTCCATAAGGTGTATCGGGTGACTGCGCCGAGTATCCCCCTGAAAGCCTATGAGGACTTAAAAGCCTTTAAGCTCTTTCTGGCGGATGTTGGTTTGCTTGGCTGTATGGTGCGCTTGAACCAGTCTGTCCTTTTGAACGGGAATGAGCTTTTCAAGGAGTTCAAAGGAGCGTTGACAGAGCAATATGTATTGCAGCAGCTTAAGACAGTTAAAGGTGTGGACACCTACTACTGGACAAATGACAGAGGGAATGCTGAGATAGATTTTCTCATCGACACAGGCAATGAGGTTGTCCCCATTGAGGTCAAGGCAGAAACTAATTTAAAGGCGAAGAGCCTCAAGACCTTCTGCGAGAAATACAATCCCAAAATGGCGATACGCACGTCTATGACAGATTATAAGCAGGAGGATTGGCTGTTGAATCTGCCGCTTTGGGCGGTGGAGAAAAAGTTGAGTTCATTTTGACCATAATGAGAAGAAAAGGTCAGAATGAATGGAACGGAAAGCAATCGTGGCTGAGGACATAAAAAAGAGATTATTGCTTTTGTATTGACATATGAAATCTCTTCATGATAGGATAATGCCAGCGGCAGTTTAGTCTGATAAACTGCTAAATTACTAAAGAAGCAGTGCGATGCATTGTTTCCGGCATGAGGAGGAGAAAATTATGAAAAAGGCAGTTGCAATTTTGCTGGCAGGCATGATGGTATTCGGGCTTGCGGGCTGTGGTTCAAAGACTTCCGAAGGAGCGGGCAGTGAGGTAGTTTCGGCTCCGGAGAGCAGCGCGGCGGCAGAGAGTGCGGTGACGGAAAGCACGGCGGATACGCAGGAAGCGGAGAGCACGGCGGCAGCGGATACGGGAGAAGGGCGTCAGTTTGTAGTTGGTTTCGACGCGGAATTCCCGCCCTATGGTTATAAGGATGGAAGCGGAGAATATGTAGGCTTTGATCTGGATCTGGCGGCTGAGGTGTGTAAGCGTCAGGGCTGGGAGCTGGTTAAGCAGCCTATTGACTGGGATTCCAAGGATATGGAGCTGGATTCCGGCGCGATTGATTGTATTTGGAACGGATTTACAATGAACGGCAGGGAAGATCAGTATACTTGGAGCGTTCCTTATGTGGATAACAGCCAGGTATTTGTTGTGGCTGATGATTCCGGTATTTCCGTGAAGGCGGATCTTGCAGGCAAGGCTGTAGGGGTACAGAAGGATTCTTCCGCACTCGCCGCTTTGGAAGGTGATGAGAAAGAGCTGGCAGATACCTTCGGAGCATTGAATCAGTATGCGGATTACAATACGGCATTTATGGATCTGGAAGCAGGGGCCATCGATGCGCTGGCGATTGATATCGGTGTTGCCAATTATCAGATTTCCTCCAGAGAGGGCGGTTATGTGATTCTGGAAGGAACGGATCATGCAGAGTATTTATCCACGGAGCAGTACGGGATCGGATTTAAAAAAGGGAATGAAGAGCTTAAGGATATTGTGGAAGCCACTCTGCTGGAAATGGTGGATGACGGAAGCTTTATGACGATTGCTGAGAAGTATGCGGATTACGGTCTGCTGGACAGTATCTGCCTTGGCAAATAAGTCAGGTATCCTAAAGCTTACGGGAAGAATATATACAGGGAGAAAGCCGCAGCAGCGGCTTTTTTCCGGTTGAAGCAGCAGAAAAAATGCAACAGCGCAGACTTCTGGGCTGTTACGGGAAAAGGAAGTTGGAGGAAACCATGGAATTGGGTAAAATGCTGCAGCAGCTCACAGGGGGCATGCTGATTACGACGGAGATTTTTATTTTAACCCTGTTGTTCTCTCTGCCTTTGGGGCTGGTATTATCTTTTGGGAGGATGTCCAAAGTCGGGGTGATTCGTTTCCTGACGAAGGTATACATATCGATCATGAGGGGAACGCCGTTGATGCTGCAGCTGATTGTGGTTTACTTTGCGCCCTATTATGTATTTGGTCTGAAAATTTCCCAGGGTTACCGGATGGTGGCGGTAATTCTGGCTTTTGTCCTGAATTATGCGGCTTATTTTGCGGAAATATATCGTTCAGGCATAGAGTCTATGCCCGTAGGACAGTATGAGGCGGCGAAGATGCTGGGGTACAGCAAGGCTCAGACATTTCTGAAGATAATCCTGCCTCAGGTGATTAAGAGGGTGCTTCCGGCGGTGACGAATGAAATGATCACTCTGGTCAAGGATACTTCCCTGGCTTTTGTGTTAACGGTTACCGAAATGTTTACCATCGCCAAGCAGATCGCGGCGGCGCAGGCTTCCGTTATGCCCTTGATGGCGGCCGGTGTCTTTTACTATATTTTCAATCTGATAGTGGCGATGGTTATGGAGCATGTGGAAAAACGCCTGAACTATTACAGAGGATAAGGCGGAAAGAATGACTAAGGAAGCAGAGAACGCTTCCCAAGTCATTCTATGTTCCGCCTTGGAAGAATGGCTTTGCCATTCTTCCGGGCAGATAAAAAAGAGCAAGGGATAGGAGCAAAATGAGCGGAAATTTTCTTGAGATTAAAAATATGAAAAAAACCTTTGGGGAGCTGGAGGTCATAAAGGACATCTCTCTTTCTGTAAAAGAGGGGGAAGTGGTTTCTGTGATCGGTCCCTCAGGTTCCGGTAAATCCACATTGCTGCGCTGTGCGACCATGCTGGAAAAAATGGACGGCGGCGAGCTTTCCTATCTGGGAGAGCGGGCGGCATATGAGGAAAACGGAAAATGTGTGTATGTCTCCAAAGCCGATCGGAAAAGGATTCATAAATATTTCGGGCTCGTATTTCAGAATTTCAATCTGTTCCCTCATTATTCGGTGCTGAAGAATATTATTGATGCGCCCATGACGGTAGACGGAATCTCCAGGAAGGAAGCGGAGGAACGGGCGGAGAAGCTGCTCGCGCAGCTGGGGCTTTCCGACAAAAGAGACGCTTATCCCTATCAGCTGTCCGGCGGGCAGCAGCAGAGAGTTTCGATAGCCAGGGCGCTGGCCCTTCAGCCTAAAATCCTGTTTTTTGACGAGCCTACCTCGGCTCTGGATCCGGAGCTTACGGGAGAAGTGCTGAAGGTTATCAGGCAGCTGGCCCAGGAGCATATGACGATGATCATAGTAACCCATGAAATGCAGTTCGCAAGAGAGCTGTCGGATCGGATCATTTTCATGGAGCAGGGTGTGATTTGTCAGGAAGGCACACCGGAGGAGCTTTTTAATTCTCCGAATGCACGGGTTCGTGAGTTCATTGGGCGTGTTATGAACGTATGATTTGTAGGGTTATGCTTTTTCAGAAGGCTGACGGCCATATTTTTTGGCATTATGTAGAAAATAGGGGAGTACGGTCTATGAGTTCTTGATTTCTGAAAATTGGTGCGCTATACTTGTAACAGTAATGCCGCTTTTTTTACAGGGTAATTTCTATGGAATTGCCGGCAGGTACTCTTTTTCAGAGGAAAAGTGGTATGGAAAATTACGCAGGATGGCTTTCTGAAAGCCATCTTTCAAATTTACGGCGCTTTCATGAGCGCAGATGGAGGATAAGATGCAGAAACTGGAACAGCTTTATGAAGGAAAGGCAAAGAAAGTTTTTAAAACAGATGATCCCGATGTGTTAATCGTGGATTACAAGGATGATGCTACAGCTTTCAACGGAGAGAAGAAGGGTACTATTGTAGGAAAAGGTGTCATCAATAACAAGATGAGCAACCGTGTGCACCAGCTTCTGGAAGAAAAAGGTGTTCCGACTCATTATATCCAGGAATTAAGCGACAGAGAAACCGCCGTAAAGAAAGTGGAGATCGTACCGGTTGAAGTTATTATCAGAAACGTGGCAGCCGGAAGCTTTTCCAAGAGACTCGGTGTGCCGGAGGGAACTCCCTTTGAACAGCCCACCGTGGAGTTCAGTTATAAGAATGACGAACTGGGCGATCCTCTGATCAACGATTATTTTGCAGTAGCGCTGAAGCTGGCGACCTGGGATGAAATCAAGACCATCCAGGATTATGCATTTAAGGTAAATGATGTGCTGAAGGAGTATTTCCTCCAGGCAGGCATCAAACTGATTGACTTTAAGATTGAGTTTGGCCGTTACCACGGACAGATCATCCTGGCAGACGAAATCAGCCCGGATACCTGCCGTCTGTGGGATGTCAACACGAATGAAAAACTGGATAAGGATCGTTTCCGCCGTGATCTTGGAAATGTGGAAGAAGCCTACAACGAAGTTTTCAAACGTCTGGGACTATAAGAAACATACCGACGGAGGCCTGAAGGAAAAAGGATTGGGTAAGCCGCGGTAAAACCGCGGCTTTCTGCGTGATACGGGACAACAAAACACAACACAGAAACGAGGAGGCATATGACGGAAAAGAGCATCTATGAGCAGGCAAAAGTAACGGACAAGCCCGGAGAAGAATGTGGTGTTTTCGGGATGTATGATTTTGACGGCAGTGATGTATCAGGCAGCATCTATTATGGATTGCTTGCACTGCAGCACAGAGGGCAGGAAAGCTGTGGTATCGCTGTGAGCGACACCTCAGGCCCGAAGGGGAAGGTTTTAAGCGTTAAGGATATGGGGCTGGTGAACGAGGCCTTTAACCCGGAGAACCTGGAAAAGCTTAAGGGGGATATCGGCGTCGGCCATGTGAGGTATTCCACCGCGGGCAGCAGTACGAGAGAAAATGCACAGCCGCTGGTACTCAATTACGTGAAGGGGACACTGGCGCTGGCGCATAACGGAAATCTGGTGAACGCTCCCGAACTTCGAAGGGATCTGGCATACACAGGCGCTATTTTCCAGACAACGATAGACTCGGAGGTCATAGCCTATTACATTGCAAGAGAGCGGCTGAATTCCAAATCCGCAGAAGAAGCGGTGGGGCGCGCTATGGGGAAGATCAAAGGAGCCTATTCCCTGGTCATCATGTCTCCCCGTAAGCTCATAGGAGCCAGAGATCCTTACGGATTCCGCCCGCTGTGTATCGGGAAAAGAGATAATGCCTATATACTGACCTCGGAAAGCTGTGCCCTTGATACCCTGGGAGCCACTTTTGTGAGGGATGTCCTGCCCGGCGAAATCGTGACGATTACCCCGGAAAAGGGGATTATATCGGATACCAGCATGTGTATTTCCAGGGAAGAGCATGCCAGATGTGTGTTTGAATATATTTATTTTGCCCGGCCTGACAGCTATATTGACGGTGTGAGCGTATACCATTCCAGAATCCTGGCAGGAAAATTCCTGGCGATGGATTCCCCTGTGGAGGCGGATATTGTAGTGGGTGTGCCGGAATCAGGAAACTGTGCGGCCATGGGATATGCGCTGCAGTCGGGAATCCCCTACGGGACGGCTTTCGTAAAAAATGCCTATATTGGCAGAACCTTCATCAAGCCGAAGCAGAAAACCAGGGAGAGCAGTGTCCAGGTAAAACTGAATGCCCTGAAGGAAGTGGTGAATGGAAAAAGAGTCATTATGATCGATGATTCTATCGTACGGGGAACCACTTCGGACAGAATCGTGCATATGCTCAGAGAAGCCGGAGCAAAGGAAGTGCATATGCGCGTCAGTTCCCCTCCCTTTTTATGGCCCTGCTACTTCGGGACGGATGTCCCGGCCAGAGAGCAGCTGATAGCCTATAACCGCAGTGTGGATGAAATCTGTAAAATTATCGGGGCGGATTCCCTGGCTTACCTGCGCACGGAGCGCCTGGATGAGATGGTAAATGAGCTGGGGATCTGCAAAGGCTGTTTTACAGGGAAATATCCCATAGACCCGCCTGAAGAAGACATCCGCGGAGAATTTGATAAATAAAACCTACAAAAGGAGTTGCCGGATTATGAGTGACAATACGGACAGATATGTAAGCCCGCTTTCAGAAAGATATGCCAGTAAGGAAATGCAGTATATTTTTTCCCCGGATATGAAATTCCGTACATGGAGAAAACTGTGGATAGCCCTGGCGGAAACAGAAAAAGAACTGGGCCTGCCCATTACGGAGGAACAGATCGAAGAATTGAAGGCCCATGCGGAGGATATCAATTATGATGTCGCCAAAGCAAGGGAAAAAGAGGTGCGTCACGATGTTATGAGCCATGTGTACGCTTACGGCGTGCAGTGCCCGAAGGCAAAGGGGATCATCCATCTGGGCGCCACCTCCTGCTATGTAGGGGATAACACGGATATCATCGTTATGACAGAGGCCCTGAAGCTTGTAAAAAAGAAGCTGGTGAATGTTCTTTCTGAGCTTTCTTCCTTTGCGGACAAGTACAAAGACCTTCCCACGCTGGCCTTCACCCATTTCCAGCCCGCCCAGCCTACCACGGTGGGAAAAAGGGCAACCCTGTGGATGCAGGAGTTCTTTCTGGATCTGGAAGATCTGGATTATGTGTTTTCCACAATGAAGCTGCTTGGTTCCAAGGGGACAACGGGAACCCAGGCTTCCTTCCTGGAGCTGTTTGACGGAAATATGGACAAGGTGAATGCCCTGGATCCCATGATTGCTGAGAAAATGGGCTTTGGCTCCTGCTATCCGGTATCCGGCCAGACCTATTCACGTAAGGTGGATACCAGAGTCCTGAATGTACTTGCCGGGATTGCCGCCAGCGCGACCAAGATGTCCAACGATATCCGTCTCCTGCAGCACTTAAAGGAAGTGGAAGAGCCTTTTGAAAAGAGCCAGATCGGTTCTTCTGCCATGGCCTATAAGAGAAACCCCATGCGCAGCGAACGTATCGCTTCCCTTTCCCGATATGTGATTGCGGATGCGCTTAATCCCGCCATTACCTCGGCGACCCAATGGTTTGAAAGAACCCTGGATGATTCGGCCAATAAACGCCTCAGCGTACCGGAAGGCTTCCTGGCTGTGGACGGCATCCTGGATCTGTGCCTGAATGTGGTGGACGGCCTTGTGGTATATCCCAAGGTCATTGAGAAGCGCCTGATGAGCGAACTGCCGTTTATGGCTACGGAAAACATCATGATGGATGCGGTGAAGAAGGGCGGAGACCGTCAGGAGCTGCATGAAAGAATCCGTGAGCTTTCCATGGAAGCTGGAAAAAGAGTCAAGGAGGAAGGCCTGGATAATAACCTGATGGATCTGATCGCACAGGAACCCATGTTTATGACAACTCCGGAGGAACTGGCAAAGACCATGGATCCTTCCCGCTATGTGGGATGTGCGCCGGCGCAGGTGGAAAACTTCCTGAAAGATGTGATTGCCCCGGTTATGGAAGAGAACAAAGAACTGCTGGGAGTGAAGGCAGAGATTAACGTATAACTTTTTTATGAACCGGATAACAGGTGTAAAAAGCTCTGCTTATGCAGGGCTTTTTCTGTATGTTGCCTGAAAAAAGAAAAGGGGAAAGGCGGAAATGGCATATAAACAGGAACTGTGGCAGGAGGCAAAGAAGCGGTGCCGTTTGGGAGATGAGGAAATCCGCATGGCAAAGGAGATGGGGCTGAATCCGAAAAGCCTGATCAAAAATGTTCCCGGCCCAAAGGAAAGCTGGAAGGCGCCGGTTAAATACTGGATAAGGGATATGTATGAGGAAAGACAGATAAAAGCGGCACAAAAGCCGAAAAAGGCGGAAAGAAGTATCCTTCTTTTTCCAGAATTTCAAAACATGGAATTGATTGAAGGAATAAGAAAACAATATGACCCTTTTGTCTCGTTGATCAGCCCGCATATTACATTGGTTTTTCCTTTTGTCAGCAGATATAAAGAAAAAGATGTGAAAGAGCTGGTAAAGGAGAAGAGTAAGGCATTTTCTCCCTTCCGGCTCAGTATGCAGGGAATCGTGAAATACCAGGAGAACGGGGAGCAATATCTGTTCCTGCAGATAAAGGAAGGCGCGGAGGAAATAAGGCGGCTGCATGACAGCCTTTATCAGGGGATGCTTGCCGCCTTTAAAAAGGATATTCCTTATGTTCCTCATATGACGGTTGGAAAGCTGTCCTCTGCCGAAGAACTGGATACGGCATGGGAACAGGTAAAGGATATGAATGTGGTATTTCAAACAGAGATAAAGCATATTACTGTGGAAAAGATCGGAGAGAAGGGAGAATCCATTACAGAAGCGAAAATACCGCTGCTGTAAATCCACTCCTGTCACAGAGTTTTGTTAAGAAACTCCAGAACTCTTTGGGACATCTCATCCTGATAAAATTCCATGCCCATATGCGCGGCATCCTGAATGCGGTAATACTCCACAGGCACATGGTTTTGAGAAAGTATCTGATAAAACTCATCGCTTCCGGAAATATCAACCAGCGTATCGCCCGTCCCGTGGGCCAGGAAAAAGGGTACCGTATTTTCATTAATATAATACTGCGCTGCCGTTTTTGCCGCCCTTTCCGGTTCTGCTTCAGGATCGAAGCCCAGAAGCTGGATTGTGCGGGAATATCCTGCCGTATCGGGCAGCGGGATACCGTCCATGGAGCGTTTTCCCGGTTCCTTAACTAAAACGGCGGGGCCGTAATAGTTGATAACGGCCGAAACATGACTGGATTGTTCCGGATATTCTCCCACATCAAAAGCGGCGATATCGTTGGTGACACCGACCATGGATGCCAAATTTCCGCCTGCAGATTCTCCGCCGACGGCAACCCTGTCCGGGTCAATCCCGTATTCATCAGCGTGTGCTCTTAAAAAGCGGATCGCTTTTTTCACATCTTCGATCTGCGCAGGAAAATGAGCGCTGTTTGACAGCCGGTATTCTACGCTTGCCGCTATATATCCCCGTTTTGCAAAATAGGTAAGCCAGGGGATATAAGCGGAACGCTCCATTGTTGCGAAACCGCCGCCGCAGATCCATACAAACAGAGGCCTTTTTCCCTGACCGGAGATTCCGGACGGAGCCAGGATATCCATTTTCAGATCTTTATAATTATAGAAAGGGAACCAGTAGGGAACCTGGGCAAAGGTTATGCCGGAAATCAGAGTGATGGGCTGCTCTTTTACCGGAACATCAATTTTATATCTCATCATTATTTCCTCACTTTCGTTTCCATTTTTCCCGGATAATTAGACCGGCAGATGAACCTGTATCGGTATATTGCCCCGGACATCAATGGGTTACCTCTCTGCGATTGCATATTCCATCCAGAAATCCCATGATTCTGTCAGCCATTTCCGCCTGATAAAACCGGGGATCGGCATGCCCCGCACCCTGAACCGCACAGAACTCCACAGGTACATTATTCATTTCCAGTGCGCTGCAGAGCGCCTCACTGTTATCAATTGATACAACAACATCCTCGGTGCCATGAGCGATAAAGAAAGGAGGCGCGGAAGGACTGATATAAGAAAGCGGCGCCGCAGTATCCGCCTTTTCAGGATCGTCGGCAGGATCATATCCGAGAAGCATATTTACAGGCGACGGACCTCTTAAAAAATCCGGTATTTCCCCATCCGCCTTTACCCGTGTATCTTTAGGATTCCATGTAAAACTCGCAGGCCCATAATAATCAATCACTGCCTGAACCCTGCCGGACTGCTCCAGATATTCACCCTTATCAAATTCCTTCCTGTCGCCGGTAACCCCTGCCATACAAGCCAGATGAGCCCCTGCGGATTCTCCCCCGATTATTACCTTTTCCGGATCAATCCCGAATTCTCCGGCATGAGCCTTCAGAAAACGGATTCCCTTTTTCACATCCTCCAGCTGAGAAGGAAAGTGCGAACAGTTTGACAGACGATATTCCACACTGGCAATCACATAACCGCTTCGTGCAAAATTCATAAGCCAGGGAAGATGCGCACCGCGTTCCATCGTCATCCAGGCCCCTCCGCAGACCCACACTAGAAGCGGCCTTTTTTCTCCCCCTCCGCGCCTGAAGGGCAAAACAAGATCCATCTTCAAATCCTTATAGTCATAAAAAGGAAACCAGTAAGGAACCCTTGCAAACGTGATACCCGACAGCAAAGTGAGCGGAGTATCGGTCAATGGTATGATAATATCTTTTTTCATGAGAGCCTCCTTAAACTTAATTTGATTTACACAACCTTCGCGCCTGCGTCTGCGCCCGCTGCCCGCCTGCTTGCCGTTTGTCCTTCCTCCCGGCCCAGGCCATGCAGGGATCCTTACAGGGGACGCTTTCGCTCGGATAATCACGCAGCGGTACTAAGGCTGCAAAATACGCAGCCTAAGGACCGGCGAGCTTATAACGCCCCTTACAGGAACCCATGCATGGCTTTGCCCGGCAAAGGGGCGGAAGGGCCTTTCGAACAGGGCAGGCAGATAACAGCGGGCAGCGGGCGCAGACGCAGGCACGAAGGTTGTGTAAATGATACTTTAATTATAAAAATGATGCCGCCATGAAAACAGAACAAAACTGTTTCCTTTTGACAGTATTGTGTCAATTGACAGCAGAATCGTTCTTTTTTCAAAGGATTGCTTCCCATAAAATGAATATAACATCAGATGAACAGTTCCACAGTGCAATTAAGAAAGAGAGGAAAATGATATGAGAAAGAAAGTGTTAGCATTCATGCTCGCTGCCATGATGACGGTCGTCCTTACTGCCTGCGGCGGCAATGGCGGCAGCAGTTTGGCCGGTACAGACAGTCCTTCTGCAGCATCCGGGCAATCTGAAGCGGCGGATTCAGGCAGTTCAGAAGCTGCGGATGCGGCGGCAGGGGATCTTTATTTTGAAGAACTGCAGCATTTGATTGTGGCCTTTCCTACATGGACAGGCGCGCCTGCGGATACGGAGATGGTCACGGAAAAAGTGAATGAGATTTTAAGAGAGAAATATAATATTGAGGTGGAATTCCAGATCAGTGATTCCGGCTCCTATAAGCAGAATATGACGCTTGCGCTTTCCAGCGGGGAACAGATTGATGTCCTGAGTACATTGTTTTCAAGCTATTCCAATATGGTAAACCAGGGTTATCTGATGGATCTGGAAGAGGATGAGCTGCTTCAGACCTATGGCCAGGGGATCATCGATGTACTCGGCCAGGAATATATTGATGCCTGCCGGGTCGGCGGAGTTCTCTATGGCCTCACTAATACCCGTGATTATGCGGCAGGCCGCGGCTGTATTGCGGTAGGTACCGAATATCTGGATGCGGTTGGCTATGAAGCCCCTGCAGATGCCGGCGAAATAATTAAAATTACGGAAGATGAGCTGAATGATATTTTTGCAAAGCTGCATGCCCAGTATCCTAATCTTGAGGTATACCGCCCTGCGGCAAATGATCTGGTTCAGCAGACCATGATCGATCAGATTGGCGGAAATAACTTTGGTGTCCTTCTGGGAACAAGTGATGAGCTTAAGATTATAAATCTGTTTGAGTCCGATGAATATATGAATTTCTGTAAGAGAGTATATAACTGGAATCAGCTTGGCTATATAAGCAAGGATGCCGCGGCGGATACCACAAATGTGGGCACTCTGGTAAAGGAAAATGTCCTGATGGCATATGGCACCGGCGGCAAACCGGGCAGCAAGGTTCAGGAATCCACCGGTGACGGGCGGGATATGACTATCTTCCAGACCAGAGAGGATTATATTTCTTCCTCTTCCATATCAAGCTATCCCTGGGTTATGCCCATAACTACGGCAAATCCCAAAGCCTCAATGATTCTGTTGAATGAACTGTATACCAATCCCCAGCTGGCAGACCTTATTATTTACGGAATCGAAGGGGTACATTATGAAATCACAGAAGATGGTTTCCTGGATGCCAACGCCGGCTCAAGCCCGGATACCTACTCTACATTGAACTGGCTGTATCCCAATCAGTTCGCCAGTACGGTCCTGGTAGGAAATACTGCGGATCTGTGGGAACGGACGGAAACCTTTAATAATGAAGCCATTAAATCCCCTGCCCTGGGCTTTGCCTTTGACAGCACGAAAATTGCAACAGAACTGACCTCGGTTACAAACGTATATGAAGAATATCAGAAAAGCCTGGAGTACGGCTTCGTGGATCCGGAGGTGGGAATTCCCGAAATGCTGGAAAAAATGAACAATGCGGGCCTTCAGAAAATTATTGATGAAAAACAGGCGCAGCTTGATGCCTGGGCTGCTGCCAGGTAGGACGGAACAGAACCCCAAAAGAGGACTGATGAAGCAGAAGAAGCTTCACCGGTCCTCTTTTTTCGAATTATCATGCAGAAGCCCTACCCCCGGAACTCCCTTGGCGTTACCCCTGTAAAACGCCTGAACTGCCTGGAAAAGTAAGATATATTCTGAAAACCGCATCTGGTGGCAATCTCGCTGACACTTTTATCGGTCCCCGCCAGCATCCGTTTGGCTTCTTCAATCCGTTCATAAATAATATAATTGGTCAGTGAAAAGCCAGTCTCACGTTTAAATAAATGAGAGAGATAATCCGGTGTAAGATATACCATGGCCGCCAGTGATTCCCTTGTCAAATCCTGCTCCAGATGTGAATGGATATAATTTTTTATCGTAGTGACAGCAGCATCCTGATTCGATGCATTTGTGATATATTCTTCATATTGTTCCAGCACTCCGCTGACCCATTCCCGCAGGTTCTGTACGGAGGAGCAGGCCTTTTCAACGGAAAATTGAGAGATCTGTTTTTGAAACAGCGGGAGAGCATCTGCGTTGGAAATCTCCATGCAGCTGAACAGCGTCTGCAGAAAGCTGTAATAAAAATTGGAGAGGGTATCCCGGGTTATGCTGTGGGAGTGCTGCAGCGAATTCAGGAACATATCCGTTTCAGACAGAAGATTCCCGATTTTACGGGACAGCAGCAGGTCGCTCCAGCGTTTTGTGGTAAAGTCCACATCGGATCCTGCGGTCTCCGCATTCGTGTATTGTGCAAGGTCAAATACATAATTTTCCCGGGATACATTTTTTATAGCTGCATCCTGCAGTCCTTTCAGGGTTTCCTGAAAATCTGAAATCCTGCAGCCCGAAGCGGCAATATAAAAGTTGAATGTATTGGGGAAGCGGGGGACAAAGTCTGTCAGCGCCTGCCCGCACCGGGACAGCAGCGCTTCTCTGCTGCGTCCCGCTTCGGGCAGCGGCAGGAAATAAAATTGCCTGCTTTGGCGCACAGCCACAGGGATTTCCTCTCTGTTATAAAAATATTCCCGCACGATATTTTTCAGCAGAAATTCATGCAGGTCTTTTTCCACGGGGAGTTTGTCCATGCCGTTACACTGGATTAAAAGAACAAGATAAGAAAGATCGGCCGCGGCAGGATTTAGATTCCGAAGATTCAGTTCGCTGATGATATCCTCTTTCCTGTTGGAAACAGCTCCTTCGGATAGATCCAGCCAGAACAGCTCCCACAGATAAAGCTCACTTTCCTTCCAGTAATTTGCCTGCTGTGTCTCCAGCTTTGCATTCGCCTGCTGACGATACTGGTTCACCGCCTTTGAAACCGCGCTGAGAAGATCCTCGTCCGCCACCGGTTTTAGCAGATAATCAATACTGGTCAGCCTCATTGCTTTTGAAATATATTCAAACTTGGCATAAGCGGTCAAAAAAATGCAGATGGTATCCAATCCCTGCTGACGGATATGATCCAAAAGCTCCAGTCCGCTTCCGCCCGGCATTTCGATATCCAGTATCATGATGGCAACACTGTGACCTGCAAGATATTCCAATGCCTGAGTCATATTATAGGCACAGAATATTTCGTCAAAAAGCGGTCCTTTCTGCGCTATCTTTTTCTTGGTGCCTTCCGCGCTGTAATATTCATCATCCACAATCAGTAAATTCATTTTTCCTCCCCTTTTCTACAGGCCCTGCTTCACTGTATCTTCATACGACTGATATGGGAACTCAATATCTATCTGCGCTCCTTCATCGGGACGATTGCTGAATACAAACCGGGCGTCAGGAAAAATATGACGCATTCTGAAAATCACATTTGTTATTCCGATATGCGAGGTATCACCGGCCGATGGATAAGTGGGATCCGTTATCCTGGCAAGCATTTTCGGAGAAAATCCCTTTCCGTTATCCCAGATACAGATATGCAGCCGGATTTCGTCATTTGTTTCATACGAGGTGATATCTATATGCATTTCCAGGACTTTTCCCATCACCACTTCGTATTTGATCGTATTTTCAATGAAATTTAAAATGAGCAGCGGCACAATAACCGCCTGGCGGAATGCGTCTGGGCAGTTTGAATAAAGAGCCAGACAGCCCGGATAACGGATTCCTGACATCTCCACATAGTTTTTTACCAAATCCAGATCTTCATGCAGGGGTACGGTCTGACCGGAAGACAGGGTATAACGCAGATGCCTGCTGAGATCCATAAGCATGGAACGTGACAGATCCAGATGCTCCGGCTCCGAAAGCTGATAAGCCGTATTCAGGCAGTTGATCATGAAATGCGGTGTGATCTGCTGCTTTAAATACTGATTTTCAAGCTCCTGATACTGGAGCTTGTCTTCGTAGACATCGATTTTCAGATTTTTTATTTCTGTAACCATTTCATTAAAGGTGGTTGACATCTGGCGGTATTCCTTGAGCTGCCCTGCCGTGGAAATATGGTTTTCCAGGTTGCCGCCCGATACTTCCTCCAGGGCGTTCGTCAGATTTGTGACCGGCCGGATGATCTGTCTTTTTACAAAAAAGACAAGGGATAGGCAGATGCTGAGAAACAGTGCCGTCGTAATAAATGCATCACGGTTTAAAGAGGCATTCAGAGCCTGAACTTCAGAGTAGGGTATCATTCTTGTCAGATAAAGTTCGCCGTTAGAAAGAGGCTGTTGTACAATCAGCATTTTCTGACCGTCAATATTTTTAATCCCGTAGGTATCGGTAAGAATTTCAAAATTCAATTCCATGGGTTCCGTTCCCGGGCCGTACAAACGATTTTCAGGGGTGGTGAGATACAGGGCCACCTCATCGGAATCCGTGTTTGTGAGAGAACCCAACAAGGAACTGATGCCGACCAGCGCACCGAGGCGGGCCCCTCCTATATTAATAAAACGGACAAGATAACAGGAGCCGTTTATCTCTGTGATTTCCCAGTCCCGGAAAATATCATCCCCGGAAATCACATTCCGAAGTGTGCTCTGCATAGCCACACTGATATTTGCGATCTGGTTGGAGAACAGAAAGGTATCATTGGCAGGAAGATAAAACAGAAATCCATCTGCCGTATACACCGACAGCGCGCCATTGAAATTTTTATTCAGATGATAAAGAGAACTGTACCAGGAGGTGGAACCGAAGTCCTTGTAAATCAGGTTCGTATAATCCGCATTATCAATCGCAACGGTATAAAGATATGTTTCTATCCGGTCCAGCTCGGAATCGATCTGCTTTTGATACAGAACCACAGTGTCCTGTGTGTTATAGTACACATGGTTCAGAAGGAGGGAGGTGGCTTTATAATTATGGAAGACGATGAGCGCAAGAAAAAATAGAAGAACTACAAACAACAGAAAAAGCGTATAGGTGTTTACAGATAACTGCTGCAGTTTCTTTTTCATCGGACCCTCCCCTTGTGCAGCTCTGTTGCAACAGAGTACTTTATCAGTGTAGTCATTCCCTAATTAATTGTCAAGAAACGCGGATTACAATGTCCGGATAATACCAATACAAGTCAGGATTGTTGTTTTTTGTGCCGCTGCAGGCAGGCTATAATCAGGATACAGTGAGCGGCAATGTGTTTTGCTGCCGCCATATTGCAGCAAAATGACAGGATATTTGGCAGACTGCCTTATGGTAACGAAAGGAGCGTATCGATGACGATGTCTAAAGCGCAGAAAATGAAAGCGGTCAGGACAGACCGCAGAACCAAAATGACATGGCGGAGATTCCGCCGCTATATCCCCATTTACCTTATCATGCTTCCGGGGCTTGTTTATCTGTTCATTAATAACTATATGCCTCTGCCGGGACTGATTGTAGCGTTCAAACAGTATAATGCAAGAAAGGGTATCTATAAAAGTGACTGGATTGGATTCAAAAATTTTGAATACCTGTTCACGACAAACGACGCCTGGGTGATCACGAGAAATACGATCTGCTATAATCTGGCCTTCATCGTGATCAATACGATTCTTGCAATCTTTGTCGCAATCCTCTTAAGCGAAATGTGGGGCAGGGCAAAAAAAGCCTACCAGAGCCTGATTTTACTTCCTTACCTCGTTTCCTCCGTTATCGTGGGTTACCTGGTATTCGCGTTCCTTTCTGTGGAAAATGGCTTTGTAAACAACGCGATCCTGCCTTTGTTCGGTAAAGAAGGGATCAACTGGTATTCCGAACCCAAATACTGGCCGTTCATCCTTGTTTTTGTCAGTGCATGGAAAGCGATCGGCTATAACTGCATCATTTATCTTTCAACTCTGATGGGTTTTGACCGTTCCTATTATGAATCGGCCCAGATTGACGGGGCAACGAAAATGCAGCAGATCCGATACATAACACTCCCAATGCTTAAGCCTACCATAATCATGCTGACGCTGATGGCGATTGGACGTATTTTCTACTCTGACTTCGGGCTGTTCTATCAGGTTCCCATGAATCAGGGAGCGCTGTATTCCACAACACAGACCATTGATACTTACGTCTACCGCGGGCTTCTGCAGCTTGGCAATATTTCCATGTCGGCCGCAGCCGGTGTATATCAGTCCATCGTCGGATTCATCCTGATTCTGGCTGCAAATTTGGTCGTGCGCAGGATTGATAATGAAAGCGCACTCTGGTAAAAAGGAAGGTAATGGATTATGAAAACAAGAGAAGATAAAATATTTAACGCGGTTGGTCATGCTGTCATGCTTGTACTGTCGGCAGCGGCAGTCATCCCTATTATTCTGATGGTCATTTCATCCCTGACCTCCAATGGGGCGCTTCTGCGCGACGGGTACTCCTTTTTCCCGAAAGAATGGAGCGTCTATGCTTATAAATGGGTGTTCGCCTCCAATGGCGGTATGGTGCTGAAGGCATACGGAATTTCCTTCCTGATCACAACGGCAGGAACCGCCTGCAGCCTTCTTCTGACCATCGGCCTCGCCTATGGCCTTGCTAAAAAAGGCCTGCCGGGCAGGAATATATTCACGTTCCTTGTTGTGTTCACTATGCTTTTTAACGGCGGCCTTGTACCGACCTACATTAACTATACCAACGTCTTCCATATTAAGGATACCATTTTTGCTCTGCTGGTTCCGTCTTTATTGATGAACGCATTTAATGTCCTGCTGATGAAAAGTTATTTTGTCAGCAGTGTGCCGGATGAAATTCTCGAAGCGGCTTATATTGATGGGGCGAGTGAATTCCAGACCATGAGAAAAATCGCAGTTCCCTTGTCAAAGCCGATCATCGCCACGATAGGAATGTTCGCCGGAATCGCCTACTGGAATGACTGGAACAACGGCTATATCTATCTGGTAAAAAGGACCGATCTCTACAGCATTCAGAACCTCTTAAACCGTCTGATGCAGAATATCAACGCTCTGACACAGAATGCGAGCCAGGTGGGGAATGTGAATCAGGGACTGTCGGAAATTCCTTCCGTATCCGTACGTATGGCAATGGCAACGCTGGGCATTCTGCCGATTGTGGTCATCTATCCGTTTATTCAGAAAAACTTTGTAAAGGGTATCACTTTGGGCGGTGTAAAAGGATAAAAATATAAAGGATGAAGGAGTAGAAAAATGGGAAATCAGTATAAAACAATAACCGAGGTATTTGATTTTGGCCCACATATCAGTAAAGTGATATTGCATGTGGGAAGAAGCCTGAAAGGTGCGAAGCTTTCTGAAGATCAGTTCCGGGTGTCCGTTAAGCGCACCGCCATGTCGGGAGAAGATTTTGTCTGGCCTGTATTTATGGGGGAAAAGCCCGATGATTCCATGAAAGGAACCCGGAGAATCACAGATCTGTATGTATCGGACTCAGAAGGCTGCCGTGTTGAAGACGGAGAGTACATTACACTTTGTATGTACTGCGATCCCAGAGAGGGTCTTGGATCCATCATCCGTTTTGACGGAAATTTTAATGTAACCGTAAATACGGCTTATAAAATAGTCCAGCTCGTTCCCATAGAAACCGGAGCGGATACACTGGAAGGCCTTGTATTCGACGAAAACGGCGGGAACCGCTTTATTTACGGGGAACTTCTGCAGACTGCAGTACACGAAGATCCCGAAGTCCCTCTGGCCTACTGTTATTACCGTCCCGAAGAAGCGGACGCTCATAAGGTTCCGCTGTTAATATGGCTGCACGGCGCTGGGGAAGGTGGGAAAGAGCCATTAATCGCGGCGACTGGAAATAAGGTCGTAAACCTGATTTCGCCCGAAATCCAGAAGCTGTTCGGCGGCGCTTATCTTCTGGCGCCCCAGGCGCCTACCATGTGGATGGATGATGGAAGCGGCGAATATACAAAGGATGGTTCCTCCATGTATGTGGAACCCCTGGAACGTCTGATTGCAGACTTCGTCAAAGAACATGAGGATATCGATACAAAACGGATTTACCTGGGCGGAGATTCCAACGGCGGCTTCATGACCATGAAAATGCTGATCCGCAATCCCGGCAGATATGCGGCCGCCTTCCCGGTGTGCGAAGCTCTGGATGACAGCGCTATAACGGATAAGGACATAGCGGATATCGCACAAAAGCCTGTCTGGTTTACCCACTCAAAGGATGATCCGGTGGTTATTCCGGACAAGTGTGTGGTTCCTACCTATAAAAGGTTGATCGCCGCCGGAGGGAAAAATATCCATTTCACTTTCTGGGATCATATCACTGACCAGACCGGCCAGTATTTTAATGAGGACGGTACATCCTATACATATATAGGGCACTGGGCCTGGATTCCTATGCTGAATAATCAGTGTACGCTTGATTTCGATGGGCAGCCGGTGATTTGCGGCGGGAAACAGGCTGCTGTCATTGACTGGATTGCGCAGCAGAGACTGGAAGAACAGATGTAGATAATAAAACTGATATCGCTGACAGGGCCTTTGCAGGTAGTTATAATTTCATTAGTAATTACGAAAATGGGGCTGTCGGGAAATAGATAGTCCCAGACAGGGGCCGGTGTGACTCAAGCGAGTCACACCGGCCCCTGAACTATTTCCTCAAAAAGAAAAAAAGATGGCTAACAACAACCATCTTTCTCTCCGTTCCATGTTATAATGGAACTATGCAAAAACAAGATTATTATAACAACTTTTTTGAAATTGGGCAACAGAAAATCAACTTCAGTTTCTTCGAATCAACTTCAGTTTCTTCGAATTGAGCCTACCCGACGACGATCCAGTCTATACCCTGAAAAAGGTATTGGAGGAATTAGATTTTTCAGGCCTGCTGGCCTGTTATTCAGATAAGGGAAGAACCGGGTTTAACCCAATCATGCTGTATTCTGTTGTTACCTACGCAAACATGCGCGGGGTAAGGGCTGTTGACCGTATTGTAGACTTATGCCAGAGAGATCTTGCTTTTATCTGGCTGACCAAAGGGCAGAAGCCCCAGCGGGATGCTTTTTACGATTTTAAAGGAAAAAAGCTGACGGGAGAAGTCCTGGATGAACTGAATTACCAGTTCATGCGCCGCCTGGAGAAGGAAGGCCTTATCACACTCAAAGAGCTTTACATTGACGGAACAAAACTTGAAGCGAACGCAAACAGATACACGTTCGTCTGGCGTGGAAGCCTTAACTATCACCTTGCCAGCCTGCTGGATGCCATCGATGCCCTTTATGCCAAGTACAACGCATTCCTGTCGGAGAATGGATATGGGACGAAATACGATCTCGGGGATGCCCATATGTTCGTGATCGAAGGAATGGACAAAGTCAGGAAGGTCATCGAAGAAAACAGAAAACGGAAACTGACAAAACATAAAAAAATCTCCAATAACACCCTCATTGAGATCGACCACTGTTCTCCCCTTGAGATCCTGAAGCTGCAGAAAAACCTGATGTGGATTGCGCAAGGGGAAGGGATTGAATTCGTTTTCGGAAAAGGGAAACATAAGCCGGAGATTCAGAAACTCTATGAGGAACTGGAAGAATGCGGCAGCCGCCTGATGGGGTATAAGGAATGCTTCGAGAACATGGGAAAAGACCGGAACAGCTATTCCAAGACGGACCTGGAAGCAACATTCATGCGGATGAAAGAGGATCATATGCTCAACGGGCAGCTAAAGCCGGCATACAATGTCCAGATCGCGGTAGAGAATTATTTTATAGTCCACGGATATGTGAGTAATGACCGGACAGACTATCATACGCTGATCCCCGTTTTGAAAAAGCACCGGAATGCGTTTGGAGACACCCTGGAGGCGGTGACTGCCGACAGCGGCTACTGCAGTGAAAAGAACCTGCTGTATCTCAAAGAGAACGGGATCCGAAGCTATATCAAGCTTCCGGATCATGAGAAGCGGAAAACCCGGGCTTATAAGGAAGATATCGGGAAGTATTACAACATGACATACGCCGTCTTTGAGGATGAGCGCTATTACATCTGCCATGATGGAAGAGAGCTGCGCCATATCCGAACGGAAAGCAAAGAGCAGGAGGGTTATACCCAGACGGTAGAGGTATATGGCTGTGCGGACTGCACCGGCTGTGATCATAAATCCAAATGTCTTTATAAATACAATGCTGGGAAGAATCCAGACCGGAATAAAGTCATGAAGATCAACGAACGCTGGGAAGAACTGCGGGAAGAATCCAACGCAAATATCCAGAGTGGGGAAGGGATTTTGAAACGGCAGATCCGTTCCATCCAGACAGAAGGACACTTTGGAGATATCAAAGAAAACGAAAGCTTCCGGCGGTTCAACTACCGGTCAGAGGAGAAAGTTTATAAAGAGTTTATGCTGTATGCGATGGGACGCAACATCATGAAATACCATCGGTTCTTACATCATGAAATCGAAACGTACGAAGGAAAAAAGGAGCAGAAAGTAGCTTAGCTGAAAATGTGCTTCAAAAACCCAGACAAGGGGGTTTTGTGCCCTAAAATAGAAGTTGCAAAAAGGAGGAGACAGTCCCATAGAGAATTCCGGCTTAAAAAAAGCCCGGATTCTATGGGATTGTCTCCTTACTGGCTGTCAGAGGTTAAAAATTGGTATTAACCGACAGCCCCATCTTATTTTTGGTTAATGACAGCCGGTAAATCAGAATGACAGCAATGAAAAAAAATTTGCTTTTAGTACTTAAGTATACGAATTAAAACTTTTATGCCGTATGTTTTTGCGCATCGTTTATGTGATTTTCCAAGAATCCATGTACACGTACGATTTCATCAAGAATCATATGGTCATCAGCGTGAAGGCATTGTAAATCAACCTTAATATCAGAAACATCCTGTTGAAGAACAGTAACATCCTGCTTCAATTCAGAAACATCCTGTTGAAGAACAGTAACATCCTGCCTCAATTCAGTCACATCCTGTTGAAGAACAGTAACATCCTGCCTCAATTCAGAAACATCCTGTTTAAGAACAGTAACATCCTGCTTCAATTCAGAAACATCCTGTTGAAGAGCAGTAACGTCCTGCCTCAATTCAGCAACATCCTGTTTAAGACCGGTCATGTCTTGCCTCAGTTCAGCAACATCCTGTTTAAGGCCATTGACATCCTGATCAATACCTGTTATTTTTTCTATAATTAAATCAAGCTTTTCATTTTGTGTCATAGGTTCAGTCCTTCCTTTTTATAATTGAATACAAATTTAATAGTAAGCCAGAAGTTTCGCTATTCACATTTAATTCACAAAGAAGTTAAAAAATCAAATCCATCACTAATAAGTATGGTATCATAATAAATGAAGAAAGTCTATCTCATTTTCATAAGATTTATATTCTGAATATTGTGTATTAGGAAAATAATCTTATTGCCTGCGAACAGGATGTTCATATCCTGTCTGAGCCGGAGGATTTGTTTCATCTGGTGCGGACAGAAGATATTGAAAAGTTGGATGGAACCATAGATGCAGAACGATTAATGCTGGTGGCTACGGATGGGCCTACCGGTTACATGCGTCCGGTAATTGACAGCATGGATGATGATACGTTTGCCCTTTATATGCGTTATCATTTCGCAGTCTGTGAACGCAGTGATCTGATAGGCGCGAGTCATCATACCCTGGATATCCTGAAAAAAAGATAACAGACAATGCATTTCACCGCCCTTTTCTGCATTCTGCCCTGCTTCTTATTGAGAAAAAAATGCTCCCGTTCTATACTTGCAGCAGGTCAAAATCCTGCGGATATTTATATAAGCTGAACCAAAATAATCTTGGAAAGCCTTCGCAGGAAATACCGGACAGGAGGCGGCTATGGTTATCTATTGGTTTATCGGTGCTTTTTTCCTTGCAGAAGCAATAAAAGAAGGGATTTTTATATACAGTAAAAGGAGGCTTCCGGGTATTCAGCTAGGATTATGCCTCGGGGAGCTGCTGCTGTTTCTCCTGTTTTCCATGATAGGAGTATGGGGCTGGAGGAATTCCTGTATTTTTCCGGCAGCATTTCTTTTGTGGAATCTGTCAGGGGCATGGTATGGCCTGGTCAGGAAAAGGAGGAAGAAGGCAGGGATCGGAAGAGCGGCGCTCCGCCTGCTGGTATTGGCATTCTGTCTGCTCCCGGCGGTTTTATTCCCTCCCATGAAGCCGGTTCCTGTGTCCGGAAGCTATGCCTGTGAGACGGCAAGCTATGTCTGGACGGATGAAACCAGAGAGGAGAGCTTCAGGAATGACGGATCTTTCAGGCAGGTAGCGGTACAGTTCTGGTATCCGGCAACGGAGAAGGAGGAGAAGTTTCCGCTGGTAGTGTTTTCACATGGAGCCTTTGGCTATCGGATGAGCAATTATTCCACCTATATGGAGCTGGCAAGTAACGGCTATGTGGTATGCAGTGTGGAGCATCCCTATCATGCCATATTTTCGGAGTTGGAAGACGGACAGATGGTAATGGCGGATAAAAATTTTATAAACGATGTATTCCGGGTAAATGAAGAGGGAATGTCGGAAGAGGAAGTCTTTGCACTCAACAGGCCCTGGATAAACCTTCGGACGGAGGATATGAATTTTGTGCTGGACCGGATAGAAGAGGAATGCGGGCGGGAAACGGCGGATTTGCCTTTCCGGCTGGCAGACACACAGCGGACAGGGCTGATGGGGCATTCCCTCGGCGGTGCGGCAGCGGTTACCGTAGGGCGGGAAAGGCCCGGCGTGATGGCGGTTATTGATCTGGACGGAACCATGCTGGGAGAAGAGCTGGATTATAAAGACGGAAAATATCTGATGAATTCCGAGCCTTATCCGGTTCCCCTGCTTTGCATTGATACCACAGGACATTACGAAGAAGGCCTGATGTATGGAGATCAATATGTGAATCATGTGATACTTGCTGAAGCGGAGGAGGCAAAAGAAATCCATTTTGATGATGCGGAGCATATGAATTTTACGGATCTGCCGCTCTTTTCCCCGCCTCTTGCCGGGCTTCTGGGAACAGGAAAGCGTGATGCAAGGGAATGCATCATGACGATGAACCGGGTGGTTTTGGAATATTTTGATTATTACCTGAAGGAAAAAGGGGAGCTTTCCCTTCAGGAGGTTTACTGATTATTGATATATAAAAAAAACGGAACTGCTTAAACAGTGCGGTGCGCCGGGAAGGGGCTGACAGGGATATATGCGGGTAACGGTGGAAACGATTGACCGGCAGCAGGAAGAACAGGTGCTGATACGCTGCCATGAGGTAACGGATACGGTTCGGGAGATCCGGCATTTTATTCTGTCCAGGCAGGAAAGCCTGGAGGGGTATGAAGCCGGAAAACAGTTTCAGATCCCTCTTCCGGAGATTTATTATGCCGAGGCTGTGGATAACCGCCTTTTTATTTATACGAAAGAGAAGGTTTATGAAGTGAAAATGAAGCTGTATGCTTTCGAGGAAACATATGGAAGCAAGCAGTTTTTCCGATGCTCCCGGACAGCGGTTGTCAATCTGATGCGGATAGATTATCTGAGGCCGGCCCTGAATGGCCGTCTTTGCGCCAGGCTGCAGAACGGCGAGGATATTATCATATCCAGAAAATATGTAAACAGCCTGCGTGAGATATTAAAACGCAGAGAAGGGAGCGGGAATGAGTAAAAGAGAGTTTATAGAACACCTGGTAATCAGTTTTTTTGTTGTGGTCACCTGTGTAAACCTGGTTATGGCATTCCTGGGAATGCGGTATGAGCCGGAAATCAGATTCGGCTACCAGGCTTTTCTGCTTCCTGTTATCTATGGAGGACTGGGAATTCTGCCATCGGCGGTGACCTACAGCAGGAAGGAGCTTTCCGTCAGACAGATGCTCGTACGGAAGCTGCTGCAGCTGCTTCTGCTGGAAGGAATCATGGTCAGCATCGTATTTTTCATCGGAAAAACGGATTGGGAGGTACTGCTGCCCTTTATGTTTCTGATAGTGATTATCAGTCTGGCGGCGGAGGGAGTCTTGTGGTTTGTTGCTGACAAAAAGGCGAAGGACATGAACGAGGAGTTAAAGCATTTTCAAAACAGAAAGACGGAAAGCTGAGGGGCGGCCCCTGCTTTCCGTTTTTCTCATGCCGGAACCTTGAATAGCAGCATTGTGGTACCGGGATCCGATTGTGTAAGGAAAGAATCTTTACACAGCGTCTTTTTTTCGGTATGATAAAGAAAATTGGGGGCTGCAGTCCGGGAGGGGCGGACAATGGCGGCGGCTGAATCGGACAAGGGGTATAAAAATGATAAAAGCAATTGTGGTAGATGATGAAATCCTGACGAGGGAGGGAATCAGCGCCAACGTTCCCTGGGAAAAGCTGGGATACGAACTGGCGGCGGCATGTGCGGACGGACGGGAAGCGCAGGCCTATGTAAAAGAGCATGAGGTGGATGTGGTGCTGACGGATATCTGCATGCCCTATATGGACGGCCTGCAGTTAAGTGAATTTTTGTACCGCGAATATCCTCAGATTAAAATCATTATTTTCAGCGGCTATGATGAATTTGAGTATGCGAAGCAGGCCCTGAAATATCAGGTTACCGAATATCTTTTAAAGCCGGTGACGGCTTTTGAGCTTTCGGAGGTCCTTCTGCAGGTAGGGGAAAAAATCAGCGAACAGAAGAAAAAGGACGAGCGGATCGGAAAAATGAGCACGACCTATCACCGGAACCATCTGCTTGTCCGTTCCAATGCATTGATGAGCCTGGTTATGGGGGATAAAACGAGAGAGGAAAATGACCGTGAGCTGGAGGACGTGGGAATTACCCTTTGGGGCAGCGCCTTTCGGGTAGCGGTGGTGGAAATAGACGATTACCGTGATGCCAACAGCCTGGATGACAAGCAGAAGCAGGAGCGTTCACTCATGGCTTTTGTCGTTTATAATGTAGCCCAGGAAATCGTGGAAAAACAGCATGCGGGAGAGGTATTCCAGGGAAAGGATTATCGTACGGTGCTGCTTCTTGAAACGAACCGGCCGGCGGAACTGGGACAGCGGCTTCATGAAATTGCAGGAGAAATCAACAGACGTCTCCTGGAAATCATGAATATGAAAACTACAATAGGGATCGGCGGCTGTGTAAAGGAACGGGGAGAGCTGTTCCGGTCTTATGAAGAGGCGATGACAGCCCTGCAGTACCGCTATACCTATGGAGAAGAATCCGTGCTGATCCTGGAGGAAATCAGTGGTACGCCGGAACGCTCCGAGGCGGAGGCCATCATGGAAAGAATCCTTGACTGTGTAAAACGCGGCGACAGGGATGGGATCAAGCAGTGTGTTGACAAGATGAAGGAGGATATCCGCAGGGCGGCATGGAACCGGGAAAGAGTCAATCTTCAGCTTCAGCAGCAGCTGGACGAAACGGTGGAGCTGCTTCGAACCTTTCAGCTGGAGGAACAGGATATCCTGTGGGAAAAGGAGAGGACTCTTGAAAAAATCATAGGAGCCGCGGGCCTGGAGCAGGCGCTTGGAGTTATGGAAGAGTATTTCCTGAAGGTATCCGGAATGCTGGATACGGGAAGGAACGACGGCGGGAAAAAATACGCCCTCCTTGCCATGGAATACATAGAAAAGCATTACGGAGAAAATGATCTGGGCCTGAGTACGGTATGCTCTTATCTGAATATCAGCACAAGCCGTTTCAGCACCATTTTTAAAAATATCACGGGAGAGACCTTTATGGAGGTGCTCACCGGTATCCGGATGCAGAAGGCAAGGGAGCTTTTGGAAAACACTTCTTTGAAAAACTATGAAATCGCTGAAAAGGTAGGATTTTCCGATCCTCATTATTTCAGCGCAGCTTTTAAAAAAGCCATAGGGAAATCACCTACGGAATATGCAAGGGAAAAGAGGAAGTAAGAATGAAGGAAGAAAAGGAAAAGCCGGGAAGGCAGGGAATTCTGCCCTTTTCCAGTATCCGCACCACCATGCTGGCGGTGTTTTCCACTTTGATCGTGGCAACGCTCACTTTTTTCTATATCATTTCCCTGAATTATACGGAACGGACGATTCTGAACAATTCCATAGACTATACCACCCGGCTCATCGGACAGGTTAACAGGGATATTGATTCTTATATTGATTATATGGAAAATATATCCTCCCTGGTGGCCCACAGCAGTGATGTGCAGACCTATTTGATGGAAGGAAGGAATTCCGGGGATCCCAATCTGTACCGCCGGATCGTCACCCAGTTTTCCACCGTACTGGAGACCAGAACGGATATTTCCAATATTGCCGTGCTTTCAGGGGACGGAAAAAGCATAATTAATGACGGAAACGACGTGCTGAATGAAAATATCCCACTCTACAGTGTGGACTGGTACCGTGAAGCGGAAGAGGAGGGCAGCACCTGCCTTACCTCATCCCATGTGCAGAATGTCATCAGGGATAATTATAAATGGGTGATCACAATGAGCAGGGGGCTGGAAAACCCCGATACAGGGGAAATCATGGGAGTTTTTTTCATTGATCTGAATTATAAGGCGCTGAAGGATCTGTGTGAAAGAAACAATATCGGCTCGGATTATATTTATATCATCGATCCCACCGGAAAAATCATTTACCATCCCAAACAGAAGCTCATTTACAGCTCCCTGAAAACAGAGCTGGTCGATGAAGTGCTGGAATGTGAAGACAGCTTTTTCCTCACAGACGATGAGAAAAACAGAAGGCTGTACACGATTTCCGTATCGGATAAAACCGGCTGGAGTGTGGTCGGAGTTACCGATATGGCGGAGCTGATGCGGGGGCGCTCGGAAGCCCAGAGACTGTACATTGTCATAACAGCGGCCTTTCTTGTGGTGACAATCCTGCTGTGTGTGATTTTTTCTTCGGCAATCACACGTCCGCTGGAACGGCTGAAGGATTCCATGAAAGAAGCGGAAAAAGGAAAGTTTGAAGGAATCCGGGTAAAGGAAGAAGGAAATAACGAAATTGCGAGCCTGGGAAAAACCTTTAATATCATGATTGTCCGTATCCGGCAGCTTATGGAACAGAATACTTACGAGCAGGAACAGAAACGCCTGAGTGAGCTGAAGGCCCTGCAGTCCCAGATCAATCCGCATTTTCTGTACAATACCCTGGATTCCATTATCTGGATGGCGGAGGGCGGGAAAACAAAAGAGGTGGTGCTCATGACCTCTTCCCTGGCCAGGCTGCTTCGGCAGAGCATCAGCAACGAGGATGAACTGGTGTCCATAAAAAGGGAGGTTGACTATGCCAGGAGCTACCTGACCATACAGAAGATGCGGTATCAGGATAAAATGGAATTTGAAATCCATGTGGAAGAAGAAATCCTGGAGCAGCAGATCATCAAGCTGGTGCTTCAGCCCGTGGTGGAAAATGCCATTTACCATGGAATCAAATATAAGGACGGAAAGGGGCTCATCAAGATCACCGGCGTGCACCGCAGCGGCTGCATTAACCTCACCGTATATGATAACGGTAAAGGGATGGAGCCGGAGGTCCTGGAGCATATTTTTGATCCCAAAACCGGACACAAATCCAAATCCGGAATTGGCATCAGCAATGTGCAGATGCGGCTGCAGCTGTATTACGGAAAGGAATATGGGATTTCTTATAAAAGCATTCCCGGCGAGGGTACGGCTGCCACGATAAGGATCCCGTTTGCCGGAGGGGAGGCGGAAATCATTGAAAAATAACACAGGCCATGTCCTGAAAAACATGATAATGTCCAATATAAAGAGAATCCTTTCTGCCGCCCTGCTTCTTATTGCCGCCGCGTTCCTGCTTTCCTATGCTTTCGTGAGAGAGGACAGGGAAAAGAAACAGCTGTCCATTATCTTTATATCCAAGACAATCGATGACAGTGATTTCTGGACGCAGCTAATCGACGGCGCCCGTATGGCGGCAGAGGAATATGAAGTGAAGTTCTCCGTCTGCGCGCCGGAGACGGAGGATGACTATGTACGGCAGAATGAACTGATAGAACAGGCCATTCTTGAGAAGCCGGATGCTATTGTCCTCACGCCCTCCAGCTTTACCGAAACCACCCCTATGGCGGAAAAAATCGTGGAAAACGGAATCCGCCTCTTCCTTCTGGATTCCGAAATTGACACAAAGGTAGCGGAATGCATGATATCCACCGACAACATAAAGGCCGGAAGGCTGCAGGGCGAATTCGTTAAGGAAATCCTCAGGCCGGACTCCCGGATCGCGGTGGTGGCCCATGTAAAGAATTCCTCTACCGCCATGGAACGGGAGCAGGGGCTGCGGGAAGGACTGGGCAGTGACACGGAAAAAATAGCGGACGTGGTTTTCTGCGATTCCAACTATGATAAAGCCTATCAGCTGATGCTGCAGATCCTTGCTGAACATCCGGATGTGGATGTTGTGGTAGGCCTCAACGAATACTCCGCCGTAGGCGCCGCCCGCGCTATTGTGGACAAAGGGCTGGCAGGAAAAATCAGCTTTGTAGGCTTTGACAGCTCCCTGGAAGAAATAAAAATGCTGGAAGGCGGCATTTTCCGGGGCATGGTAATCCAGAACCCTTTCAAGATGGGATACCTTGGCGTAGAAACCGCCGTAAAAGCCCTGAACGGAGAAAAGGTTCCCGATCAGATCGATTCCGGTTCCGTCCTTATCACGAGAGAAAACATGTATCTGGATGAAAACCAGGAAATGCTTTTTCCTTTTAAAGGAGAGTAACCGATACCCCACCCTTCGTCCGTCCCTTTTCCTTCCCTCCGAAGGTTATGTCGTGCTTCGTCAACACGACAAGAATCAACAAAGAAAAACTATATTTTTGTGGTATTTGCAGAACAATAAGGGTAAAAATTTACAAAACAGTAAATTTTTACCCTTTTTTTATAAAAAATCACATGTAGTTTTATTTAAGGTGTCACTATAATGAAAACATCAGCAAGAGAGAAAAAGGCAGTTTAATCTGAAAGAGAAGGGATGGAAGGTGAAAAAGTGGGGGAAGTAATTCTGACGATGAAGGATATCGATAAATCCTTTCCCGGAGTCCATGCTCTGAAAAAGGTAAACCTGGAAGTACGCCGGGGCGAGGTTCATGCGCTGATGGGTGAGAACGGAGCCGGTAAATCCACGCTTATGAAGATTCTGACCGGCATTTATTTCAAAGACAGCGGCCAGATTATATATGAAGGAAAAGAAGTGGCGTTTACCAATCCCAGGGAGGCTCAGGACGCGGGAATCGCGATTGTGCATCAGGAGCTGAACATGATGCAGCAGCTTACTGTGGCGCAGAACATATTCATCGGACGGGAGTATATGAAAGGCAAAATCATAGACGACGGAAGGATGAATGAGGAAGCAGGGAAGCTGTTTGAAAAGCTGAACATTGAAATCGACCCCTCCCAGGTTATGGGGGATTTGACTGTAGGCAAACAGCAGATGTGCGAAATTGCCAAGGCCATTTCCAGGGACGTTAAGGTATTGGTGTTTGATGAGCCGACAGCGGCGCTGACGGATTCGGAAATCAGTGAGCTGTTTAAAATCATAAGGGATCTGCGGGCCAGGAACATCGGTATTATCTATATTTCCCACCGCATGGATGAAATTAAAATCATCACCGACAGGGTAACTGTCATGCGTGACGGCGAGTATGTGGGAACCTTAGTCAGCAAAGACTGTACCAAGGATGACATCATCAACATGATGGTAGGCCGTACGATTTATGAGGATCCGAAAACCGAAAGCAGTGTGCCGGCGGATGCGCCGGTGGTGCTGAAGGTAGAGCATCTGCAGGCGGGTAAGATGGTGCAGGATATCAGCTTTGAACTGAGAAAGGGTGAAATCCTCGGCTTTTCCGGTCTGATGGGCGCAGGGCGGACGGAAACGGCAAGGGCCATTTTCGGAGCAGACAGAAAAGAAAGCGGAGATATTTATGTAAACGGCAGGAAGGTGGAAATCCACAGCCCGCAGGATGCGGTGGAAGCCGGAATCGGGTATCTGTCGGAGGACAGGAAGCGTTATGGTGTGGTGCTGGATAAAACAATTGCGGAGAACACCACCATGGCGTCTCTTGAAAAATTTGTAAAAGGAATCTTCATCAACAGAAAGAGTGAAGAGGCAACGGCCCAGGATTATGTGGAGCGTCTGAATACCAAAACACCTACGGTGAATACGCCGACGCTCAGCTTGTCCGGAGGAAACCAGCAGAAGGTGGTCATTGCCAAATGGCTGGTGCGTGACTGCGATATCCTTATTTTTGATGAGCCCACCAGAGGAATTGACGTAGGGGCTAAGAGTGAAATTTATCATTTGATGAACGAACTGGCCGCTTCCGGAAAATCCATTATCATGATATCCTCCGAACTGCCGGAAATCCTGCGTATGAGCGACAGGATCATGGTTATGTGCGAGGGGAAAAAGACAGCGGAGATTCCGATTGAAGAAGCGTCGCAGGAAGTGATTATGCAGGCTGCTACGGTCGGTATGTAAAGGGGGAGGAAACAAATGGCTAAAATAACAAATACGGAGGGGGCCGTAAAGAAAAACCCCCTTGCAAAATTTGCAAAGTCCGTGGGAACCCAGAGGCTGATAGCCCTGCTGGCCCTGATTATTATTTATCTGGTGTTTGGGTTTATCAATCCGGCATTCCGTTCCTATGCCACACTGGTAAACATTTTTGACGCATCCTACTACATAGGACTGATGGCTATCGGCGTTACCTTTGCCATCACTTCCGATGGTATTGACCTTTCCATCGGCACCGTACTCACCTGTTCCGCATTGATTTCCGGACAGCTGATTACCAAATATCATCTGCCGGTGGCCCTCGGCCTTCTGGTATGTATCCTCATCGGCAGCCTGTTCGGCCTGCTGAACGGCCTGATGGTATCTTACATGCACCTGCCGCCCTTTATCGCAACATTGGGTTCCATGATGCTTTCCAAGGGCCTGGGTTCCATTTTTACCAAGGCGCAGAGCGTTACCTGGCCGCAGTCCAGCCAGGCGGAAGGCTGGTTCCGCAACATTTTCAAAATCAATCAGAACGGGGTGCTGATACCTACCGGATTTATTCTTTTAATCATCGTGGCTGTTATCGCTTCCATCGTGCTGAATAAGACACGGCCCGGACGTTATATCGTGGCTCTGGGCAGCAACAGTGAAGCGACAAGGCTTTCCGGCGTCAACATTGCCAAATGGCGTACTCTGGCCTATATTATCAGCGGCACGCTGGCCGGTCTGGCCGGTTTGGCCTATGCATCCATCTACTCCACCATCCTGCCCGGGGGCGGGGGCGGTTTCGAACTGGATGCCATCGCAGGCGTAGTAATCGGCGGAACCTCCATGAGCGGCGGCTACGGAACGATTTCCGGTACCCTGATTGGTGTGTTTATCATGTCCGTACTCAAAACCGGCCTTCCTTTTGTAGGGCTGCAGAGCAACTGGCAGCAGGCGGTTACCGGTGTCGTACTGGTATTTGCAGTATTTATGGATGTCATGAACAGGCAGAAAAAGAAAAAAGCCTGACCGTTCCTGTTTATAATGCCTTTTATTCCAAATAAAAAGAAGAATGAAGGCTTGTAATTACAAAACCGGCGGAAAAGCTGCCGGGGGTATAACAAATTTTAAGGAGGGTTTTACATGAAAAAGAAATTACTCAGTATCGTATTAGGTGCAGCCATGGTGGCGAGTATGCTCGCCGGCTGCGGAAACAGTGCCGGTACATCGGCTCCGGCAGAATCAGCGGCTCCGGCACCGGCAGAGTCCAAGGAGGAAGCTCCTGCGGCATCTGCGGATGCGGCAGAAACAACCGCGGACACAGCGGAGGCTTCCGCAGAAATAACAGGAAAGATTTATCTGGTATCCAAGGGCTTCCAGCATCAGTTCTGGCAGGCAGTTCTCCAGGGCGCTAATGAAGCCGCTGAAAAATACGGTGTGGAAATTGATTTCCAGGGACCGGATACCGAATCTGATATCGCACAGCAGGTACAGATGCTGAACAATGCCTTCAATAACAATCCGCCTGCTATCGGCCTGGCAGCCCTGGATACCGAAGCATGTCTGGATACCATTAAGGAAATCCAGAAAGCCGGCATTCCGATTATCGGTTTTGACTCCGGTGTACCCGGCGCTCCTGAAGGAGCTATTGCAGCCAATGCGGCAACCGACAACTATGCGGCAGGCGAGCTTGCAGCAGATGAAACCTACAAACTGATTAAGGATAAAGTAGCTTCCGCAACCGGTACTGTCAGAATCGGCGTTATGAACCAGGAAGCCAACTCCGAATCCATCGTACAGCGTGGCTCTGGCTTCGTTGATAAGATGAAAACCCTTCTGGAAGCTGACGGCAAGACCGTTTCCGTAGAAGGACATGACAAATGGGCGAACAAGGTTGACGGCGCAGACGTTATTATCGACGTTGCAGTTCCCGCTTCCGTAAGTGCCGACCTGTCCTCCGTAGATGCACAGAATCTGCTGAACAAACCGGATACCATCTGCATTTATGGTTCCAACCAGTTCTCAGGAGAAGGCCTCATCAACGGCGATGCCAATATCGGCAAGCTGGGCAAAGACATAATCGGTGTTGCATTTGACTCTGGTGTTCTTATCAAAACCGCTGTAAGAGACGGCAAGCTGGCAGGCGCTGTTACCCAGGATCCTCTTCAGATTGGTTACAAGACCGTTGAACTGTGTGTAAAAGCCATCAAAGGCGAGCCCGTAAGCGATGTTGACACAGGTTGCCAGTGGTATACCGCAGAAAACATGGACGATCCCAAGATTGCTCCCAACCTTTATGATTAATGAATTGACATAAGCTTAACTTATTCCGAACATAATAAATATTGATTTTACTTATGGTATATAATAATATATAATCATTAAGTAAAAGACGTAGAAAGCGGGTTTTTTACAATGGGTTTGTAAAAGCCCGCTTTTTATTGACAAAAACAGAAAACAGGCCCAAAGGCGGTTTTCCTGTGTGTGCGCCCGGCGGACGATATTATCCATCGCCTGCGGGGGCGGAATAGTTAGGAGGAATAAAGAAATGGTAAAAGCAGTTGTAGGAGCTAACTGGGGTGACGAAGGAAAAGGAAAGATCACGGATATGCTGGCCAAAGAGGCAGATATCATCATCCGTTTCCAGGGTGGTGCAAATGCGGGGCATACGATTGTGAACGATTATGGAAAATTCGCCCTTCACACACTTCCTTCCGGTGTTTTTTACGGACATACCACAAGCATTATCGGCAACGGCGTCGCATTGAATATTCCGGTGCTTATCAAGGAAATCAGTTCCATTACGGAAAAAAATGTGCCCATGCCTAAAATACTGGTATCAGACAGGGCACAGGTAGTAATGCCTTACCATATTCTGTTTGATCAATATGAAGAGGAGCGCCTGGGAGGCAAATCCTTCGGCTCCACCAAATCAGGCATCGCACCTTTTTATTCCGATAAATATGCAAAGATCGGCTTTCAGGTTTGCGAGCTGTTTGATGAGGAAGGGCTGAAAACCAAGCTGGCCAGCGTATGCGAGACAAAAAATGTGCTTCTGGAGCATCTATACCATAAGCCGAAGCTGGATGTGGAAGAGCTGTATGCTACGATGATGGAGTACCGGGAAATGATAGCCCCTTACGTATGCGATACCTCCGCATATCTGGATCAGGCGATTAAAGATGGAAAAAATATCCTGCTGGAAGGCCAGCTGGGAACCCTGAAGGATCCGGATCACGGGATTTACCCCATGGTTACTTCCTCCTCCACACTGGCAGCTTACGGCGCTATCGGCGCGGGAATCCCTCCTTATGAAATTAAGCAGGTTATTACAGTCTGCAAGGCATATTCCTCCGCTGTCGGCGCGGGAGCTTTTGTATCGGAAATCTTCGGCGAAGAAGCGGATGAATTAAGACGCCGCGGCGGCGATGGCGGCGAATACGGAGCGACCACAGGACGTCCCCGCCGTATGGGCTGGTTTGACTGTGTGGCATCCAGATATGGCTGCCGTCTCCAGGGAACCACGGATGTGGCCTTTACCGTGCTGGACGTGCTGGGCTATCTAGATGAGATCCCGGTATGCGTGGGCTACGATGTGGACGGGGAGGTTTCCACGGATTTCCCTGTGACGTGGAAGCTGGAAAAGGCAAAACCGGTTCTGGAAACCCTGCCCGGCTGGAAATGTGATATCCGGGGAATCAAAAACTATGAGGAACTGCCGGAAAACTGCCGGAATTATATTGAATTTGTGGAGAAGCACATCGGCTATCCCATTACCATGGTGAGCAACGGCCCGGGAAGAGATGATATTATTTACAGAAAGAGTACGCTTGAAAAATAATCGGCGGTGTTCAGCCATAAAGATTGAAAGCATCGGGAAACGACAGTAATGAAGCAGTCCTGCCGGCGGCAGGAACAGCCGGAAGGGAGCAGCGGTGGTTCAGAATCTGGAATATTATAAGGTTTTTTATCATGTGGCCCGCTGCGGTTCCCTTACGCTGGCGGCCCAGGAGCTCTCCATCAGCCAGCCCGCCGTGAGCCAGTCTGTCAAGCTTCTGGAAACATCGGTGGGCGTCAAGCTTTTTGTACGCAGCGCCAAGGGAGTGAAGCTGACCAAAGAGGGAGAACTGCTCTATTCCTATGTGGCAGGGGGCTATGAGCAGATTGAAATGGGAGAAAAGAAGCTGAAGCAGATGATGGATCTGGAGCTGGGAGAAATCCGCATCGGAGCTTCCGATATGACCCTTCGCTTTTATCTCCTCCCTTATCTGGAACGTTTTCATGAGCTCTGCCCGGGCATAAAGGTTATGGTGACCAATGCGCCGACGCCGGAAACCCTGGTCTTTCTGAAAAGCGGGAAAATCGATTTTGGCGTGGTGAGCACCCCCTTTTCAGGCGAGGGCGTACACAGCGAGACCGTCCGGGAAATAGAAGATATTTTTGTGGCAGGAAGACAGTTTTTCCAGTATAAAAATAAAACACTGGATTTACATGACCTGGAAAACCTGCCTCTCATCACCCTGGAGAAGAATACCAGCACAAGAAGCTGCATGGATTCTTTTCTGGCCGAAAACGGCGTGCGCATCAATCCGGAATTCGAACTGGCGACCAGCGATATGATCGTACAGTTTGCCCTGCGCAGCCTGGGCATCGGAAATGTAGTGAGGGATTTTGCCGCTGAATATCTGGAAAGCGGCAGACTTTTTGAACTGCGTTTTAACAAAATGATTCCAAGGCGCCATTTCTGCGTGGTGACGGGAAAAGGGAACCTGCTGTCCGCGGCGGCCCGCAGGCTTCTGGAATTAATACAGACGGAAGAGTACAGAAAGGAATAGGAATGATACGGACTATTATTTTTGATATCGGAAATGTCCTCACCGTTTTCGGCTGGAAGAATTTCCTTCACAGCTTCGGCTTCCCTCCGGAAATCGAGAAACGCGTGGGGAAGGCAACGGTGGATAACCCGTTCTGGCATGAATTTGACAAAGGCTTCTTAAGTGATGAAGAAATGCTGGAGGGCTTTATCCGCAATGACCCTTCCGTGGAAAAGGAGCTCAGGGAAATCTACGTGAGCCTCCATGGCATAGTGACAAAGGCGGATTATGCGATTCCCTGGATACAGGCTCTGAAAAAAGCCGGTTATCAGGTTCTGGTGCTGTCCAATTTCTCCGATAAGGTGAGACGTGAAAACGGCGATGCCCTTGATTTCCTGGAATATGTGGACGGAGGGATCCTTTCCTATAAGGACGGGGTGATAAAGCCGGATCCCGCTATTTACAGCCTTTTGCTGGAGCGGTATGGACTGAAGCCGGAAGAATGTGTGTTTCTTGATGATATGCAGCCCAATCTGGACGCGGCAGCCCGGTTCGGCATACATACGATACTTTTCCGGAGCTATGAAGAGGCGCAGGAAGAACTGAAAAAGCTGGGTGTGGAAGTATAAGGCACAGCCTGCAGAAAGCAATTCATAAATACGCTTATGCCGCGGCAGGGATACCGGGGCGTTAAGGCTGCTGAAGGAGATTCTTTCAGGAATATAGGAAAAAGCAATAAAATACAGGAGTAACAAAAACGGAAGCGGAGAAGGGATATTGCCGCTTCCGTTTTTTTTGTTAGCTGCCGGCAATGCGGATGAGTTATAAAAAAGGGTGATTGCAGACAATGTACAAACAAGGGTATAATCTTAGCAGAGAAAGAGTGGAAAAACGTACATTTATCATAGCATATCTATTTTGAGAAAATGTGTCTGTATCAGAGTTAAAATAGAAGAAGTGAAAGGAGTAAGAATGAAAAAGACATTGCCCTTAGGGGTTGATGATTTTAAAAAGCTCAGGGAAAACGATTTTTATTATATAGATAAAACACTTTTTATTAAAGAATTATTAGATAAAAGAAGTCAAGTAAGCCATTTTACCCGGCCAAGAAGATTTGGCAAAACCCTGGAACTCAGCATGCTTAAATATTTTTTTGAATCAGCACATGCTCCGGACGGATGCAGTGACGATAATAGTTCCTTGTTTAAAGGGTTGAAAATCATGGATGCAGGGGAACGTTATACCAGGCATTTAGGTCAGTATCCGGTTATCTGTATTTCCTTGAAATCAGCCAGACAACCCGATTTTGAGAAGGCTTTTATCATGCTGAAAAGGCAGATCGCAGACGAATTCCGAAGACATAAGTATGTGACAGACAGTCTGGAGGAAAGCGATAAGCTGAGATACAATCTAATTATGAACGAAACAGATGAGGATGCACAGTATCTGGATGCCCTTGCTTTCCTTTCCCGTATTCTGAATGAGTACCATAAAAGAAAAGTGATTATCCTTATGGATGAGTATGACGTGCCACTGGAAAATGCCTATTTTAAAGGATTTTATGACAAAATGACGGATTTTATCCGATCCTTGTTTGAATCGGCGCTGAAAACGAACCCAAATCTGGAGTTTGCAGTTATAACCGGATGCCTGCGAATTTCAAAGGAGAGTATTTTTACAGGGCTGAATAACCTGGAAATAATCTCTATAATGAACACAAATTATGCGGAATATTTTGGTTTTACCCAGGAAGAGGTAGAATGCATGCTATCCTACTATGGGATAGAAGAAAAAAAAGAGGAAGCGAAAAAATGGTATGATGGATATTTCTTCGGAAACACGGAGGTGTATAATCCCTGGAGTGTAATAAATTATGTCAAAGCTGCCTCTGCTGACCATGGAGCATTTCCGAAACCCTATTGGGCGAATACGTCATCCAACAGCATTGTCCGGGAACTGGTTGAACGGGCGGACAGCAGCGTGAAGCAGGAAATGGAAGAGCTGATTGCCGGAGGAACCATAGAAAAACCGGTGCATGAGGACATTACTTACGATGAGGTTTATAAAACAGAGGATAACCTGTGGAATTTCCTGTTTTTTACAGGATACCTGAAAAAGCAGTCTGAAAGATTTGACGGAGAGACGATTTACCTGACACTGGCACTCCCGAATACGGAGGTAAAACTGATTTACCGGAATACCATTTTAGACTGGTTTAATCAGAATATAAAGAAAAAAGATTTTTCTGCGCTGTACCGCGGTATACTGCAGAGGGAGACTGATGTACTGGAACGGGAAATATCAAAGAATTTGATGGAAACGATTAGCTTTTTCGATTATAAGGAAGATTATTACCATGGATTTCTGGCCGGCCTGCTGAAAATGATGGATGGGTATATCCTGAAATCAAACCGGGAAAGCGGATTGGGGAGGAGTGACCTTCTCCTGCTGTCTCCTGCATATGAAGGGGTTGCAGTAATTATGGAACTGAAGATTACGGATTCCTTTGCACAGTTAAATGACAGTGCCCGTCAGGCATTATGCCAGATTAAAGAAAAAAAGTATGATGCAGAATTGAAACTTGAGGGTTACCATACGTTTATTTATTATGGCATATCCTTTTTCAAAAAGTTGTGCCGGGTTATAGCAGAATAGCAGTAACAGTAAGGAAGATGACAAAAAGGGAGCGCCGCATTAAATTTTAATTTTGAGCGGCGCTCCCTTTTTGTTACTCTTCCGAATCCCGTTCCTCAAACCTGTCCTTCATCTTTCCATACAGCCACATATAAATCCATAAAAGAATAGGAAGCCCCACAGTTGCCACCAGACAGGCCTGGAACAGCCGGTCTGCGCCGGGAAAATTCAGACAAGCCACAACCAGGGTGACGACATAAAGCAATACCAGCAGCCCTACACATACCAGGGCCGCTATTTGTTTTGGTGTTTTTTTCTTTTTATCCATTTTTATCTCCTCAGTCATCCACATCAAAAGCTTCCAGCTTGCTCTTTTTAGGAATTGGCTTGCTGTCTCCATGCTTTACGAACAGCATGGTAAAGAAGGCTGCGGTTACAAAAAGGGCCGCATAAGGGAATAACGTATGATATCCTACATGTTCCAGCAGAAAACCGGAAAGAATAGGAGTAACGATCTGCGCGGCCATGGAAAAAGTATAATAAAAACCGGTAAATTTACCGATGTCACTTCCCTTGCTCATTTCCACCACCATAGGATAGGAATTGACATTTATGGCAGCCCACGCCACGCCGACCAGCGCGAACAGCCCATTGATCCACACATGATATTCCTTAACGGTCGCGCCCAGTGCAAACATGGACGCCAGCAATACAACGCCCCCCAAAATCGTTTTTTTACGGCCGATACGGGATGCGATAGCTCCAACAGGAATATAAGAACAAATAGCCGCGATCGTAGCCACCAGCAGACAGTTCGCAAAACCGCCGCCCTGAATCCCCCAGTAAATCTGCGCATATTTGGAAAATGCCGTAGTAACCGCATTATAACCCATAAACCAGAAGGAAACGGAAATCAATATAAGTATCAGACTCCTCTTGACCTCAGGAGCCATCGGTGCGCTGACCGTACCTTCCTCCTGAACCGTACCTTCTTCAATGTCCAAAGCAAGATCAATTTTTTCCCTCTCCTCCCGCAAAGGATTTTCCTTGACTTTCCAAAGCAGGATCAGTACAGAGGCGGCCATAACCAATGCCACAACAAGGAAAATAGGGAAATAATCGGGCTTTCCTGTTTTAGGAATAAGCGTAGATATCAAAATCAGAGAGATAACCCCGCCGACGGCCCCCATCAGATTAATGATGGCATTTGCTTTGGAACGAAGCGGTTTTGGCGTAACATCCGGCATAAGCGAAACCGCCGGCGAACGATAACTCCCCATAGCAACCAACGTAACACACAGCGCGGTCACAAACAGCCCAAGAGAAACAATATTATCAGCAAAAGGCAGAAACAGCATTGCAATAACCGCCGCCGCCGTCCCGCACAAAATAAAAGGCGTACGCCTTCCAAGACGGGTATGTACCTTATCGGAAAGACTTCCGAAAAATGGAAGCATAAACAGCGCCAGCACATTATCCATAGCCATAATACCGCCCGAAACAGTATCGCTGATGTGGAAAGTGTTCTTGAGAATCAGCGGAATAATGCTGTCATACAGCTGCCAGAAAGCGCTGATAGACAGAAAAGCCAGACCTACCAGAATAGTCCGTTTTGTGTTGAGCTTCATAAGAATTACCTCACTTTGCAAGTTTGTCTAGTTCTTATCTAATGATATATCATTGACGCTGAAAGGGCAATGATATAATTGCGCCTGCAATTGTAAAATCAATGAAAAATATTACAAATCACATAAACGCAGTACCATCGTAATCAGTGACTGAAAAACGCCGCCGTATCCATTCCCAAAAAGCAAAATCCCGCCTGCAGCACTGCTGCTGCAGACGGGATCCTGAACTAGGGGAGGAATCCTCCCCGTAATGGGAGGATAAGTAATTATTTATCTTGCGTAATCACAAACCGGAAAATAAACCATCCGATTCATGAATCATCAAAGGAGGGGGTTCCGATGATAATAACAGTATGCCCCGCTGAAAGAAGACTATACAGATTTCAATAAAAATTTTTCTATTTCTTTTTCCACCTGTTCCGGATTATCCAGATTAGTACCATGATGTGCATTTTCAATTATCACTAAACTTGAATTTCGGATATGCTCATGAATGTATTGCTGCTGCCGCCGTGTCATGCTGTCATGGTCACCAATAAGAATTAAAGCAGGGCAAGTGATCTTTGACAGTCCGTCCCGGCTCTCCATACTTGTTACAGCCTTCCAAACACGATTAAAAGCATCATGATTGAGACTCCCTACAACCCTGCGGATATACGGCTTGGCTTCGGGGTTAAAATTTCCCATACCCACAGATATACTCCATGCAATCCAGCTCATAGGCATAAGGCGTAAGGAAAAGCGGTTAATCGGAAGAACAATTCGTTCATAATTATTAAACCGGTTGGTACATATCGCCCCTATCAGTATAATACTCTCAACTCGCTCCGCCGCAAAAATTGCTGTCTGAATGGCAACGTGCCCTCCCATGGAAAGACCGCAAATGACTGCTTTTGGAATACTCAAAAAATCCATCATTGCAACTACATCCTGCCAAAATATATCGGGTGACACTTTTCCCGGAGGGAGGGATGATTTCCCATGGCCGCGGGCATCTAAAGCGATTACCCTATAATCTTTAGAAAAATATCTTATCTGTTCATCCCACTGGTGCATATCCCATGCGGCACCATGCAGAAAAATCAATGGATTGCCACAACCTGTTTCTTCAAAATAGAGTTTAGCGCCTGAGTTTTCAAAGTATGGCATAATCAGCCTCCATTCTCCGGGTTATAAATCCCGGTTCTTAACAATTCGATATACTTATCAAATTCAGAATAAATTTTTTCATCAAAGACTAACCCATGACTATTGACTTCACGCACAAAACCCTCTGCAAGCCACGTGACAGCAGCAATAGCAGTATTGGGAGAAACCCCTTCTTTCAGCTTTGACCAGTCAATATTAACAGCAACCCCCGCATAGCTTTTTTGTAAAAGCTCTTTGTTTTTATCTTTTATCTCAAAGGCTACATCCGGGTGTTGTTCATAATATGCAGAGTATAAGAAATTCCATAAATCAGGAAATTGATTGATAAATGCTATCCTTAAACGCGAAATCTGCTTCAACCTGTCAAAAAAGTCCGCATTGCTTGTATCAACCTCCTTTCCCACACTCTTGCTTAAAGCCGCAGTATAAGTATCATAAATATAAAGATAGACCTGCTTTTTGTTTTGATAATAATGATAGAATAACCCTTTTGATATACCCGCTTCTGCTACAATTTCATCAACTGTAGTTTTTTTATACCCATACTTTGCAAATAAAGCAGCGGCGGCATTTACTATCAAAGTATGCTTTTCCGTATCCTGCATAATATCCCTCCCTTATTGACTAAAATCGTCGGTTTCCTGCATTATAACAAAACCGACGATTTTAGTCAATCCATTTGCTGGAAAAGCTAAGGACGCTGCACCGAATAAAACAAAAAGCATTGAAAGTTTTTACCCCTTCCCTTAATCATGCGCCGCGTTTTTGCTTGTTGGCCGCATCCAAACCCTTATAAATCGCCGTTTAACTTTGTATATATCCTAACTTTTTCAAGAAATCAGCATAGCGAATTTTTTGAATAGGTATCATATGGACAGAATTGACAAAAGCAATATATTCATTTTCTGTCAGCCATCTATATGCTGCTGTTTCACCTTCTTGAAGTGATACTGCTGTTTTGCCGCAATCCGTAATACAAAGAAATTGATAGTAAATTGTATCATGGGAAATATACCGGCCTATTTCCTCTAATGAAATCGCTGTAATACCCGTTTCTTCAAACAATTCCCGTTTCGCACAAGTAATTTTGTCCTCACCTTTTAACGCAGAACCACCAGCGGTTGCCTCATAATATCCTCCGAAATTTGGTTTGCGGAAATCTCTTTGCATGAGCAAATAATCGCCGTCTATATGGCGAACTAAGATTTCACATACCATATGATATAAACCATTGGGTATTGGTTCTCCGCGAACTAAATCTTTATTTGCCAACGAGCCATCTTCCCAATATCCGTCCCATATTTCCATCTTCTAAACCTCTCAAAACTAAAATTTACCATTATTTTATTTTACACATTTTACCATCAAGATGTAAATTTTTCTACTCTCCAATAAGCCTGTATAGCCGCCAAGATAGCGAAAACAACAAGTGCGTTCTCTCTCACATAGTATTGTATTCCCTTATATCCACATATCTACCCGTATCTTTTTTACCTACTCACTCCGAAACCCTTCCCCGCAGAAGAATCTCCTTGTGTCCCTCTCCCTGCCTGGGGCGTCCCGGATTTTCTCC
>ERZ791934.535-NODE-535-length-50488-cov-3.791981_pt1 | contig 50488 bp, 43 predicted proteins | sample MGYA00510125_ERZ791934 | MGnify/ENA primary metagenome ERZ791934 (study PRJEB30046, sample SAMN00993240) | human gut metagenome | study: EMG produced TPA metagenomics assembly of the A metagenome-wide association study of gut microbiota in type 2...
ACTTGCATGTGTTAGGCACGCCGCCAGCGTTCATCCTGAGCCAGGATCAAACTCTTAATTAAATGGTATATCATAACCCCGCAGGGTTCTGAAATCTAATTAACAGATCCGATTCGGATCAAACGCTTCTGCGTTCGCAATTTATTTCTTTCGAAATTATTGTTGTTTTGTTTAGAATTGTCGGAAACTAATCATGTACATCTTGTTTACCAATCTGTGTTGATTGTTTCTTGCTTTTTAGTTTTTTGAGGACCGTGGTCCTCTTTGACTAAATTTCTACACTATGAAGTTTTCTAGGTTCTCCGCAACCCCTTAGGATTGCTGTGGTTCGCATTCCAGCGAACATTTGATATTTTACCATCTTTGACGAATTTTGTCAACAACTTTTTTAAGAAGTTTTCGTCGTTCCGAAGTGTTAACCTCGTGCGATAGCTTTATTATCTTACCATCTTCGTGAAACTCTGTCAAGCACTTTTTTCAATTTTTTCAATCCGTAAGTGCTCGCCGCTTCATTGCGACAGCTTGATCATTTTACCATCTTTCAGGGTGACTTGTCAAGCACTTTTTTCAGTTTCCTTTTTCACCGCTTTCCGGTGTGGATACTGGTACTGACCGTCTCTCTCAGACAGCTTGACTAGTTTACCATCTATTTCTACCTTTGTCAATATGATTTATTCAACTTTTTTCTATTTTTTCTTCTTCTGCAATCCGAAAGCAAAATACATGATAATACCAACCACGTTCAGCGCTGAAAATAAGCCATATACGCCGACGCTGCCGAAATGATCCATTGCTACGCCGCCAAAGAAATTACATAAAATCGTACCGCCATTGGAGCTGATGGCGTAAAAGGCAGACACTGCAATACCGATAACTCTGGGGTTAACCACGGAAGAAATGTATTTCATATATTCTACTAGCAGGACTCCGTTTACCATCCCCTGTAAAAAGAACAAGGCAATCAGCCATTGATGGGATGGCCCGCTGGCATACCAGCCAAACCGTAAGGCAGAAAGAATCATAGCCGCTGCAATCAATCTTTGCTGTGAAAACTTGCCTGCCAGCTTTGGCGCCAAAGCCATAAAAGGCGCTTCACTTCCTACCATTAGCAAAAAAGCGGTGCCTACGCCTGCTACAGTTCCCCCTCCATCTCTGAATAAGAAACTGAAGTAAGTATTATTAGCTACATTTGTACCAAACATGAAGATCCCGCAGATAATTAAAGCGACTGCTTTTTTCTCCTTGAGCAGTTCCGAGAATTTGATCTTCTCCCTCGCCTTTGCAGTCTCTTCTATTTTATGGAGAGGAACCTTCTGCAATTTAATTGTCATTACGATGAAACCGCCGATGACAAATGTAACGGCGTAAACGAAAAAGATCTTGTCCAGACCTAGTAAGCCGCCGATTTTTCCGCCTGCAAATACTGACAGTGCATAACCGACGGCCCCGCACAGTCTGATCGAAGCGAAGTTCTCATCTGTTTCGAGGACCATAACATCAGCTAAACCCATAACAGGCCCCTGAAAGAAGTACATGACACCAAAAAAAACAGTAAATACCGTAAACGATGTAATTAAGGAATTGAACAAGGCCATAACTGCAGCAGCGATGCATAAAAAGAAAATAACCTTTCTTCCATCCCGGCAGTTAGAATACTTGTCACCCCAAAACGTCGAAGCAAAAATTGCTACCGCCGTGCTCACTGCTGTGACCGTTCCTATCTGCGTGCCTGAAAATCCGATACTGCTCAAATATTGGCCAATTAGAGGACAGAGTACGCCAATTGGCGCATATGTGAACACATATGCGATTTTAAATTTCCTTGTATTATTCAATTTTTCATTTTTCTTTTGTTTCTTTTGCATGAATATAAGTATATCAAATGCCTTCAGAGTGCACAATAGTATTATTAATTATTTGGAGGTGCATTTTGTTAATCGTATGTATTAGAACTTTCATTTTATATGTTGTCGTGTTATTTGCGCTGAGAGTCATGGGAAAATCAGAGTTGTCTAAGATGTCGACATTTCAGATGGTGGTGCTGTTTATGATCGCCGAATTGGCATCAATACCGATTGATTCGCCGTCTTCATCCCTGATCAATGGTGCAGTTGCGATTTTTACACTTCTCTTTTTACAAGTACTCTTGTCTTATGTTTCAATTAAAAATGAGAAGTTCAAAAACTTTATAAACGGTCGTCCCAGTATCATCATCGATAAAGGAATGTTAAATGTAAAAGAAATGGAGCGGCTTCGTATTACGATCAACGATCTCTTCGAGCAACTGAGAATCGGCAACTGTCCTTCTATTACCGATGTGGAATACGCGGTGATGGAATCAAACGGACAGCTATCAATTATTGCTAAGACGGATCAGGAGAAGCTGCCTTTGGTAGTCGTCAGTGACGGGGCAATCTATGAAGAAAATCTGGCGAAGGCAGGCATCGACTATGACACTTTGATGTGCATGATCGAAGCAAAAGGTATTACTGCGTTAAACGAAGTTTTTGTCGCCTTCTATGACGGCAATAGCATGTTTCACGTATATCCTAACCCTGAGCCGCGGCAAAAATTTTCAAGGGAGGCATATTAAATGAGATCACTTCTTATTTCTATTCTGTCCCTGGCTATTCTGGTCGGCTGCTGGGGTATCTTCTATTACAGTTCCGGCCAGGACTTAGATCAGATTATTAAGGATTGCGAGGATATTGTCATGCCGGCCGTTGAAGGTGAGGATTGGGACAAAGCCTACGACAATTTTAAAGTGCAGTACGACCGCTGGCACGAATACAGAAAAGGGGCTCTTTTCTTTCTTGATACGCAGGAAGTCAACGATGCAGACAGCACTTTTGCTAAGACCCTGATGTATATCAAGGCGAAAGACGTGTCAAACGGCAGCGGAGAACTGCTGGCTTTAAAAGAGCAGTTAAAATTTCTCCATGAGAATGAAAAAATCAGCTTTGCAAACATTTTATAAAATTCCCTGCATAACTGCATCTATTAGATAAGGGAACACCCTCATTAAAACTTTTCTCGTTCTAATGAGGGTGTTCCCTTTCTATTGCGTTATTCACGATCAGCCATGCAGCACTTTTTCTAAAGTACTGCACAACACATCGATGTCAATCGGTTTTGCTACGTGCGCGTCCATTCCGACTTCCTTTGATTGCTGGATGTCCTCTGAGAAAGCATTTGCCGTCATCGCAACGATGGGAATCGTTTTTGCGTCAGGCCTGTCCAGCTTGCGAATCTCACGAGTCGCCTGATATCCATCCATCTCCGGCATCTGGATATCCATGAGGATGGCATCAAAGGTTCCTGGTTCTGCTTCCTGGAACGCCCGTACCGTTTGAAGCCCATCCTTCTTCAGCACCGATTTTGCACCGTACATCAGCAGCAGCTCACAGAGAATCTCTGAATTGATTGCATTATCTTCTGCAACTAAAAACAGGCGGCCATTAAATCGACTGTCTCCTTCGAAAGCAGGGGCGGTCTGTCTGGGTTCCCATTTGGTTTCTCCCGTATCCTGTGCCACTTTGCATTCCAGTTCCACTGTGAATGCAGATCCTTTATTGATTTCACTTTCTACAGAAATGACGCCATCCATCAGATCGATCAGTCCTTTTGTAATACTTAAGCCCAGTCCGGTACCCTCGATATTTGATACGGCGCGACTGCGATTAAATGGTTCAAAGATGGTTTCAAGGAATTCTTCCGGCATTCCAATGCCGGTATCACTGATTGTAAAACGATAACGAGCATATTCTATGCCGTTTATCGGCTCTACTTCTTCCACGAGGAAGTCCACATTTCCGCCCTCTGGTGTGAATTTGACTGCATTACTCAGGATGTTGATGAAAATTTGGCTGATACGCAGAGAATCTCCATAAAACGCCGGATGTTTCAGCACTTCTAATCGGATGTTCAACTGCAGGCCCCCATCTTTTGCCTGCGGAGACATGATGGCCGATAACTGTTCCACCAACTCTGGCAAATCTATCTTCATATGATTTAATGTGATATTTGACCGTTCGATTTTGCTCATATCCAGCACATCGTTGATGAGGCTCAATAGGTGTTTGCTGGAAATAGAAATCTTCTGCAGGCAATCTGCCACTCGCTCCCGATTATCAATCTGAGCTGCTGCCAGTGTTGTCATCCCGACAATCGCGTTCATCGGTGTTCTGATATCGTGGCTCATGGAGGATAGAAATCCGCTCTTTGCCCGATTAGCCTCCTCTGCAAGATCCAGCGCCTGCTCCAACGCCTGTTTCGCTTGCCTTTCCGCTGTCAGCATGTCGGTCACATCGGCCCGCACCATACAAATTGTCTGATGGTTATCATCACCCCATAGTACGTTAATCTGTTTAAAGCGCGTGCTATCCTCTGTTTGATAGTTAAAAACAAAGTCATAGCCTGCCGGCTTTTCAGCAAGTCTTTTCTGCATGGTCTCCATGTTAAACTGGGTTCGCACTTCTTCCCGCTCCTCTTCTGTGCAAAAACGGCTGGTAAAACGTTCGGCTGCTAATGCGTAATCCTCTTCAATAAAGGGAGATAGATTCTGCAGTACGGTCTGTCGGGTATACATCGTAAAAGATCGGCTGTTAATATCGATAAAGCCTGCCAATTCGAAGGTATAGGCGATCATATTTAAAAGTCCCTGCTGTTCCCGTACTGACTCCGTAATATCAGTTCTTGCCAAGCAGACTCGCCCTAAGCGAAGATCGATAGCTGAGACTGTCAGATTCATCGTGCGAATATCGCCATTACCGACTTCCCCTGAGAAAGCAAAGGTATAGTGGTCTTTCTCTTCCAGCCGTTTTCGTATCTCCTCAGGTTCCAGCGCTTTGGCATACTGTTCCTGATCACGCGGTACAATCCTCTGCTGAAGCATGTCTGCTACTCGCTTTGAATGACTGCCGCAAGCAGAAGGCAGACACCATGCGTCTTCACTGCAGGTCAAGATCTTAAAGGTATCGTGTATCAAGTCCAGATCTATGACATAGTCATAACTGGAAATAGTGAGCTGATGGAGGATCTTATCAGCTACCACAGATTCGGTAATATCTGTTACGGTAAGTATCCCTGTGATATCGCCGCTGTCAGGTGCTTCTACCAAATTCACCTTGAATTGTACATATCTGCCGTGCTCGTCCTTTGGAAGCTTCACAAAGCATCTGAGAATTCGTTCCGTATCCTTTCTTTTATACGCATCGAGGGCAGGGCCGTTGAGATACGTATTGAGAAATCTCTGCTGTTCTGCTTCTTCTACAATGAGACTTGAAAGTCCGGTGAAAAAGGTTTCCCGTCTCGTTCCGAAATGATCCAGCAGTCTGGAATCCGTATGGTCGATAATCTCCAAGATGCGGTCTTGAGAAATGTTGCAATGGCCAACAATCAAAGCGTCAGGTCCAGGCGTACGGTAGTGCTGTACGATGAGATCGTTAAACTGCTGCCGAAGTTTTTCCTGTTCTTCACGCTCTTTGGTCATATCGTGATAGACCGCATAGATCCGCCCTGCACCTTCTTTGTTCTGGATGATGGAAAAGGTGGTTTTAACCCACATATATCCGTCAAAGCCTTTTTTCAAACGATAGATTTGCTCATACTGCGCGCCGCCCTTCGCCATATAATCTGCCAGCTGTTCCTTGACACGCGTTCTGTCATCTGGATGTACACCGATTAATGCGTCTTCTTTATAGAAATTCCAAGCGTCCTCCTTTGACATCCTTGTCAGCAGAGCGAAACCGTCAGACAAATATTCAGGTATCATCTGCCCGTTCTTTTCATAGCGGATTACCGCCACGCCGCCAGGCAGATTCTGAATGACTGTCTGGAAATACTGTTCCAGACGTTCTTTTTCGTTACGAGTCTTTACTTCTTCTGTCACATCCCGTATATACTGAACATATGCGGGAATTCCGCTCCAATCAGTTTCTATGAAGCGGGCGGTATAGAATTTCTCCGTGCCGTCTATGTTGATTTCATGTTCTTCCCCGTCAGGCAGATGATTTCTTAACGTACAGAACGCACAAGGTGCATTTTTGCCGTGCAGCGCTGTATAACATTTTTGCCCGACAGAATGGGGACCTTCCCGAAACAGCGTCTTTGATTCATTGGCATAAAGCAGTTCATAACTCTCTTTGTCAATGACATAGACGCCGTCTGTCGTCTCGTTGGCGATACTTTGGAATAATCTCGCTTCTGTCGACATACCCGTAAAGACCGCATAAAATTTAGCCTTTTCCAGCAGCGGCCCTATGCGGCGCCCATTGAGACGGACCCATATTAAAGTTCCGTCCTTTTGGCATAGGCGGAAAGATAAATCCAGCACGTCTCCACTAATAAGAGCGTTTTTAACTGCCTCGGCGACTCTGGTCTGATCGGGGTCGTAAACGATGCTCAGTAGATCTTCCCTGGCCAGCTTTTCGCATTCCTCACGACTATAACCCACTAAATCTATCATGCCATCTGAAAAAAAGGCCGGAAGAAATAAATTTTCTTCCACACGAAAACTGGCGATTCCTCCCGGAATAGAGTTGATCAGGTGATTCAGCTCCAATTGCGTTTCCTTAAAAGAAGAAATATTATGGTATACGCACTGTATCAGGGGATAACCGTCTTCCTCTCCAATTTGTCTGGCCTGCATATGGACCCAGACAATACGACCGTCTCGATGCTGTTTGCGAAATTCAAAATCGGCGGCCGTACCAGTTTGCATTGCTTCCTTAAGCTTCTCTGATACCATTGCCGCGTCTTCCTGGAAGGTCAGTTTCATTGCGTCGTCTTTTATGAGTGTACGATATTCATCCACTGTAAATCCCGATAGCTCCGGCACGCCGTCCGAAAAATAGACGGTCTCACAGATTTCTGACACCTTGTAAACGGCTACACCGCCTGGAATAGCGTTTACAATATCCAGCATTTTTTCGTTAGCAAGTTTTAACTCCTCTTCCAGCTGCATCTGCCCGCTGACGTCGCTGTACACACCGTAGAGGGTTTTGCTGCCGTCGTTCTCGACTCTCACTGACGCATCCAGCTGTATGAACCGATATTCTCCTTTTAAATCATTCCAAAGGCGGTAAGTATGCCGCATGATGCCATTTTGCTCTATTGTCTCCCCTATTTTCTTCCGCAGCAAGGGCAGATCTTCCCGATGAACCCCCAAATAAGTCGTCTCTTGCTCAACGCTTGACTTATGTTCTTGAGAGTATCCCATGATTTCATAGAAGGCAGGGTTATGAAATACAGGATAGATTTTACTCCCATCCATCCTGTAAACACAGAGACCGCATGGTATTCTGCTGAAGGTCGTCTGCAGCTCTTCTTTCAGCGCTTTGATCTGCTCTTCTTCCCTTTTCTTGGCGGTGATATCCTGTATGTATTCAATATGTGCGACTCTGTCTGCCCAGTCTATGATCTTGCCGCTGAGTTGATAGATGCGTCCATCCGCTGGGCGGGTATACTCGCGAACTAAAAGCTCTGTCCGACTCATCTTCTCCGCTTTGCAGAAAGGGCACGGCCTGTCAAAGCCTGCGATCTGATAGCAGGAAGCAATCTGTCCGTCTGGCTGCCTTAAATATTCCTTTGCCAGACTGTTCGCATAGAGCAGTTGTTTATCGTCCAATGCTGTAACAAAGATGGCGACTGGTTCATTGTCCAAAACTGCCGTCATCTGGTCCATGGTTAGTCTTTTACTCTCTGCCATATTCCTTTCCTCTCTCTAATCATCCAGGCCAAAAATAAAGTCGTATAATGTCTGATATAGCCTCTCCGGCTCGATGGGTTTTGCTAAATGCGCATTCATTCCGGCCGCCTTGCTTTTTTCAATGTCGTCTTCAAAGGCGTTGGCTGTCATGGCGACAATCGGAATCGTCTCTGCATCTGCGTTGCTCAAATGGCGAATATTATTGGCAGCAGTCAAGCCATCCATCAGGGGCATTCGGATATCCATCAAGATTGCGTGATAATACCCTTCTTCTGATTTACTGAACAGTTCCATCGCACGCAGGCCGTTTTCCGCCGTCTCAACGAGGAACCCTTTGTTCTTCAATAGCATCGCTGCCACTTCCGTATTGATCGGGTTATCCTCAACGAGCAGTATGCGCTTCCCGGAAAAGTCGTATTCTGCCGGTGTCAACTGCTGACCCTGTTCTTCTTTTTCACCCAGCGCTTTCGAGAAAGCAGAAATCAGTGAAGACTTAAACATCGGTTTGCTGATCAGCAGGTTGACGCCTGCCAGCTTCGCCTCGTGTTCAAGAGGAATCCAGTCGTAGGCTGTGATGATGATAATCGTAACATTTGGTCCCACAATGGCACGAATCCTGCGAGCAGTTTCAATGCCGTCCATATCTGGCATTTTCCAGTCGATGAGGATCATATCAAAATATTTATCTTTGTCTCGTAATATTTTTACGCGGTCAAGCGCTTTCTGCCCGCTGTCCGTCCATTCCGCCGTGACGCCCATTTCCTTCAGGGTTGCGACAACACACTCGCAGACTGTCACATCATCATCTACGACCAGCGTCTTTAAATGAGAAAAATGGTATTCTGGTTTCTTCAGATTATGGCGCAGTTTTTCTTCATCAGTAATGCCCAGCTTCACGTCTACGGTAAATTCCGTGCCGATGCCCTTAATGGAGCGCACAGTTACCTTTCCATCCATCATGTCTACAATGTTCTTGGAGATGGCCAGCCCCAGTCCTGTCCCACCATACAGCGTCGTAGTTCCCGTTGATTCTTGTGAAAACGGCTCGAATATACGAGGCAGAAATTCCTCGCTCATACCGACTCCCGTGTCATTTACGATAAATCGAAGGACTGCATCATTTTTGGCCCTGCTTCTCTGATTTACGGAAAAGGTGACCTTACCGCCTTCACCAGTAAATTTAATGGCGTTGCTTAATATATTGATGAGCACCTGCTGCAGCTTCATCGCATCGCCAATATAATAGTCGTCTAACACCGGATCTACGATGCATTCGTACTCTACGCCCTTAGCGTTTGCCTGGGCAAAGCAGATTGAATTAACCCCGTTTAAGAATTCTTCTGTCGGTATTTTTTCACTTTTTAGCAGCATCTTTCCGCTTTCAATCCGACTCATATCCAGTATATCATTGATGAGAGACAGCAGGAAGCGGGAAGAAATTCCAATTTTAGATATACAGTCTGCTACCTGTTCATCATCGCCAATGGCGCCTGCAGCGATGGCGCTCATACCGATAATGGCGTTCATCGGCGTACGAATTTCATGACTCATCCGAGAAAGAAAATCTGTCTTAGCAGCATTGGCTTGTTCCGCCGCTACCAGCGCTGCCGCTAATTCGTCCCTCTGTCTCTGTTCCTGTCTGACAATGTCGGTTACGTCAATGCGAGCGATGCCTACCCGATACAATTCTCTGCTGATGTAAAAGACGCGGAATCGTTTCACTCGCATCCGCCCTTCCTCGTCTTTCATCTCCACGAGGAAGGTATAGGAATCCTGATTCGACAAGTGACTCTTTATATAACCGAAATCCAATTTTTTAAGATATTCTTTTTTTGCCGTCTCATCCATCCGGCGGTTGGCCAAATCGAGAGTCTCTTTTCTAAAATCTCCTTCATAAGAGAGGAAATTCTTCTGCTTATTGCTAAACGATGACACTCGATGGGTGCCCTTTAAAATATCCAGCTCTGTGATATATTCATAATCCAATTCCGAAATCTTGTTCAGAAGCAGTTCTTTCGCCTTTTGCTCAGTAATATCGGAGGAATAGAAAAAGACCATGATATCTCCTGTCATCGGATTTAGACAGGAGCGGAGATTTGTGCTTTCCCAATAAGGTTTTCCGTCGTTCTTTTTGCGCAGAAATTCTATGTGATAATCCACTTTCCCAGCGTCATACTCCGCCAGTATTTTTTCTCGCTCCAAAGTCTGCCATATTTCTTCTCCTTCGGCCGGGTCCATAGCCGAGCCGGCTAAGTGCCTGAGCGTTTCCGTATAGGAGTCGCCTACTCGGATATCAGTCACACTCGAAGTTGACAAGTAGCTTTCCACTCTGTCTTGGGTAATATTGAACACCCCTTGAATATTCCCGTCCATCGGTGACAACTCTGCAAAATAGGACAGTTCTTGCTCATAGAGTTCTCTGACTCGTTCCTGCAGTTTCTTTTCTTCTGTCACGTCTACAAAAACGCAATAGAAATAAGGTTCCCCGTCTTCTATGAAAAGCTGTGCTTTTGCCGATATCCACTTGACGGCCCCATCTTTACAGACTACACGATTTTCCAGATGAATGGTCTGATCGTACTGCTCAGGGTCCTGCAGCATCTCTTCTATATATGGAAGGTCTTCAGGATGGATAAAAGGCCTCATCTTGTTGCCGTCCGCTGCAAATTCCTCTCTGCTGCAGCCGAAGAATTCGTAAAATCCATCGTTAGCGTCAATGATAAACAGTTCTGCGTCGGGACGACAGCGAAAAACTGCGCCGGGAATATTATTGTAGAGATGCAGTACCTCGTCCTGTGCCTTTTTTTGTGCTGTAATATCTATACACACTGACGCGATAGCAGGATGCCCATTCTCAGCTGTCACACATCGGCCTATATCATGAACCCATATGTAAGAACCATCCTTTTTTTTCATCCGATACTCGACTACATACTCGCTTCCAGCTTTCAGCTGTCCGGCGACAGATTCGTCCACCGACTTTCGGTCATCCGGATGCATGCAGTTAGAAATCAAGCCTTTAATATCATCTATAAAGTCTTTTTCATCTGTATAACCCAGATATTCGAGCATGCGTCGGTTAATAAAATAAAAAGGAAAACCATCTCCCATGTATCCGCCCATCATGCCGCCTGCCAGAGAATCATTTAGTAATTCTTGACGCTGCCTGGCGATATTCTCCATCACTAAGGTTCCCGGATAATGTTCTTCTCCCTGCTGGCTGCTGCTTGGCTCCGCAAAGTGAAAGCTTTTTATGAGCCAGTCGCCCGCCTTTGCATGCAGAGTAAAAAAACCGCGTAAATACCAGGTGTAGGCTGTGTTTGTCAAAGTCATTTCGGCAGAAAGACAGTGTACGTCCTCTGTAATGGTATTCTCATGAATAAAGGAAAGCTTGGACTGGAACGGTTCTGCTATTTCAGCGATATCGCTGCGGATATACTGCATCAATTCCAATTTTCCCTCCGCCGACTCCCCTACTCCGGTGCCGACAAAATCAACCTCTTCTGCTAAGAAAGCGGCTGCTCCATCAGCATCCCGCTGTTCAAACCACTGGCGGCAGAATGTCTGCACGACCTCTTTTGCTGTCATTTGATTGTTCACTTATTCTATCTCCTCTGCAGGCAATTTTCTCAGCCCTGTCTACTACTATCAGGTGAGAAAAATTTGCAAAAAATTATCTTATTTTGTTTAACATCACATAAAGTATATCGAAAATGGATGAAAATAGCAACTACTTACGCACATCTGTAGAAAAAACGTATAAAAGACGGATTCATCATGATGAATCCGTCTCTTTCTGATTTTTTATGATTCTACAATTTCATACATATCGGCCGCATCCTCTTTTTTGCAGGATTCCGTCAGCTTGCACACCTTTGCAGTAATAGAACTGTTGCCGAAGGCGATATGGATTTCATCGCCCACCTTTACTTCCGCGCCAGCTTTTACGACCTTACCGTTTACCGATACTCGCTCCTGGTCGCAGGCATCTTTGGCAACTGACCTTCGTTTAATCAATCTGGAATTTTTTAAAAACTTATCAATTCTCATGTTTCCTCTCTTCCATCTTTCTTCATGTATTTAAAAAGGACAACCTAGGTTGTCCTTTCTTTTTACGTGATTATTTGTTAACTGCGTCTTTCAGAGCTTTGCCTGCCTTGAATACAGGAGCCTTAGAAGCAGCGATCTTGATGATTTCATCAGGTTTTCTAGGATTTCTTCCCTGTCTTGCTTTTCTTTCTCTTGTTTCAAAAGTACCAAATCCGATTAACTGTACTTTCTCTCCCTTTACGAGTGCTTCTTCTACGCTAGCCAGGAGCGCATTGATAGCAACTTCTGCGTCCTTTTTAGTAAAGTTTGTTTTCTCTGCAACTGCAGCAACTAGTTCAGCCTTATTCATTATAAATCCTCCTTAAATCGTATACATAAGCATTGAACTTACTTTTTCTTAGCTTCTATCCAAAGGTTGTCCATTTCTTCAAGACTCATGCTTTCAAGATCAAGACCTCTATCGATAGACACTTTTTCCATAATAGCGAATCGCTCGATAAATTTAGCTGTAGATTTATTCAGCGATTCCTCTGGGTCAATGTTTAAAAATCTCGCAACATTCACCATTGAGAAAAGCAAGTCGCCATATTCTTCGGACATTGCTTCTCCGCCACCCTGCTCCCAGGCTTCTCTCAGTTCATCGAGTTCTTCTTCTAATTTATCAAAAGCCCCGCTGGCATCTTTCCAATCAAAACCTATCTTGGATGCCTTGCTCTGTACCTTGGAACTTCTGATAAGAGCAGGTAATGCTTTCGGCACGCGAGTGAGTCTGTCACTGTAACTCAGCTCTCCGTGCTCTCTGCTCTTCATATTCTCCCATTTTTCAAGGGCTTTGTCAATAGTTTTTGCTCTTTCTTCTAAAAAAATGTGAGGATGTCTGCGCAGCATTTTTTCACATTCTTCATTTATTACATCTGCAATCGTAAAGTCTCCTTCGTTTTCTGACAAGTTACTGTGAAAAACGACCTGCAGCAATACGTCGCCAAGCTCTTCTCTTAAATTGATAGAATCCTCATTTTGAATGGCGTCGACGACCTCATATGCCTCTTCAATCATGCATTTTGTAAGGGTTTCGTGCGTCTGCACCCTGTCCCAGGGGCACTCCTTGCGAAGGACCTTTACAATCTCAATCAGCCGTTTCAGCGCTTCTCCTTCCTTATCTTTTGTAATATATAATTCTTCATACTCTTTTTTCATAATTTATTTCACAAACTTTCTCAGTATTTTGACTAATTTTGTTCCGCCAGGCATGGTTTCCACCTCTGCCAGAGTAATCGCTTTTAATGTAAAGATCAAAATGAGATAGACGATGCCGCCTACCATGATAGCAAGCAGCGTGGCAATGCTGTTACTGTGAAGAAGCCCCATGGCCAGCTTCTGGAAGGCATAGGCACAGACCCCCATGATGACGGCTGCAATACATGGACGCACATAGGTCAAGTCGTAGTCTATTTTCGTTCCAGTGTATTTCTTTACGGAAATATTGTTTAATACCAGAGCTACAAAGTAGGCCAGCATGGTGCCGATGGCCGCGCCCTTGATATTGACAGAGTGCACACCGACCAGAATGTAGGTTATGATCACTTTTCCTACGCAGCCTAAGCCTAGATGAACGACAGGCACCATCTGCTTGCCGATGGATTGCAGAACGCCGACGGAAGTCTGTGTAATGGCAAGGAAGATGACGCTGATGGCCATAATCATCAAAGTCGGCACTGCCGCAATGGCGCTGGCTTTTTGGGCAGGATACAGCAGCAGCAGAATCGGTTCCGCCAAAGCAAAGATGCCGAAGGCACATGGAAAGGCCATAATCATGGTCGTCCTGTATCCCAGCTTGATGTTCTCCTGTACGTTCTTCTTATCCCTCAGTTTAAAGGCGGCAGCGATGGCTGGAACCAGACTGACGGCTACGGCCTGGGTGAAAACCTGCGGGAAAGCGATTAAAGAATTGCAGAAGCCGCTGAGCAGGCCGTACAGGCTCTTTGCCTCTGCATAAGACCAGCCGGTCGCCTGTAAACGAGTCATGATGATACCCGTATCGATCAGCGTCATGATCGGCATGATTTCACATCCGATGATGATCGGCACAGAGATACTGATGATCTTACGTAAAATCACGCTGGTCTCTTCTACCTGTTTATTATTCAAATCAATTTTTCTATGAATCGTCCTGCGATTCAACATGTAAATGACAACGATGATGCCAAGCCCGGCGATGGAACCTGCCGATGCGCCGAAAGACGCGCCTGCTGCAGCCTCCTTCAGGCCGGTCTGAAGCAGTTTATATGCCAGATATAATCCTACGATTACCCGTACTAGCTGTTCAGTAATTTCAGATATGGCAGTAGGATTCATGTTCTGTCTGCCCTGGAAATAACCTCTATAGGCAGAGAACAGCGGTACGAACAGCAGAGCCGGCGATATGGCTTTCACCGCCAAAGCAGCGTCTGGATTTCCCAGTTTGGCTGTAATGTATTCCCCTCCAAAATAGCATGCGGCAAAGGAAAAAATACCGATGAAAAAAAGGAGGGCGGTCGCTACTTTAAACACCTTATGGGCGTTTTTATATTCGCCTACGGCAATCCGTTCTGACACCATTCTGGAAATTGCCACCGGAATACCTGCAGTTGACAGAACCAGCAATGCTCCGTATATGGAATAAGCGAAGCCGTAATAGGACATTCCGTCATCACCAATCCAATTGGTGAGAGGAATCCTGAATACCGCTCCAAGTAACTTGATTACGACACCGGCTATCCCTAAAATCGCCGCGCCTTTTATGAACTTGTTTCCCTTATTTGACATAGTCTCTTTCACTTTCTATAATTGTCTTAAAATTTCAGCCGTAGCTTTTTCTGTTTCGAAAATAGTCTTCTCAATATCTATGGTCGTATATTCTCCATCTTGATAGAGAATTTTTCCGTCTATCATCGTCAGAGCAATGTCACTGCCTGAAGCAGCATAAACGATATTGTTGGTCAGATTGTGAATCGGGTGCATATTAGGTACGTCTGTCCGCAGTACAATCAAGTCGGCCTGAAAGCCTTCTTTTATTAAGCCGCAGTTTTTGCGTCCCTGGCCCAGGGCGCCGTTTCTCGTCGCTGCCCTTAAAGCCTGCTTCGGTGTAATGACCGTAGGATCCTTTGCTTTGATCTTTGCGATGGTGGCAAAAGCTTTCACTTCTTCTAAAAAGTTCAGACTGTTATTGCTGGAAACACTGTCGGTTCCAATGGCGACATTGATTCCCATCCCCATCATCTTTGGAGCGTCACTGATGCCGCTGGCCAGCTTGAGGTTGCTGATCGGATTGACCGCCACTGTCACGCCTTTGTCTCTCAATATGTCAAAGTCCTCACCCTCACACCATACGCAGTGGGCAGCCAGGGCTTTGCTGTCAAAGAGTCCGCACCTGTTAAAATACTGAATCGGCGTTAAGCCGTCGTGTCTCGCTTTACACTCTTCATGTTCCAGTTTTGTTTCTGAAGCATGTACATGCATGATCAGATCATGTTCCTTTGTGATTGCAGCCAGTCCGCGGACGGTTTCCTCGTTGGTCGTATATTCTGCGTGAATGCTGGTGTCTATAATCACTCTTCCCTCTGCATAACCGTTGTACAGTCTAATGGAGTCCAACGCTTCATTGATGGAGGGCAGCTTCACAAAAGGCACACCCATGGGGTTTGCCACCGATCTTGAAATATTGCTTTTCGCTCCGCTGTCTGTTACAGCCTGCACCATATCTGGTATAAAATAGTACATATCAGAGGAAGAGACAATGCCGAAGCGGATGGATTCCGCCATGCAGAGCATGGTGCCCCAATATACAGCATTGCTATTCAACTTATCCTCAAAAGGAAAAATCCTCGTGTTCAGCCAATCCTGCAGTACCAGGTTTTCACCGTAACCTCTCATCAGAGCCATGGGCGAATGAGCATGGGCATTATAAAAGCCAGGCATCAAAATTCTGTTCTTGCCATCGTATTCCTGGCCAAAATCCTTAGCAGGCTTCTCTTTCCCAATATATTCGACAATGTCTTCTTTGACACCGACGTACATGTTTTCTTCAATTTCAAAATTTTCATTTAGAATCGTTATCTCTTTAAAAAGCATATTCACTCCTCCATCCAGTTATGCAACCTTTCGTGTACAAGGGGTATTTACTCATAACGTAAAATCAATCATAATATTTTATCATAAGTATTACCTATTTCCTAGCATTTTCATCATTTCTTCATAATAAATAATTTACAAATAACCGGTATATTTTTCTCACATAGGTAAAAAATAGGGATATAACATTTGATAAGAAGGAGAAATTAATTACATGAAAGCAACGGGAATAGTAAGAAGAATTGACGACCTAGGCAGAGTTGTTGTTCCTAAAGAAATTAGAAGGGTTTTACGAATTAGAGAAGGAGATCCGTTAGAAATATACACAAACAGCTCAGGAGAAATTATCTTGAAAAAATATTCACCTATCGGTGATATGAGTCAGGTGGCCGCAGAGTTTGCAGAAACGGCTTCTTCCATATTAGGAGGAACCGTAGCAGTATCTGATACAGACCAGTTCATCGCGGCATCCGGCAAACAGAAAAAACAGTTCGATCACGATAAAATCGATACAGAACTGGATCATATCATTCAGAGCAAAGACAAATTCCTCAGCGACAAAAAAGTGGTAGTACCTATTGTCGTCCAGGGAGATGCAATCGGCTCGGTCACCGTCATTTCACCGGGTGAAAAAGCACTGAGCGAAGTAGAACTGAAAGCTGCAGAAATCGGTGCTGATTTTCTTGCAAAGCAATTATACGACTAAACTGTCATTTCCAAATATGTAAGGCGCACTGGATCGTGAACTCACCACCATCCAGCGCGCCTTATTTCGTTTGTAATAAACACTTAAGCATCTATCAGATCATCACAGCTGCTTTTAAGAAAATAAACGTTGTAGGGTTGATCCCTATGATATCCCAGCTTTTCAGCAAGACTTACAGATCTAAGATCGTGGGCATCCCAGCTAGGGTAAAGCCCCCGACTCAGGCACTCCAAAATCAGGCGGCTGCCACAAGCCGAAGCAAAGCCCCGGTTTCTGAACTCTTTATTGGTATCAATTTCAATTTCGATGCCGTCATCGTAAATTGTATAGGAAGACGCGCCGGCTACCACATCTCCGCGGAGTACCGCAGCAAATCCCAGTCCCCGCCGTACATAGTCGTCGCCGTCACGGAACTGCGAACAGAGATCTTTCGCCCAGGGCTTAGTCATAATCTGCTCATAAAGTTCCTGGTCTATGGGCCTAAGCTCATAAGCTGCTGGCAGACTGGCTGCATACTTTTCCAGGATCTCGCAGTCAAACGCTTCCGGCTCCTTTTTGATGGCGTAGCGCTGCGCTTTGATCGCCTCAGCCCCCAGCACTTTTTCGATTACAGGTTCCCAGTTTTCGGTTCTTGGACCCAGTATGGGTGTGTTGGCGCCTTGAATCAGGTTTTCGTCGGGCATCCCGGCAAAAAAACTGAAATCGCCCACGCTGATTCGCGCCGATGCAGGCGGCAGACTGCCATCTGTCTCTACGCTGCCCATGTGTTCCTGCAGGCAGGACCATATCATGGTCTCCTGCCAGCCGTCAAAGAGATAAGCAGCTCCCTTCGTCCGTTCATACCAGGCTGACGCCTTTGTTTCCAGATCTTTGACAAAAGCATCTTTTCCATGGCAGTAGCCTTCTATATCCTCCGGATGCTGGGCAGCAACGTCCTGTTTCAACGTCCCATAGGCCTTCCTCGCTTCGCTGTGAAGTCTGAGATAATCCCGCACCGCCAGATGGCGCAGAACGTCCTTTTTATTTTTCTCCTCAAAAATATGTATTTGATGGGTCCGTTCGTCACCGCCTTTTCGCAGATATCTCCGACCCGGAATACCGAACTCTCCCATATATTCATAACCTATGGCTTCAAACTGGCTCTGCATCCGGTCCACTTTGCTGATATCCCTGACGACAGGCATGATGTCGATGATTGGTTTTGCGCAAAGTCCCGGCACAGAAGTGCTGCCGATGTGATAAATAGCTGCCGCTTCTTCTCCTAAGATCTGTAAAATCAAGTTTTTCTCACGTTCATATATTTCCGGCCACTCTGAATCATATGAAACGACTTTGACGTGCTGTGCCATCGTGCAATCCTCCCTGCTATATCTTAAAATCCTCTGAATTGAAGTTGCTGTAATATCTTCCTTTTTCCGCAGTAAATCGCAGGACACAGTAATCGGGGTCCGTCACGCCTTCCGGATAGTACATGGTATCTCCCTCTCTCCAAATTCTCTCTTTTGCTTCAGCTGTTTCAAGAACTTCCACAGTCCCCACCAGGCTCACTCCCCTGAAAAAGCGTTTATCAACGAAATAAATACTGGCCTTGGGATTTTCTTTAAAGAACTTTACCTTGTTTGAGGACGTGTTGGTCGTAAACCAAAATACTTTGATTTCTTCTCGTTCTCTAGGCGGCAGCATGGCTTTGCTGATCGGGAACCCCTGATCGTCTACATAACTGATGATCGCCATATTGGCCTTGTCAATCAGCTTTCCAATGGTCTGTACCGGATCTCTCATCATTTCTTTTTACCTTCTTTCTTTTCTTCTTTAGCCCTTTTCTTTTCTTCTTTTGCTCTCAGCCTTTCGCAGGTGGTCAGCATTTTCTTTCCTGGCGCATGGTGGTGATCCCAGCAGGCTTCACAGTCCCCATGACGCTGGCAGTGCACTCGTTTGCAGGGGCACTCCTTCCTCTCTTTCATGATATCTCCTTTATTTTATCGCTTCAATCACGTCTAAGTTTTTAATGTTGATCCTCCGGGATTTCTCTATTTTATATCCCGCTTTCTTTAATTCATGGCAGAGAACCATCATAAAGAATCTGTGGCAGACCAGGCTGCAGTCTGTTCCTGCCTCTTCCAGTTCTGCAATGGCAGTTCTTGCTCTCTGCTGGGACATCTTTCTTGTTTCCGGCTGTCTGCCAGAGTTGAAAAACCACTGCACCCTTGCAAGAACATTCCAGACCCACACCGCATGTTTTTTCTCGGTATCTTTATAGGAACGCAAAGGAACTTCGTCAAAGTTTTTGCTTCGGTGCACTTCCTCATCGCCAAAGACCTGCTTTGCGGTGTGGAAGGTACGCTCCAGGCTGCTGATAAAAATCGGTTCCCCTTCAGCTAATATCAATCTTTTTTCGCTGTCTTTTATCGAACTCTCGTCGTATTCCCGGCAGCTTCTGTCATACCCCTTGGAATCCAGTTTTCGGCCCCAGTTATAATCCACTTCTCCATGTCTGATTATCCTAATTCTCATCAATTTCTTCCCTTTTCTATTCTTTATTCTATCATACCATCTTTTTCACTTGACATAAACATCTATATTTTGTAAAATGCAATTAGTCCGAACTCGGACTAATTTAAAATTGGAGTAATACATATGACTACGAATGAAGCATCAAAACAAGTCGCACGCTATTATCACGTCTGGCGTGAAACGAATAGAATTTATTCAGATTGGGCAAAGAAACACGACATCTCTTATAACGCATTGCTCATCCTTTACTCTCTATGGAACGCAAAGCACTATTGTACGCAGAAGATGATCTGTGACCAATGGATGCTGCCGAAGCAGACGGTCAATACGATTCTCAAGGAATTTGAGAAAAAAGAGCTGGTATTCTTCGGTTCCACTCCTTACGACCACAGAAAACGCGGCATCCGTCTCACCGATGCCGGCATTGCATACGCACAAGACGTCATTCCAAAGCTCATGGAACTGGAGACACAGGCGATGGAAAAAATGGGGAAAGACCGGGCGGACGCCCTGATCGAGAACACGGCGCTGTTTATCGACTACTTCAAAGAGGGCATGAACCATGAGTAGAAAAGCCGAATTTTTCTATTATGTGATTCCGTCCGTACTGGCCTTTGCGCTCTCAGGCGTCTACGCCATCGTCGATGGATTTTTCATCGGAAACAGCATCGGCGATGCCGGTCTTGCCGCGATCAATATCGCCTACCCGGTTACTGCACTTCTGCAGGCGCTTGGAACAGGCATCGGCATGGGCGGAGCCGTGCAGTATTCCATCCACAGGGGAAAAGCACAGAATGGAAATCCACAGGATTACTTTAACACCACCATCCTTCTCCTGTTTTCCGTCTGTCTCCTGACGATGGCGCTGCTGACCCTTACGATACATCCCCTCTTAAGCGCTTTTGGTGCCAGAGGAGAACTGCTCACCATGGGAGAGGAATATCTGAGGATCATCGTCCTGGGCGCAGTCTTTCAGATTTTCGGCACCGGATTCATCCCCCTGATCAGAAATATGGGCGGTTCCATGGCTGCCATGTACGCGATGATCGCAGGATTCCTGACTAACATTATATTTGACTATCTGCTGGTATGGGTATTACCTTACGGTCTTTCAGGTGCGGCAGCAGCCACCATCATCGGTCAGGGCGTGACCATGGCCGTCTGCATCTGCTACTTTATCAAAGTGAGAACAGGATTCTCATTTCCCAGCTTATCCGCCGCCAAAACAGCGGCAACCAGCATTTTGAGAATTGCCCTTTCCCCTTTCGGGCTCACATTCTCGCCCAATATCATTTTGATATTGATGAACAAGTTTGCGATGCTTTACGGCGGAGAAGATGCTGTAGCCTGTTACGCCGCCATCGCCTATATCACTATGATCATCGTGTTGCTGCTGCAGGGCGTTGGCGACGGCTGCCAGCCTTTGATCAGCCGTTACTATGGGCAAAAGGCATTTGCAGAAGTGGGAGAGACCAAGCGATTGGCTTATGTCACGGCAGGGGTCATCGCCCTCGGCTGCATGATTCTGCTCTTCGCCGTCCGCCATGATGCGGCAGCTCTCTTCGGCGCATCAGACACTGTTCAGAGAGAAGTAGCAGAAATCCTGCCATATTTCATCGCCGGATTTCTGTTCCTGGCTTTTGTCAGAGTCACCACTTCTGGTTTTTACGCTACGGAGAAAAACAACTTCGCCTATATTCTGGTCTATGCAGAGCCGGTCATGCTGTTTCTGCTCCTCCTGGTCGTTCCAAGATTCTGGGGCATCACCGGCATCTGGATTGCTGCGCCCCTGTCTCAGATGATCACGGCCGGGATCGCACTAGCCGCAAAAAAATATGATGCTGCGAAATCTCCCTTGACAAACACATATGACAGTTGTAACATGGAATCATAGATATAACAATTGTCATATGGAGGTGAGTCTCTTGAATCTGAAGGTAAACAAGATTTCTGATGCTGAAGCTGAAATCATGCGGGTAGTCTGGGAACATCCCGGCCCTGTCACTTATTCTTATATCCGTACTGTACTGACCCAGCAGAAGAACTGGGAAAGCCCCACCGTCAATACATTGGTCAAAAGACTGGTCAAGAAAGGCGCGTTAATCCAGGAAAAGAGAGAGGTCTATTACTACACCGCCGTCATATCTGAGGAAGAATTCACAAAAGCGAAGACGGAATCCTTCCTCCAAAAGGTTTACGGCGGCAGTGTAAAAGGTCTGATGTCGGCGCTGATCACCTCCGGGAATCTGACTTCAGAAGATCTGGCAGAATTGCACGCACTTTGGGAAGAGGAAGGTAAAAACCATGAATAATCTTTTCACGCTGTGCCTCTCACTTTCACTGTCTGGTACCCTGCTCGCTTTCGCTTTGGTTTTATTAAGACCAATTCTCCGTCAGTTCAGCAAAAGATGGAACTATTATATCTGGCTGCTTGTTTTGATGCGTATGCTGCTTCCTTTCGGTCCAGAAACCAAAGGGGAGCCTATCTTGCAGTCTATAGGGCAAAATCCGCTGACAGAGGCCGCTGCTGGCCTTAGCCCTCTGAAATATGGAAATGGATTTTCTATCTCAGATCCCAGCGGTCCCATGTCTGCGGTCTCCTTGTCTTCGATGCTGGAAAGTCACATTTTCAGTGTGGTATGGCTGGCCTTAGCCCTGCTTCTGCTCTTGCGCAAACTCTATTTATACGGCCAGGCTGCTTCTGCTATAAGAAGTCAAAGCAAGGAGGCTGCCGAAGGTCCGTTACCCACTGTGCTGCAAAAGGTGAAGGCTGCCATGGGCATCAAAAGAAGTATAACCGTGTGTACGAATTCCTTCATAAAGGCTCCCCTGCTCACAGGATTGGTCAGACCGACAATGGTCCTGCCCGCGCAAGTCTACAGCAATACAGAACTGGAATACATATTTATGCACGAACTGACCCATTACCGCCGCGGCGACCTTTTTTACAAATGGCTGGTCGAAATCACACTATGTCTGCATTGGTTCAATCCTATGGTCTATTGGATCCGGAAACAGGTCAGCCGTCACTGCGAACTGTCCTGTGATGAGGCCGTCATCTCCCGCTTTGATTCGCACAGGCGCAAAAGCTACGGCAACGTCCTGTTAGATGCGGCAGGTTCAGACATTGAGAGCAAAAGAAATCGATTGGCGCTTTCCCTCAATGAGGATGGAAAGCTGCTTGCAGAAAGACTGCGCGCAATCAGTCACTACAAGCAGGCGTCCAAGTCTGTCCGTTTTTTGACCCTGACCCTGACTGTGGTTCTGCTCTGTGCCGCCATAGCTGCAGGTATGGCCACCGGCTGTTCCTTAAAAGAGAATGGACAAAGCGCTCCCATGCAGTCCGCTGCTCCTGCCGCAGAGACGATGATTTTAGAACGTGTGACCATGGAACGCTATGAAGGAGAAGACGGACATCCTTATGTTCACGATGTGAGGACGAATAACACGAAAAAAACAATCGTCAGAGTTCAATGTGGAATGCTGGCTTTTGATAAAGAAGGTAATCCCCTGAAGATCGACTGGCGGAGTACAGACAGCCAATCAGAAAAGACCTATCTTTGCCTTTCTGAAGATACTTTGATTGAAATTTTGCCAGGTGAAACCTTTGATGAGTTCGGCGGCTGGTCGCTGAATATTTTCGGAACAGATGCTAACGTAGCAAAGATTGCCTACGTGCTCTACTGTGACAAAGAAATCGAATGCAAGGACGGCAGTCTCTGGAAAAACCCTGATTTTGAAAACTGGCGTGCATCCTATGAGGGAAAAAAAATAGATGTCAAACTATTAGAAAATTATTATCCCTATGTGCAAGCTGTAGCCTTTTAGAAAGAAAAAAGTCGTTGACCTGATCTTCCCGATCACTGGTCAACGACTTTTATTAACTTACCTTCACACCACTCTTCTGGTCCTCCAAAATCTGCAGCAGCCTGACCGTGTCGCGCAGCTTATCTGCAGTTCTCACCGTCAGTCTGATAAACGGTTCCTTACCGCCGTGGACAAAGGCTTTCTGTCCAAAGGCATCATTGACGTTCATCAAAGCATAGCCATTCAGCGGGTTCTTTTCTGCAAAGGTCACGATCACCTTGCCCTGCTGCTCGTGAATTCTAGTGACAGAAAGATCTTCTGCCAGACTCCTGATTCTGGAAATTCTGATCAGATTCAGCGTTTCTCTCGGCACATCGCCAAAACGGTCCATCAGCTCGTCGATCATTTCGTCTTCATCGGCTTCACTTCTGACACCGGCAATTTTCTTATACATCTGCAGCTTGAGGGTTTCATTCTCGATATACCAATTAGGAATATTGGCGGTTACCATCAGCTCAACAGAAATTTCTTCTTTGTTCTCGTTGACGATTTCACCCTGCAGGGAGCGGATCGCGTCATCTACCAGCTTACAATACAGTTCATATCCGATGTTCATCATATGGCCGCTCTGCTCGCTGCCCAGCAGATTTCCCGCCCCTCTGATTTCAAGATCTCGCATGGCGACTTTGAAACCAGCGCCGAATTCGGTGAACTCTTTGATCGCCTTGAGACGTTTTTCGGCTACCTCGGTGAGGACTTTGTCCTTTTGATACATCAGGTAGGCGTAAGCCATTCTGTTGGAGCGTCCCACACGCCCGCGGAGCTGATAGAGCTGAGAAAGTCCGTATTTGTCGGCGTCGATGATGATCATGGTGTTGGCGTTGGAGATGTCGATGCCAGACTCGATGATGGTCGTGGCCACCAGCACGTTGTTCTCGCCGTTGATGAAGCTGAGCATCACGTCCTCCAGGACATGCTCGTTCATCTGCCCGTGGCCCACTACCACCCGCGCCTCTGGGACAAGATCCCGGATGGTGTCTGCAATCTTATTGATGCCTCTGACTCTGTTGTAGACCACAAAGACCTGGCCGCCCCGGTCCAGCTCTCTGGTGATGATCTCCTTCATCATGGAATCATCCTGCTCCAAAACGTAGGTCTGTACGGGATACCGTTCTTCCGGCGGCTCCTCGATCAGACTCATATCTTTGATTCCCGTAAGGGACATGTTCAGAGTCCTCGGAATCGGCGTTGCAGACAAGGTCAGCACATCGACGTTCTTTTTCATCTGTTTGATCTTCTCTTTGTGGGCTACGCCAAAGCGCTGCTCCTCGTCGATGACCAAAAGGCCCAGGTCCTTGAACTTCACGTCTTTCGAAAGCAGCCTGTGGGTTCCGATGATCAGATCGATCTGCCCTTTGTTCAGTTCGTCGATGATCTGCTCCTGCTGTTTATCGGAACGGAATCTGGACAGCATTTCCACCTTCAGAGGGAACTGTTCAAATCGTTCCTTCAAAGTGTAGTAGTGCTGATTGGCCAAAATCGTCGTAGGAACCAGAACTGCCGCCTGCTTTCCATCGGCGATACATTTGAAGAGGGCTCTTGCCGCAACTTCGGTCTTACCGAAGCCTACATCACCGCAGAGCAGCCGGTCCATAGCCGCCGGACGCTCCATATCTTCTTTGATTTCTTCAATGGAACGAAGCTGATCGTCGGTCTCCGTATAAGGAAAGGCGTCTTCAAACTCTTTCTGCCAGACGGTGTCTTCACTGAAGGCGTGGCCCTTCTGCATCTTTCGCTGGGCGTAAAGATCAAGCAGTTCTTTTGCCATTTCGGCAATAGCCGCTTTCGCTTTCGCCTTCGTAACCTTCCAGTCTCCGCCGGAAAGCTTATTGACTTTAGGGGACATACCGTCAGAACCGATATACTTCTGGATGATGTCCATCTGTTCCACTGGCACGTAGAGCATATCGTTGCCAGCGTATTTGATCTTCAGATAGTCCTTCTTATCACCCTGAACCGTCAGCTGTTCGATACCCAAAAACTTACCGATGCCGTGATTTTCGTGGACGACGTAGTCTCCCTTGCTCATATCGGCAAAGGACTGGATCTGCTCCGACTTGGTCTTTTTCTTTTTCTTCTTACGTCTGACAGACTTTTGACCGGTGAAGATATCGTTTTCGCTGATATAGCAGATTTTCTCATTAGGAAAATCCATTCCCGCCGATAAAGTCCCCTCTTCAAAGATAATTCTCTCTAAAAGGCCGATACGATCGGCAAATTCTTTTAAATTGTCGATTCTTTCCTTGCTGGAGCAGACAATGTGGATCTGATAACCCTTTTTCGCAAAGCTGGCAAGCTCACTTTCCAGCACATCCATGCGCCCGCTGAAGGTGATCATCTGCCTGCTGTGAAGGTTTCTCACTTCTGCCAGCGAATCCACGCCTTTGATCGCTTTGGGGAAAGGTGTCAGTATGTACACCGATTCCCTGTCGTAGATCTTAAAAAAGTCCTCTTTGCCCGAAACCAGCTCCATATCCTTTGGGATGACCTGGCCCCTCTCCAAAAATACTTTGAAATCGTCCTTGGTCTCCGCACTTCTCGTGTCAAGATATTCACAGATTCGGTCGGGATCATCGACGATGACGATGCCTTTTTCCATGTAATCCCAGAGATACTCTGTCTTTTCATAGAAATAATGGAGGTAATTCTCCAAAAGCTGCAGGTTAGACACGTTTCTGATGTATTCGCAGAGTTCATCGCGGCGTTTCGTAAGGTTCTCCGCAGCCTCTGTGAAGTCGTCGCCCTTTTTCACAAGCCGCTTCACTTGAGCCGTGTATTCTTTGTACAAATTATCCGCCGCATCGTTGAAGATACTCTTGTCCGCCAGCATCTGCTCTGCTGGATACACCTCTATGAACTTGAGATTTTCCACAGAACGCTGGGTATCGATATCGAAGGTCCTGATCGAATCCACCTCTGTATCGAAGAGCTCCACTCGATACGGATTGTCACTGTCCGGCGTAAAGATATCGATGATGCCCCCTCTGATGGAGAACTGTCCCCTGGTATCGACCAGTTCCATCCTCTCATATCCCAATTTTACGAGAGTCCGCTTCACTTCTTCCGGATCGATGTCATCACCTAAAGTGATTTTCAGCGAAGCACTTTCAAAGTTTTTGTGCGGCGTGATCTTTTTTACGGCAGCAGAAACAGGCGCTATGACAACGCAATCCTCGTTGGTTCGTAACGCCTTTAATATTTTTAATCTCTCAATTAACTGATCGTGGTTCTTCGCTTCATAACGGAGGAAGACCTGATCTTCTGCCGGAAGCACGTAAATTTCCTTTTGCGAAAAAAAAGAAAGATCCGAAGCTAATTTATTTGCTCTTGCGAAAGTCGCTGTTACAATTAAGCTTTGTCCTTCTTCTTTTACGATATCAGAAATTATCGGCGCTGAGCAGCTTTCGGAAACACCCGAAATATTAATAATTCCCTTTTTATTCATCGTCTTTCTTAGACCTTTTCTTAGTATTGTACTGATTCATGGCTTTATCGATGCCATCTTCAATGATGCATTCTGTGGCAAGCACCGCATGGTTCACCGCTTCTTCCAGCACAGGAACTTCTTCTTTGGAAAATCCGCCGATGACAAAGTTGACCAAGTCGCCCTTTTTCTGGCTGCCGATGCCCAGTCGAATTCTCGGAAACCGATCTGACTGCAGCTGGTACACCACAGATTTCATTCCATTATGTGTTCCCGCACTGCCAAACTTTCGGATGCGGAGGGTTCCCGCCTCGATATCGATATCGTCATAAATGACGATCAGATTCTCCGGTTCCAGTTTGTAGAAATTCATCACCTCTCGAATGGACTCTCCACTGAGGTTCATGTAAGTCTGCGGTTTTACAAGCATGACTTTCTGGCCGGCGATTCTGCCCTCGCCGACCAAAGCCTTAAATTTCAATTTATCGACCTTTATGTTGTGCTTTTCCGCCAGCTGGTCTATGGTGATGAATCCCATATTATGTCTCGTATTCTCGTATTTCTTGCCGGGATTGCCCAGTCCTGCTATCACATACATAAATCTATTCCTTCTATGTCTATTTATTCATCTTTCATACTAGTCAAACAATTTACTGATCGATCCGTTCGTGAATACTCTTGTCATCGCTTCTGCAAAAATAGGCGCTACAGACAAGAATTTCATCTTGTCGATCTTTTTCTCTTCTGGAATTGGGGTAGTATTGAGAAGAGCCAGTTCTTCAATGGCAGACTTCTCAATTCGTTCTACGGCAGGGCCGGAAAGTACAGGGTGCGTTGCGCAGGCATAGACGGCTGTAGCCCCCAGATCCTTGATTGCATTGGCTGCATTGGTAATCGTACCTGCAGTGTCAATCATATCGTCGATGATGATACAATTCTTGCCTTCAATGTTTCCGATGATGTTCATGATTTCACTCTTATTCGGTTCCGGTCTTCTCTTATCTACAATAGCGATTGGACAATTGAGATATTCTGCCATATTTCTCGCTCTCGTTACACTGCCGTGGTCAGGAGACACGATGACGACATCTTCCAGCGCTTTTTCCTTAAAGTATCTTGCCAGAATCGGCATACCGACCAGATGATCTACAGGAATGTTGAAATATCCCTGAATCTGATTTGCGTGCAGATCCATGGTCACAACTCTGTCTGCTCCAGCCGCAACGATCAGGTCAGCGACCAGCTTTGCTGTGATCGGATCTCTCGCTTTCGCTTTTCTATCCTGTCTTGCATAACCATAGTACGGAATGACTGCGTTGATTCTTCCTGCAGAAGCTCTCTTCATCGCATCGATCATGATGAGCAGTTCCATCAAGTTGTCATTGACCGGATTACAAGTAGGCTGAACGATATATACGTCAATACCTCTTACAGATTCCCAAAGGTTCACGGAAATCTCTCCATCGCTGAATTTTGTCACTGTAGCTTTTCCCAGGGGTTTTCCCATAATTGATGCAATTTCCTCAGCAAGTTCAGTGTGTGAGTTGCCTGTAAATACCTTGTAATCTGAAAATGCGCCATTTTTCATGTCTAGTACACCTCTTCTTTCTTCGCTTGTTCATTGTTTGAATTATTTCTTGTTGTAAAGTCCTCTTTTTGCTGCCCAACCCTCAATATTCTTTTGTTTTGCTCTCGCTACACACAGCGCGTCTTCTGGAACATCTTTCGTCACCGTGCTTCCCGCTGCTATATATGCACCGTCTTCAACCTTTACTGGAGATACCAGATTCGTGTTGCATCCGATAAAAGCTCCATCCCCTACAGTTGAACGATGTTTCTGGCTGCCGTCGTAATTGACAAATACGACGCCGCAGCCTATATTGACATCCCTGCCCACGTCTGAATCCCCAATGTAGGTCAAATGAGATGCTTTTGAACCGTCCCCAAAGGACGAATTCTTCACTTCCACAAAATCCCCCACTTTGCATTCCTTTCCGATAATACTCTTTGGTCTCAGGTATGCAAAAGGTCCGACCTTGCTCTTTGCTCCGACCTGGCTCTCAAGCACAACAGACGTTTGAATTTCCACATCATCTTCTATCTTTGCATCTTTGATCCTGCTGTTTTGCAGAATCCGGCAATTCTCTCCGATGGCAGTATCGCCTTCTATTGTTACGCAGGGACCGATCAGTGTTCCTCTGCCAATCGTCACACCTTCATCGATATAAGCGGTATTGATATCCACAAAGTCAACCCCGTTTTCCAGATGCTTGATGGCTATTTCTAATCGCTTTTGTTCTTTTTCTTTGTATTGATTAAAATCCATATGCCCTCTCCATTATTCTGAAATAATCAGTTCGCCGACTTTGTAAATATCGCCTGCGCCCATGGTGATGACCAGGTCATCCTTTTCTGCATTTTTCTTTACATAATTGGCGATTTCTTCAAAAGTGTCCATATAGTAGACTTTCTTATCAGGATGTACCCTTTTAATTTCTTCCGCCAGCTCCTTGGAAGAAATTTTATAGATATTCTTTTCTCTTGCCGCATATATTTCAGCTAAGATCAAAATGTCCGCTTCTGCAAACGCTTCTGCAAAGTCATCAAAAAGCGCCAGCGTTCTCGTATAGGTATGCGGCTGGAAGAGACACCAAAGTCTGTTGTGCGGAATATTGTGGGCGGCAGAAAGGGTCGCTTTGATCTCTGTCGGATGATGGGCGTAGTCGTCAACCAGCTTTACGCCGTCACTTGTAGTTCCCACGATGTCAAATCTCCGCTGCGTGCCTTTGAACTTGTCCAGTGTGTCAATGATGACCGCAGGCGCAACACCCAGCTGATGACAACAGGCAAAAGCGCCTACTGCGTTGAGAATATTATGTTCTCCCGGCACCGAAAGCTTGACTTTTCCCAGATGTTCTCCCTGGTAATTCACATCAAAAACAGGCATTCCATTTCCATCAAATGCCACATTGGTGATATAATAGGTACAGTTTTCGTTATATCCATAGGTAATTGCACCAGGTATGTCCTTGATGACCTGATTGACAAAAGGATTTGCATCATAGGCGATGATTTTTCCATCCTCAGGCACGATCTTTGCAAATTTATCAAAGGAACTTACGATATGTTCAATATCCTTGAAATAATCCAGGTGGTCAGAGTCGATATTAAGTATTACCTCAATTTTCGGCCTCAGCTGGAGAAAGCTGTCTCTGTATTCACAGGCTTCAGTAACAAAATACTTGCTGTGACCCACCTTTACATTTCCGCCAATTTCTGCCAGGTTACCGCCTACCAAAATGGTTGGTTCCAGCTTTGCCTGCTCTAAAATTAAAGAAACCATAGAAGTGGTTGTAGTCTTCCCATGGGTTCCGCTGATTGCAATACTGTTTTCAAAGTCGTCCATCAGTACCCCCAGGATTTCAGCCCGGCCCGCCAAAGGGATATTCTTTTCCCTGGCTCTGATGATTTCAGGATTTTCTTCTGCAATGGCTGCAGAATATACAATCAAGTCTGCGTTTTCTACATTTTCCGCTCTATGGCCTATATAAATTTTTACTCCATGTTTTTCTAAATTATCTGTAATATCTGATCGTTTCATATCTGACCCGGAAACGTGGCATCCTCGCGAAATCAAAATTTCTGCTATGGCAGAAAGACCGATTCCTCCAATACCGATACAGTGTATATTTTTATATTCAGATAAATTAATCATCAACCTAATCCTCCAGATCCAATTTTTATTCTTATAGCATAGGAACAATCGTCTGCAGGACATATTTCCCTATGTTTCAAAGAAGGTACATTAATTGTTGCCGCCCCCGTGGCGGCATGAGTGCATAGGAAACTTTGGTTCCGTCATGCGTTCTTTCTTTATTGTTTCACAAACTTTCCATTATAATACATAATAGTATAAATCCACCGCAATGGTTCCTGATTTGCGGTGAAATTGTTAAATACAAACATCATTCTGCCATAAACCCCGCTCGATGGCAAGAGCATTATTACACGACTCCACGGCAAACGCATGAAGCCCTAAGATATACCCCTTCGCTTTAAATCCGGCAAAAGTGCCTGAATCGAATATCATGATTCAATGTCGCTTACCTTACAGCAAGGTCTTTATAATCATACGGCAATATTATACCATGAATATTCCTCTGAAAATAGAATCGAAATTCATGATTCAATAAACGCTTCCTTGCAGCAACGTATTGCTTCGCAATACTCCTACGCTCGCACGGCTCGCTTCGCTGTCCGTTTTGCCATTCCGACTAAAGTCGGGGCAAAAAGGCGAGGCTGTGAGAACGTTGCGTTTATTATAACATGAACATTCCATTGCGATTCAAATCGCGGTTCGTGTTTCAATGATTCTTTCCTTGCGACGCAGTCGTTAAGATTAACGGAATCATTATAACATATTTCCATTAAATTTGCCTACCATTTGACAAAAAATAAAAAAAGAAATAATATGTACATAGGAAACTGGAGGTGGCAGAATATGAAAAGAACAGAACGTGTTGGAGCAATCATCAAAACTCTGACAGATACGCCTAACAAATTATACCCGCTGCAATACTTTTGCGATGCTTTCGATGTTGCAAAATCCAGCATCAGTGAAGATATCAACATAGCCGATACGGCTGTACGTTTTACAGGAACAGGCTATATAGAAACAATTTCCGGTGCAAAGGGCGGCGTCAGGTTCAGTCCCGATATTACTCCCGAACAGCTTTTGGTTTTGCAAGAGGAATTCTGCAGCCGCATTAAAGACAGCAGTCGTATCTTGGGCGGAGGATTTCTTTATACTTCCGACATCATGTTCGATACCCACCTTATGAATCGATTGGCAACAGTCTTTGCTAAGAAATTTAAAGAAAAAGAGGCCGATTACGTGGCTACGGTGGAAACAAAGGGTATTTCCCTCGCTTCTATGGTCGCACGCCAATTAAATCTTCCTCTGATTATCATCAGACGAGAAGCAAAAGTCTCAGAAGGTTCTACGGTCAGTATCAATTACTTTTCCGGCTCTTACGACCGAGTGCAAAAAATGTCCATATCCAAAAGAGCTGTAGTCCCAGGATCAAAAGCCATTATCATAGACGATTTTATGCGAGGGGGCGGCAGTACCAAAGGGATTTCTGATATTTTGTCCGAATTCGAAGTTACTGTTGTCGGCACTGGCATCGCCATCGCCAGCATGTTGCCAGAAAAAAAGAAAATAGATGATTATACGGCCATTGTCTTCCTAGGCGACGTAGATGAAGAGCAAAAAACCATTGAAGTCATTCCGAATTATCAGATATTTTAGTTATTAGTATTGCCAAATTTTGTTAAATGATGTATAATATCTCTATCTATAGTAGGAGAAGGCAAGAAAGGTGGTCAAGTATGAACATAACTGATGTAAGAATCCGTAAAATCAATGATGAAGGTAAAATGAAAGCCGTAGTATCAATTACTTTTGATGATGAATTTGTAGTACATGATATCAAGATAATTGAAGGCCAGAACGGTCTTTTTATTGCCATGCCTAGCAGAAAAATGGGAGAAGGTGACTTCAGAGACATTGCTCACCCACTTCTGTCTGAAACCCGAAATAAGATCAAAGAAGCGATCTTTGCAGAATACGAAAAGGTTCTGGCAGAAAAGGATGCAGAAGTGCCAGAAGAATAGAATACGAATATTTCTGATCTCCAGTCATTTCATGGCTGGAGATGTTTTTTATAAGAAAAATCACCATTTCTATGTCATACAAAATAATACAGGCAGACAAGCTTTTTACTTCAGCTCGTCTGCCTGTATTGCCTGGCACCTATGTCTTAACTTGTCACTTAGAAGCCGTTATTCTTCTGACACACTCCGAAGTCCGACTACATCCTCTACAGGCAGTGTCAGTACCGCAGTATTGGCTTCTGTCTTCATGCCAGCATATTGATTAATGGCATTGACCAATTCATCTTTATTTTTTCTCTTTGTGACGATATAGACCAATTCCATCTCACTGGCGATGGAAATACCAAAGAATTTAGCAGAAAAATCATCTCCAATTCCCTTCCCATGAACCACTGTGCCGCCTTTCACATCAACTTTTCTGGCGGCATCCATGACCATTTCGGCATAACCGCCCCGCGTAATCGCTATTACAAGTGCATACTGTGCATCATTTACACCATTGTCCATTTCATTCACCTCATTGCAACATTTTTCCTGACCTTCAAGCAGGTAGTTCATACCGGACTCATCGCCGATGCCATCAATGGGAATAGAAACAGCAATCCCGTTTCCCACCATGTTAATTCCCATATCGCTGACAAAGCCTTTCATCAATTTAGCTTTGGTTTCATGATTTACGATAGCCTGCAGCATTATTTTTTCGGTCTGCTCTACACCCAGAAGATCAAGCATTTTCTCCTGCGCCGTACCATTACATAGTTCAGCAAAGGAACAGCATACATGATTGTCGTGAAAATAGTTAAAATATAGTTCGCCTAATTCACGACGTATAATGGTAATTAAAAAATACAAACGATTCAATCCTCTATCTCCCTCTTTTCGTGATTATTGTCCATGATCAATGCAGATTCTCCAGCGTGTTCTTCACCTGGCTTGGTTTTCATTTTGAAATAAAGTCCAAGAATTTGTATGGTAATCAGTGGTGTCATGGCAACCATTGCAACGACGCCAAAAGCGTCTGTCGTTACATCTCCCCCCAATGCGCTGCATGCTCCCATGGCCAGCGGCAATAGGAATGTGGCCGTCATTGGACCGCTAGCTACGCCGCCAGAGTCGAAAGCGATGGCCGTAAAGATTGGAGGAGTAAAAAATGTCAGCACTGCCGCAATCAGATATCCCGGCACTAATAGATACATAATCGGCATTCCAACTACAATTCGCATCATTGCCAGCGCGACAGAAATGGCCACGCCAATGGATAGGCTAGTGCTCAAAGCTTTTGCGGGGATTGCTCCCGCAGTGATATCAAATACTTGTTTATTCAGCACGTGAACCGCAGGTTCTGCCGCTACGATAAAGTAACCGATCAGCGCACCGATTGGAATTAAGACCCCTGGATGCGCCAAAGAACCAAGCTGCTGGCCGAGATAATTTCCTGCCGGCATAAATCCTACATTTACACCAGTTAAGAACAAGACCAACCCGATATAAGTGTATCCCACGCCTACGATGATGTGTATCAGCTGATGTTTTGAAAGCTTTAGCTTCCAGGCTTGCAGGCCAAGGAAAAATACGACCATCGGAAATAAGGCGATTCCTACTTCCTCAAAATATCTGGGCAGAGCGCTGATGAACAGTTTCCAAAGTTCTACGGAGTTAGATACATCCGGCATGTTTACTGCTGACTGCACAGCAGACTCTGGATTGTACAGTATCCCCAAAATCATGACTGCAACAATAGGTCCGATAGAGCAGAGTGCAACAAGACCGAAACTGTCATTGGTCGCATCTTTGTCACTTCTGATGGAAGCAACGCCGACACCCAACGCCATGATAAAAGGTACCGTCATCGGCCCCGTCGTTACACCGCCAGAGTCAAAGGCCACTGCCAGAAAATCCAGAGGAACGAACTGTGCCAATATAAAAACGATCAGATAAAACCCAATTAACAGGTACGCCAACTTTATCTTTAAAAGGATACGCAAGAGCGATATTACAAGGAAAATACCTACACCTACCGCTACTGCCAAGATCAGCACCATATTAGGAACGTTAGGTACTTGTTCAGCCAGAACCTGAAGATCAGGTTCTGATACGGTAATAATTGTTCCAACTAAGAAACAAACTAAAACAATCAAAAATATACTTTTAGATTTTGTGATGGCAGACCCTACGTGATGCCCTATCGGCGTCATGCCCAGGTCAGTACCCAGCGTAAAGAGCCCCATTCCCAAAATGAGAAAAACCGCTCCAATGACGAAGGCCATCAAGATACTATTAGGTACTGGAATCAGACTAAAACATAGAAGAAAAACGATAACGGTGATTGGAAGAACAGATGTGAGAGATTCTCGGACTTTCTCAACGAGAATCGTTCTGTTCTGTTTTAATAGATTTAATTTTTTTCTATCCAGACAATATACCCCCTTAATGGTTCTGCCCCAAATCTATGATTTGGCTAGGCAGATCTTATGCTTTAGCGCCCCACAAGTGATAACAAGTGGCCAGGCGCTAATCGTATATATTAAGTATACTATCTGGAAAAAATCAGTTCAACCAAAAGTTTTCTCAAATTTCAGTCTGATACGCGTATTTATGAAATTAAGACTAAAGTATTAATCCTTTCATTCTGCTTCCACGACTCGAATGATATTTGTATTACCAGGTACGTCTACCGGCAAACCAGCGCTGATGACAACCTTGTCGCCAGTTTTAATAAGTCCCGCCCTAATCGCTTTTCTTGCACAATGACTGAACAAATCTTCAATATCAAATCTATAGTTGGCAATAATTGGACATACCCCCCAGATTAAGGATAATTGATGGTAGGTCTTCTCATATGGCGTAGCCCCGATTACCATGATATCAGGATGGAATTTAGACATTCTCCTTGCGGTATATCCGGTCTTGGTGATCGCCATGATAGCGCCTGCCTGTATATCTTTCGCCAAAGTACAGGCGGCGTGGCCTACAGCGTTAGTCACGTCCATGACATCCATTTCATGCCAGATCATTTCTTTTCTCGGCATGTCCTCTTCCGCCTGCTTTGCAATCTTTGCCATGGTAGACACCGCTTCTACCGGATACTTCCCTGCAGCCGTCTCGCCAGACAGCATCACTGCAGAGGTTCCATCAAAAACGGCGTTGGCAACGTCGGTAATCTCCGCCCTCGTCGGCATGGGGCTAGTAATCATAGATTCCAGCATCTGTGTTGCAGTTATGACTATTTTACCTGACTGAACGCATCTTTTAATAAACCTTTTTTGTATGCCTGGCAGCTTCTCGTAAGCCACCTCTACACCCATATCACCTCTAGCGACCATAATACCGTCAGCAATCTGTAAAATTTCTTCAAAATTTTCGATTCCCTGCGTGCTCTCAATTTTGGCTATGACCCCGATCTCCTGACCGCCGTTTTCATCCAGCAATGTTCTGATGGTCATTACGTCTTTAGCTGACCGAACGAAGGAAGCTGCAATATAGTCAACATCATGCGCAATGCCGAACAGAATATCTTCCCGGTCTTGTTCGCTCATATATTTCATATTGAGGTTCACGTTGGGCAGATTGATGCCTTTGTGATTGCTGATTTTGCCGCCGTGTATTACCAATCCTTTTACGTCAGTGTCTGTAGTTTCTTCTACTTTAATGACGATCTTTCCATCATTGATTAAAACCAGATTGCCCACATTTACTTCTTTTGGGAAATCCTTGTACGTCACAGAGACGATTTCTTTCGTACCCATGATTTCTCTAGTCGTAATGATGAAACGCTGCCCATGCTCCAGCACTTCTTGTCCATTTTTAAAGTCTTTGATGCGGATTTCCGGTCCTCTGGTATCGAGTAAAACTGCTGCCGGAACCCCCAATTCATCTCTTACACTTCTAAAAGTCTCTATTGTCTCTTTGTGGTCTTTATGGGTGCCGTGGGAGAAATTTACTCGTGCTACATTCATTCCCGCTTGAAGCATTTTCTTGAGAGTCTCCCTCTCTTTAGATGCCGGTCCAATCGTACAGACAATCTTCGTTTTTCTCATTTTCTTCACCTCGTAAGCCTAGTTTTCCTACTATTATACCATGTGCATTCCTCTGATTTTAAAATCGTAGCACATGATTCAATGAACGTTTCCTTGCAGCGAAGCTGTAGGATCAATGCGTTCATTATATCATGAATATTCCCTTCAGAATAGAATTGAAATTCATGGTTCAATGGTTCCTTCCTTGCCTCAACGCCGTTAGACCCTGGAACCATTATAACATGTGCATTCCACTGAAAATTGAATCGCAGCACATGATTCAATGGTTCCTTCCTTGCCTCAACGATATTAGATTGTGGAACCATTATAACATGATTCTTCCACATTCTGCAAAAACAATGTGCAAAAAATGAACAAAGTTCTAGGTTGATACTTATTATCAATGATGCTATCATGAAAAATAGCCAATCGGCTAAAAATGAACACCAATTTGAGGAGGAATTATCATGGAATTGGACCCAAGAGTAAGCGAAAGAATAAGAAATCAAAAAGCCTACGATTTAATCAAAAGTGCAGAACAGGCAGCTGAACTCATCGAGGACGGTATGGTTCTGGGGGTCAGCGGTTTCACCCCGTCCGGATATCCCAAAGCTGTGCCCCTGGCTCTGGCTGAAAGAGCAAAACGAGGTGATGCAGTAAAAGTTGATCTCTATTCCGGTGCCTCTGTCGGTCCAGAAATTGACACTGCATTGACAGAAGCCGGCATCATTAGAAAAAGACTGCCATACCTCACAAACTCGACAATCAGAAAAGCCATCAATAAGGGGAAAGTAGAATATACTGATATGCATCTTTCTCATTCCACTCAATACATAAATTATGGAGCGATTCCAAAGGTTGATATTGCAATTGTAGAAGCCCTGGCTATTACAGAAGATGGTTCGCTGATACCTACCACTGCAATCGGAAATTCGCCTTCTTTTATCAAGCAGGCTGACAAGGTCATTGTGGAACTGAACTTACACCAGCCCATGGCCTTAGAGGGCATGCACGACTGTCTCATTATGGAGAATCCTCCAAACAGAAAGCCAATCAATATAGTAAAAGCTGACGATTTAATCGGCAAGCCATATATGGAGTGTGGTTTTGAAAAAATTGCCGCCATCGTCATCACCGATTTACAGGATGGCGTACGCCCATTAGCCGCCATCGATGATAATGCGAAAAAAATTGCCCAGAATATCATCAAATTTTTCGAAGGAGAAGTAGCGGCGGGCAGGTTAACAGACACCTTGCTGCCGATTCAGTCCGGCGTAGGAAGTGTGGCCAACGCAGTGCTCTATGGTCTGCTTGACTCAGAGTTCCACGATCTCTGCTGTTACACCGAAGTCGTACAGGACTCCATGTTGGAGATGCTGAAATGCGGTAAAGCAAAATGTGCTTCCACTACTGCAATCTCACCATCACCGGAAATGAAAGAGCAATTCGATCAAGAAGCTGAACTCTATAAGGGCAAGCTGATCTTCAGACCGCAGGAAATCAGCAATAATCCAGAGGTGATTCGCAGACTGGGAATCATTTCCATGAACACCGCTCTGGAGGTGGACATCTACGGCAACGTGAACTCAACCCATGTTAACGGCTCAAGCATGATGAATGGTATTGGCGGCAGCGGGGATTTTGCCAGAAACGGATCTATTACCATTTTTACAACGGCATCTTTGGCAAAGAATGGCGATATCTCTTCCATCGTACCGATGGTATCCCATGTAGATCATACCGAGCACGATGTCATGGTTATTGTTACAGAACAAGGATATGCTGATCTCCGAGGGTGCAGTCCAAAGGAAAGGGCGCTTAAAATTATCAACAACTGCGCCCACCCTGACTATCGGGAAAAACTAATGGATTATTACAGCCGAGCTTGCCAGACCAGCGGTTTGCAGACGCCGCATATTTTAGAAGAAGCCTTGTCCTGGCACGTCAGTTTTATGAAAAACGGTACCATGAAGTAAATAAAAAAGAGTGCATGAGAATCACCGATTCCATCATGCACTCTTTTTTATTCTTCAAAGATCACTTCAGTTCCTATATATTCTAAAAACTTCAGAAAGTCTCTTTTCTGTAGGGACAAGGTCGCAGTGTTGCGGTTAGGGTGAAAGTTCACCAATTCCTCTGCCGCCGCCTCGGTAATCAACTTTTCCAGCACCACGGTAACTCGATGCGCCTTATCGCTGAGAAGGCCAAAGGGAGAGACCGAACCAGGCGTCAATCTCAGCAAATCCCACATCTCTTCTTCCTTTGCAAATCGTATTTTGCCCCATCCCGTCAAAGATTTGAAATGTTTCGCATCCATCTGACGGTGATCCTCCAGTATAATCATGAAAAAATGTTCTGTTTTTTTGTCTTTGATTAAGAGGTTCTTCAGGTTGAGACCGGCCATGACCAGTCCCGCCTCCTCCGCTTCTTTGGTCGAAAAAATTGCTTTATGCTCATGAACCTTGTACTCTGTAATTCCAATTCTTTGAAATACATCATACAGTTCTGCTTCATATGGTTCCATTATCTCACCTTCCTTTTAGACATTAGTATACCATATTCTCCCGATCGACAACAGCCTTGTCTGGGAAAGCATCACGACAAAGGCATGAAAATGCAGGGCAGCCATGATTGTTGCGTAATAGGACGGCGTAGCGCCTGGGCTCGTTACGCAGATTGACCTGAATACGACATTTCCGTTACGCTGCCTCTTCCCCTACACGCTAATATGCGTAACGGGACGGCTTGGGGCCTAGGCTCGTTACGCAGATTGAGCTGAATACGACATTTCCGTTACGCTGCCCCTTTCCATACACGCCAATCTGCGTAACGGGACGGCTTGGGGCCTGGGCTCGTTACGCAGATTGACCTAAATACGACATTTCCGTTACGCTGCCTCTTTCCATACACGCTAATATGCGTAACGGGACGGCGTAGGGCCTGAGCTCGTTACGCAGATTGAACTAAATACGACATTTCCGTTACGCTGACCCTTTCCATACACGCCAATATGCGTAACGGGACGGCTATGAACAGGATATTCTCTCTAGCTGACGCTTCGTTTTCCGCTCCTGTCTCCTGACTTTTTCTTACTTATTCGATGTTTCTTCTCTAATTCCCTTCTGCTTGACAGAAAAAATAGTATTTGTAAAATACAGTGTGTTTTTTGATATATTCATCACTATTTTAACAAAACGATTTTCAGGAACCGACTCAAACGACAGCAAAAGGTTAGATCCTTCTAGTCGAGACCTTTAAGTTGCTTTATATATGAATCCTCATGCTTTTGCCATGGAGAAACATCTCTGAAACTTTTGATTCCCACTCGCATACAATTAACTACGAAAACACTTTAATTAGAGGTTTATCTATGAAATATGTAGCACCTAGAAAGGGAGTCACTATGATCATTGCTGCCGCGGCTATCACTGCATTGTTAGCCGTCACAATTTCAACGGTCAAATCGGACAATATCCCTGTATTTACTTCACGCTCTGATGCCAGAGCCTTTTACTGCGAACAGATTTTAAAGCACACAAAACAAATACAGTTCACCTATGTCACAGATAACAGCAATACTTCGCAGGTGTGCAAATTCTTTAATGACGATGCTTTCGCCGATGAGGGCAGTAACTTTTCTCTGATGGGAGATTACCTCAGGTACAGCCTCTTTGACGGTTACAAAGCGAACTGCAATTATCTGAAGAAAGATAAAAAGCATTATTATACTTTCAGGTACCGAATATCTTACAAGACGTCCAAGGTTCAAGAAAAAAAATTCGAACTGCAACTAAGGAGTACCTTAGATTCCTTAAAGTTAGAAAAAAAGAGTGATTACGGTAAAGTCAAAGCCATTTATGATTACATATGCGATAACGTAAAATATGATAATACCCATGGACCAAACTACTCACAAAAATATACAGCTTATGCCGCACTCGTAAATAAAAGCGCCGTCTGCCAGGGGTATTCCACATTGCTGTACAGAATGTGCAAGGCTGCTGATATTCCTGTGCGAATTGTGGCAGGTACCGGCAAAAACGAAAATCATGCCTGGAACATCGTCAAGCTGGGTGAAGTGTATTATAATGTCGACGCCACATGGGATGCGGGGAGATCTGAATACGCTTACTTCTTAAAGTCTGACGATGCATTTACCGATCATCAGAGAAATGACGAATATGCTTCTCCTTCTTTTTGTGCAGAAAATCCTACGGCAGTCTTCAGCTATTGACAGAGTGTTTTCAACGCCACTCCGCTAAGGAACCCTATATTCCCTTCGGCGCCTGCTTTGCAGATTGAGCACCCTTCTTAGGACGGCGAGGGGGTCTCCCTCTGCACATTCCACATTGTCAATTTATGAGTAAATGTGAAAAAGCAATTTTCTATGAATAAAAAAAAGACTATCCCCTCTGGGTCTAGTCTTTTGCTATCGGCAATCTATACTCGTTTTTGAAATTCATTTCCACACTGATGACATGTTACTTTGATAGAACCCTTTCCTTTGGGCGCTCTCATCTTCTGTCCGCATCCGGGGCATTTGAAGAAAGTATATATTTTACGTTCGTAACGCCACTGTTTTAGAGTTTTACCTTTTGTGATTTTATATTTCAGAGCTAAATACTTGTTATTTTCCATTTCTCTCTTATAAATATTTCTTGAAAAGGCCCTGAAATACGCATAAATAAATGAAAACACTCCAATGTAGTAAGCCACTCTGTATACTGCTGGAAACTTGATGAGGAACATAGATACGATCATTAAAATCATTGCTGCCATGATCAGAAATCTGCCTAGATTGTCAAGACCTCGTCTGCCCTGCATAAATCTGTATAGTTTGTATTTGAAACCGTTCATTCTCTCACCTCCTAATGGAGTTGCCCCAATTGCGCAGTAAATTGCTGAGAACTCCTTATGCTGAAAATCCCCAAGAGAACGAGCACACAGCGATGTTCAATTGGTTGGATTTTGTGGTACACTGCGCCTTACTATCATATTACAGCACATATGTATGTTTTATATTTTGATTATGTGAAGAAGTTGTGATGCTTTGAAGTTCTCTTTTGTGGTATATTAAAGTAAGAAATTAAATTGTAAGGAGATCATCATAATGGATAAAAAATCAAGGGATTACGAAGTATGTCTCTGCTATCATACAACCCGCGGAGAAATAGAGGATATTATCAAGGAAACCGGTGTACAAGACCTGAAAACGCTTTGTGAAACTGCGAAGGTAGGAGATAAATGCGGCGGCTGCCGTGAAGATCTGCAGATGATTTTAGATGATATGGCTGCAGAGTCAGAAAATTAATTAAAAGAGAGAGGACTGGAATCATTTTCATTAAGTTAAGCGAAGTTGAACATTGGCAGAGCGATCAAATGAATGCCGAAAAAAGAAAACAAGAGAATCCGATTAATGGACTACGCCGCCAGGGCTGACCTGACGGCGTTGATTTTTCGAGGCACGCATGATTTATCGTTTACATTTCATCCCCCATGAAAGTTTGGGAAACCTCGCAAAAAACTTGATTCCCCTCCTTTTTTTGATTAGGATGTTAACATCCGGCAAACCGCAGCTTAACTATAGAGAAAGACATTTTTCTAATTCAGAATATCACACACTGCCGCACCCGTCATACCAATTTTGACTCCAATCCTTTCCGCTTCTGGCAAAACAGCCTTTACCGGATTTTTAAGGACTTCATCAAATGAACTTCCCCCAATGACACATGCCGCATCACCAAAATTGGTCGCCGCTTCCTGGTTCAGATATCCACACATAATATAACCCTTCTTACAAACAAGTAAAATCATGTTTGGGTGCCCTTCGCCACCAGGCGAATTGATCTGCACTCCCTGTACATCATTCCCATTAACATTTAAGATCTCTGTTCTAATCATTTTTTCCTCCTATAATTTGTCTTATCTGAATTGACGTGTAGCAAGATTGTTTAACGCATTAATATATATTTCCGTTGTCTTATTTAAATCTTCTACAGAAATATATTCATTAGGCAAGTGGGACATTTCCTCCTGTTCCGGAAAAATCGGTCCAAATGCAACTGTATTGGGCATTGCCCGTGCAAATGTGGCTGCGCCTACAGTAAACGGCTGATTGATTACATCACCTGTGACATCACGGTACGCTTTTTCTAAAAGCGCCACGACCTCATCGTCCCGTTTGAAATAAATTGGTCTCATTTGATCAACTGTCACATACTGACAAGCCATTTCTGCTGCAGCTTCTTCTATACACGCAGCAAATTTTTCGTAATCAGAGCTGATTGGATATCTTATTCCTGCACGCAATTGAATCTTCTCATCATTCATAAAGATTTGTCCCGGGTTAAAAGTCAGCAAACCTGATTCCTTGTCACTACATGCACATCCTAAAAGTCCTCCTGTATAATCTTCACTGATATATCTTTCATACGATTCTACAAAGGCATGACAATCCAGCTTGCTTCCCAGTTCCGACATAAGACGGATTGCCCTTGAGACTGCATTGATTCCCTTCTCCGGTGACATGGCGTGACAGCCACGACCTTTTACACTGACATTCAATTTATCATCACTAACTGTTATTGTTATATCATACCCAAGCCTGTCTGCGGTGTTTTTTATTGTCTTTGCTAAAGCTTTTGCATTATCTGTTCTGATAGAGAATATCGCATTTGCCGGAACACTGTTTCTGGCCATTCCACCATCAAATGCTATTAATTTCATCGTTGATTTGCTGTCTCTTTCCAAGTTCCAGATATAGTCAAAGTCGATCAGACCCTTCTCTCCAAATACGAGAGGAAACTTTCCATCAGCTGCGAAAGATATTTCTGGAGCTTTTGCATGCTTGCAGTAGTAAGCAATGTCTTTCCATTCTCTTTCTTCATCGCCGCCGACTATCATTCTAAGGCAGATATCCGCTGGAATCAATCCGTTGTCTTTCATGTATTTAGCAGCATAGAAGCAGCAAACCAATGGACCTTTATCATCTACCGTTCCTCTGCCGTAGATTCTGCCATTTTTTATATTTGCCTGAAAGGGATCCGTATCCCAGCCTTCGCCTGCTGGGACAACATCCACATGACACAACATTCCTATGACGTGTTCTCCTGTACCAATATCAGCCTGAAGAGCATAGCCATCATATTCCGTAATTTTGAAACCGAATTCCGCAGACTTTTCTTTGACCCACTGAAACCCTTTTTCAACATCTTTACCAAAAGGCATCCCAGGTTCGGGGCTATCATTGTTAACAGTTGGCAGTGAAATTAGTTCGCACAAATCATCGATCATTCTGTTCTGATAAGTTAAGTAATCGTATTTTATCATTGCTATAGCTCCGTTTCATCAACAACATTCTGTTTCTCTCTGATAAGTTTTCTGAGAACCAGATACAGTACGAATGAAATAACAATGCCGATAAAGATTGCATAATCCGTGCCAAAAATAAATGTAAATACGACACCTGCTACCCAAGAAATGATTCCAACCCAGTCAAAACCATCTTTATAGAACCACTTTTCAGGATCTCCTTTCCTTACGATCCAATAGTCAGCAACCATGACTCCTGCAACTGGACCAAAAGCATCTCCGCAAAGTGTCAGGAATGTTCCAAAATGATACATAATACCCGTCAGAGCTAAAATTGTTCCAAGCGCCCCTGCAATCACTGTCATAATTACTCTACTCTTATCACTTGAATTGAAAAGCATAACCATATCGATGCCGGCACTGTATGAATTGGTCGTATTCGTTGTCCATGTAGCGGCAATCAGTACGAGCATGCCAAGAACAGGCAATCCTAATGTGCAGAGGATATTACTGATATCTGAATCCCCTGTCATAACGGATAATATATATCCCAGAATAATCATCATGATGCTTATTGGAAATACTCCGAGAATTGTCGCTAAAGCAGTATCTTTTCTTGTCTTCTGAAATCTTGTGATATCGCCCGTTACAACCATCCCGCAGGACTGTCCGCCAAATGCCATAGCGATACCTGCAATAACCGAAATCTGTGTTTCTGCAGGTGGCTGATATCCTGCAAGTGCTGCCGTGCCATATGTCTTAAAGGCAATGACTGACGCAATACCGATGACGATAATCAGGGCAGGAATCGCAATATCATTCAACCATCCCAGCGCGTTGATTCCCCATACTGCTGTAACCAACATAATGATGCCCCAAATGATAATTGATGCTGTTACGCTGAAATGAACACCAAAGAATTTGCTGAGAAGATTTGAAAAGGCTTCTCCACATACGACTGTCTGATATCCAAACCAGCAAATCAACGCTGCAGAAAAAAGTATCATCATAAAAATTCTGACTCCTGTTTTGCCAAACGCTGATGAAGCAACTACGCACATCGGCCTTCCAAGGTCGCTACTCTGCATGCCTATTAAAGTCATGAAGAACACTGCGATTGCAAATCCCACAATAATTGCAATGATAGCCTCACCAATTGATAGGCTGGATGCCAGCGTGGATCCTACCATAAGACAAGGTATGCTAATCATGATTCCCGCCTGTATCAATGCCACTGTCCACCAGTTTTTTCTTTGCTCGTCCGGTACACGACTTAATGTTACACTTTCCATTGTTCCTTTGCTTTCATTCATTTTCTTTCTCCTGACAAATCACTTTATGATATAACTGTTTTTTACTTGACCATTACATCTGCAATCGTCTTAAATTCAGGACATGTAAATTCACCATTTTCCATTATGACCTGATCATCGAACAAAATAGTTATTCTTGGACATATAACATCTACATGTGTATCTGAAGGCTGCCCTTCCGGCGGCATATCCAGTGCACTGACATGACCGATTCCCCAGCATGCAGCTCCATATATGCGTTCATCTATCACGCAGTATGATGCTATTTCTTTTGAGCCTGGCAGCAATCCTACAAGAACATGCGCAATCATTCTTGCATTTTTATCATATTCGAACTTCTTGTACCAATTATTAAGGAATTCTGATGCGTTTTTTTCTCCATCAATACCAACCACTCTTCCTTCATCGATATGTATAAATGCTGGTTCATCTGAGATAGCGTCAGGTTCCTGAGACGCTGCATACACGACCCTGCATGCAATCGTTCCCTTTGCAGTGCCTTGCTTTGGGATAAAGTTGATATCTGCAGGCGGCGTATACATTCCCGGAATGCTGGCATCCCCATTATCCATAGCAATGAAATTATTTGTGTCCACCTCGAAAGTAATATCCATGCCGTCACTATTGCGCACAGTTATCGCCTTTGATTCGTTATACCGTTTTTTTATAAGATTGGTCAGTTCCACCATCTTTTCCACATGGAAGCTGCAGTACATATCATATAACATGTCGGTTGGAAGATGAATGGTCAGCATGTACCGCATTTTCTTGTTGTTTTCCATAACATGTTCATAGATGTCAGAGTACAGCAATCCCATTGAGCCCGCATCAATCCAACAGTCCACGTTCATGAGAAATTCTTTTGTCGCCTCTACAGGGACTGTTGCTTCGGCAGCCTTGCTCTGTCCTGGAGGCGTTGCTGTCTTCAGAATGGTGCAGGCAACGTCGTTTTCATGACAAACTTCAAGATAAGCTTCCAGTTGCTTAAAATTAGAATCCTGATCCGCAGTAATTGCGAGATACTCGCCCTTTTTCATTTTTAGATACTCGTTAATCATCGCTTCCGCAACATATCTTTCTTTGCTCTTTTCCATCATCTTCTCCTATCTGAGTCCTTTTTCAAGACTCCTCTTTATTAGCGCTGCTCGAATGCGCTCTATAATAGCTTCAATCATTTTATCGTCTCTGTAGCATCCTTGTACAAGCCGGATATATCCTTCTCCCATACCTCCATAACAATTTCCTGAATTAACGAAGACCTTTGCTTCTTCTATAAGATAGTTGACGATTTCATCTGAACTGCCTAGCTTTGACACATCAATCCACGACAAGAATGCACTCTGTGGAATCTGCATCTCTACGCCGGGAATATCACGCAACGCATCGTACAGCACTTTTCTCCTATAATCAAATGTTTCTTTGTAATCCCTTAACAAAGCTTTTCTCTTATGTAAAGCCGTAATAGCTGCAAGTTGTGATGCAGTGTTGCTTGCCCCTATCACACTAACAGCAGAAGCAAACATTGTATCAATGAGAACATCTGGAGCAACTATGTAACCAACTCTCAGACCGCTAAGTCCGAATCCCTTAGATATGGAGAAAATTGTAATTGTTCTCTCAAACATTCCTTCAAGGGATGCCATGGTTACCATTTCTTTTTCATCAAATACGATATCTTCAAACGCCTGGTCAACAACAATGATGAGATCATTCTTTTTCACGAAATCGGCCAGTACTTCCATTGATTTGCGCGAATAAACAACCGTAGTTGGGTTGTTTGGATTTGTAAGGATCACCATCTTTGTCCTGTTAGTAAGTCTTCTCTCAAATTCTTCAACCTCAATTTCAAATCCCGTCTCTGGCTTTACCGGTACTGATACAGGAATACCTCCTAGTATCTGTACGGCCTGAAAGTTATTCGGATAGCTTGGATCGACACTCATAACCTCATCACCTGGCCCAATGAATGGAACCAGCGAATAAAACAATGCCGCATCTGATCCTGGTGTGATGACAATGTTCCTTTTTGGATTCACACTGAGGTGATTATCCTCAGAAAGCTTCTTGGCTATGGTTTCCTTAAGTTCTGTATTTCCAATCGGCGCAGTATAGTGCTGTGCTGTTCCGTCTGAAAGTGATTTCTCTATCGCAGCGCGCACATCATAATCTAACTTGTCATCTGGAAAAAAAGGATCTGCCCAGCTCAGCATTACAACACCGTCTTCTTTCATTTTGTCAGCATTGTCTCCGACATCTGCTTTGTTTACAGCTTCAAACAATCCACCTTTCAGTGTACGAAAGTATGGTTTCATCTTATTTCTCATAGAACAACCTCCTCGTGCCCCACTCAATCCTGCAACAATGGCCTAGGTTACAACTAGCGCACCTTTTGGCCATCTTATCTCGATTTCAATTACACTTTAATATATTTTTATCACATTGTCAATAATTTTTTATTACATTGATTCATTTTTATTATTTCAATAATATTTTATTGACGTTTTGGATTTAACAAGGTAGAATAATTGAAGCTGGAATAAAAGAATAGGAGCATATGATGAGTAATTTGAAAAAACTTGAAAAATATTTCCCTCTGGTTGATTTTTGGGGCGAGGTATGTGGTCCTGCCTATGAAATACTTTTACATGATGTGTCAGAACCCAATCATTCAGTCGTTAAAATTGTGAACAACCACATCAGTCACCGGGAAATCGGAAGTCCTCTTACAGACCTGGCAATTAATCTGATTGAATCAAAAGAATATGAAACTAAAAGTTATGTAGCAAATTACCTGGGCAAAACGAAAGAAGGCAGACACCTGGTAGCATCAACCTTTTTTATTAAAGAAAACAATAAACTCATTGGGCTTTTATGCGTTAACCACGATACTCATGAAATACAGGATATATTTGACGATCTTGAAAAATTCATCGAAAATCATGCACTCTACCCAAATTCTAACAAAGCTAAATATCAGGAAAACTTTGATACCAATATCAATGGGCACATGTATGATATTGTCGAAAGGGAAATCAATGATTCAATTATTTCTCCTGATCGCATGAAGGCATCAGAAAGAAAGGTGATTGTGAATAAGCTAAATGACTATGGTGTTTTTGCCGTACGCGGAATGATTCCTTTTGTTGCAGAAAAACTATGCACGTCGGAACCAACTATTTACAGATATCTCAAAGAAATCAAAAATAAATGAGTACCTCTTTATAGAAATTATTTTGCAAAATATTTGACGAATCAACGCGCTCATATGCAGCGCTGTCCATATAAGAAAGAATTGCCAATTATGGGCAACAATGCATCGTATGTTTAAATAGTTGAAAATCGCTTCTTTGCTTGAAAAAAACAGAGTATACAATTTGTATACTCTGTTTCTAGTTCGTTTGACGGCCTGGACAATGCCTATGTCAACTTCTAACTTAATGACATTGCGGTGCTACCAGTCTTTTCTCCTTCTGTACTTAAATCACTCCTGTAAACGGCGCTAATTCCAATCTGACGAAGAAACCCTGATTGTGCTGACAAACCGGGCAGATCTGCGGGGCGCTAGTGCCCTTGTGAATATGTCCGCAGTTCAGACACATCCAGTCGCATTCCACGTCAGAAACGAAGAGCTTGTTTTGCTCAAGCAAATCTGCAAACATACCGAATCTGTCACCATGGATTTTTTCAATCTTCGCAATTTGGTTAAATGAGTTTGCAACAGCGAGGAATCCCTCTTCTGAAGCCTTCTGTCCGAAAGCGCTGTACACGTCGTCATGTTCCTCATATTCGTTATGCTGTGCGTAACGCAGAAGCTGGATCATTGAATCTGTGATATCCACTGGATATCCTCCATCAATATGGATTGTGTCTCCTGCCAGTTCTTTTAGATGATTATAGAAAATCTCGCCGTGTTCCTTCTCCTGGTTTGCTGTAAATGTAAAGACAGCCTCGATAACATGAAGATTTGCATTTTTTGCCTGTGAGGCGCCAAAGGTGTATCTGTTTCTTGCCTGGCTTTCACCTGCAAAAGCTCTCATCAGGTTATCTTTCGTTTCACTGTTATTAAAATTCATTGATATTTCATCCCCTTTATCTTTTGATTAAAGATAGTATTTTCCATTTTAGGTTATACTATGCAAAGAATATCAAAGAAAAAACGACTTTTGAAAATCTCAAAAGTCGTTTTACATTTTCCCTTACATCTCAAACGGATTGATTCTGCCAGTGGCGATAAATATAATCGCAGTGACGATCAATGCCGCAAGTACCACGCATGCAACGACGTCTCCGGTACTTTCAAAGATCTTCTGGCCTTTTTTCTTTCTATTGTAGTAATACATTATGCTGCCAGGGGCATACAAGATGGTCGCGATTAAGATATACTGCAACCCGCTTGCATAAAGCAGCCAAATTCCATAGATAGAACCGACAATACCGATGAGCCATGCCATTGCTTTGTTGTTGTTTCCCGGCTCCAGTCCCTGTCCTTTGATTACAAGTTTCAGGTAATAGAATGCAGAGAATACATATGGCACCATGATCGCACTGGTCGACATTGCATAGACAGCCTGATAGGTTCCAGCGTTAAAGTAAATAACGACGATGAAGACCTGAATAAAAATAGCTGAAATAATGACAGACCATGTAGGTGCTTTGAATTTATTTAATTTGCTAAATACCGGAGGAAATGCTCCCTGTTCTGCCGGACCATACGCACTGTCTACACAAAGTATCGTGTAGGAGAACAATGCTCCGCCCAGAGAAACAATAACGGCGATATTCACAAGAACCGCGCCCCAAGGGCCTACAACATATTCAAGCAGTCCCGCCATAGGAGGATTGGTAAGTGCTCCAAGTTCTTCTGCCGGCATAACGCCCATACTCAGCACTGAAATCAGAAGGTAGAGTACGAACAGTGAAAGGAAGGAAATTACGGTCGCAATACCTGCAACTTTTGTATTCTTCCCTCTTCCCGAAAGCACTACGGCGCCTTCAATTCCGATGAACGTCCATACTGTGGTGTATACGGTCGATTTCACTTGTTCTAACAAGGTCATTCCGCTGCCTTCGCCAGTGAAGTTATCCATGAAGATATCCCATTTAAACGCGCCTGCCAAAATGATGGCAACCACCATTACGACAATGGGAACACATTTTGCTATAACAACGACCGCATTGATGGCTACCGCTTGGTTTACACCCCGCAATACCAGCAGAGATAACAACCAGATGATAATCGATGCGACAACCATAGAAGCTAAGTTGCTGCCAGAGCCGAAAACATCGAAGAAATTTCCCAATGCTGCAAATAGCAGGGTGATAAAAGAAAGCTGTGCCAGCATTGCACTCATCCAGTAACCCCATGCGGAGTTAAAACCTACGAACTCTCCAAATCCTTCTTTTGCATAACTGTAGATCCCGCTGGTCAAATCTGTTTTTACCACACTCAGCTTGAAGAAACACATCGTCAGTCCCAACATACCGACACCGCAGATTACCCATCCCAGCAGAACCGCCAGTGTATGTGCCCCGCCTGCGGCGAAGTCTCCAGATAAACTGAAGACACCGCTGGCTAAGGTCAATCCTATGGAGAATAGCGCCAGTTTGGCGACGCCCAAACCTTGATTATTGGATTTATTGCCCATATTAAGTTCCTCCTCTTCTTATAAAGAGACTAGAATCTCAATGATAAGCAGCTTAAACCACCATCAAGTTTTCTATATTCTGATGTGTCAACTAAGATGGTCTTGTAACCCAGGTCCTGTACCGCTTTCAGCACTGCAGGATAACCTT